>Ga0172381_10002743_pt1 | contig 19123 bp, 15 predicted proteins | sample Leawel6488metaG_FD_119754 | JGI IMG/M metagenome (GOLD analysis project Ga0172381, IMG submission 119754) | Leachate microbial communities from a municipal landfill in Southern Ontario, Canada - Leachate well 64-88 metaG | ecosystem: Engineered > Solid waste > Landfill > Unclassified | place...
AAGTCGAAATAGAGCCACATTTTATACACCGAACATTTCGTTTTTTCAAAATATCCTCCTTTTACAGAGGATACATCAGGAAGGGAACAGGTTGAGTAATCAGACGATAACTACAACGCTAATTACTCACTTGGCTTGACTTTTGGCTGATTTTGTGCTATATTACGACGTTACGTAACCTGTTAAGTTTTTATTGACAGGAGCGCGACGCTTTGACAAGATGAACCGCCAACCGGAGAGATCCGGAAGGTGTTTCGAATAAATTTTTCCGAACCGGCAACTAGCTCGCGTAGCGAGCGCCGGAGGAAAAGGCGGCACCCACAGGCCGCCATCGTCACTTGGAGGTGACGGAAATGTGTTGCAAAACACTGTGGGCCTTCACCGTCCTTGTGGCGGTGGTGGCCTGCAATGCCGTCTCGGCGAAGCCGAGCGGCAAACTGGTATTCGTCGATTATGGGGAGAAGGAGCGGACCCAGGTGCGGGTAGACCCCGATACCTGGGACAAAGCTCCTTCCGTGGTGAGAGCGGTGCAGGCCGTCGCTGCGAGCAACCGAGACCGAATCGAGGGGTTGGAGACGCGAGTCTCCGACCTCGAGGGGGATGTGGGCTCGCACAGCGAGCGGCTGGCCGGTCACAGCTTCCGACTGGACGAGTTAGAGGGCCAACAGCCAGCTTCCGACCCTCCCCCGTCGGCTCCTACCCCAACCACTACTCCGCCGGCATCAGAGCCGGCCACGACACTGGCCACACCGCCTGCGCAAACGGTGGGAGGGACGACGATTTTCAACACCGTCAACCCACCGCCCCCGCCGCCGGCGCCGTTCGAAAGCACGGGAGGGACGGCGGCTCCGCAAGTCGGAGCCCCTACCCCTCCCGCCACGACACAAACCCCGCCTTCCGGTGGGACCGAACCGAAATCCGCGCCGGCACAGACGCCGGCGGAAAGGATAGCCGCCATGTGGAACTCAATCGGAGCGGCCATCGTCCTCGGAGCAGTGGGCTGTGGCTTGCTGATCCTCGTCGTTTGGGCGATCAGGGCCGTTGTGATCGCCAACAACAACACGGAGGCTACCCTAAAGGGGCAGCGCGCGGACGAGCGCCGAGTTCGGAATGCGACAGCCGTTCAGGACTCCCTGACCGGTGTCCGCGGCGCGGTCGCCAGTGGCGATCCGACCCGCTATCCCCGCGAGCGTTATGATGGCGTTATCCGTGACGCAGACGGAAACGTCGTCGCCCGTGTCGATGGCGAGCGGACGGCCGAGGATTGGATGGCCATGGCCGCCGCCCGTACCGCAGCGACACCTGCCGCAGGCGCCCCGCCACCTCCGCCGACTCCGGCCGGCCCGTCCGCGGCGGCCATCGCCGCCGCCAACGGCGCGCTCACGCGCGCCGGCCGTTTGAGCCCGATTCCGACGGTCGCCCGAGGGCAGGAGACGGCGCTCGCCGTCATTCTAGAAACCCTGGGCGTCGATCTCACGGCCGATGCGACCGTGGATACGGTCTTGGCGGCTAACCCCGTCTAGACCGCCATCGCACCGGCCACCGAAAGGAGATGATGCAGGGGGAGGGACAAGAGCTTCGTGCTCAACGTCCCTCCCCCTCTTTTGTTTCGCCAAATTATTCCCTGAATTGTCCCGCCAAAATTTTTCTTCAATTTCCCCAAAAATCTCACATCTCCATATCCCAATCCCAACATCGACATACGACATACATAAAAACAAAGAAAAAAACTTATACTTTATTGACGGCCGTCAAAAAAGTATAATATATTTAGATGAAAAAGAAAATTTCAAATACGGAAAAAGTCCTGAACGTACTTTCTGATCTTATTGATATCACCACAAGATCTGCCGACGCTTTTTTCCTCAGTGCCGGTTCCGCAAGAATTCTGGCAAGAAATCTGCACATGAACAACAAGCAATTTCATTCTGCTTTCCAGAGTCTTGGCAGGCGCGGTTATATTAAAAAAATTAACGAAGACCAATTTTTAATTACTCCAAAATCTCAACTAAAAATTAGGATTGCCAAAATTGAAAATGCCAATTGGCCAGAAGATAAGTGGGACGGCAATTGGAGGCTGATTGCATTTGACATTCCAGAGACAAAAAGACGGGAGCGAAATATTTTCAGATCGCTGGTCAAGAGAAAGGGGTTTGTTGGCATTCAGGGGAGTGTGTTTATTGCGCCGTTTGCCGATTTTAGCGAGCTCGCCAAACTCAGAAAAGATTTGAAAATCGAAGAATATGTGTCTTTTTTCAAGGCGCAAAGTGTCGAGACAGATGACGATAGTCGTTTGAGAGAAAGATTTGATCTTAATTAATTCGTTATACGTTTTTGACGGCCGTCAAAAACGTATAACATTTCAAAATCAGAAGAGGGTTGCTGAAGTTATGGAAAGGTTAGAGATTTTGGATTTGGATTTGGATTGGGAATTTTTGAATTTGTGAATTGGTTTTTAAATTTTAGAAGTTTGAAATTAAGAAAGGAGTTTGAAATTAAGAGTAAGAATAAAAAGGATCGAGGAAAGTTTGGGATTAATTTGCTACAATAAAGTTGTCTCGGAATATTGTCTTGAGATTGTTTGGTGTAAATTGGCTTATTATCAAGAGGAGGGTTTTGGCTATAGCAAGTCCGGAAACAGTGGTGAATCCGGCTGGTGATGTTGGTGGCGAGAGAGAAGACAGGCCGGCAGAGGCGGGAGCAGAAGAAGCGAACGCTGGCGATGCGGCAGAGCCCGCAGTAGCTGGTGCAGAAGAAAATCCCGCCGCCATAACTCCCGTAGGGCGACCCGCAGATGGGCGGGCTCGTTTGAGTGATTTTGATCGCCGAGATCAAGACATGGACGAAGATACGGTTGCGCAGAGGAAACAAATTAAAGAAATAGAAAAAATCGCCGGACGCGAGCTAACCGCAGAAGAACGCCAGCTAATTATCAATACCAGACTCGGTGATCTTACGGGAATTGATAAAGCTACTAACAACCTTTTAGAAAGATACTCGAAGAAACTCAACGAAACGGCCAAGTCGGCGAAATTTAAAAAATATGGTTTGAAAATCGGAACCTTTTTGGCATCTGCCACAGCCTCAACGTTACTTCGAACAGCGCTCCATAGCGTCGGGGGCATTGTCGGCATCGGCGCCGGAACGATTACCGGCGCAGTCGTCGGGGGAACTCTGGGAGGCATTCAAGCATCCAGCGCAGAATTATCCAAGCAATATAGCGCCGATAGTTTGGTTAGCGAGTACCAAAGGATCAAAGACGACGAAACCAACGAAACAAGAGTAGCGGATGCTATCACATTTCTGCATAAAGCTATCGAAACCCAAACATTTAGAGGCAATGCCGGCGATTTGCTGAAATTAGTGGTTTTTTACCGGAGGGAGCTAGGCGCTAATGTTGCAGAAGAAGATATGCAGGATACTCTTGACAGGTTAGAATACGGCGCTAATGGTTCCGAAAACCCGCGGAACATTCCCGAAGCTGCTCATCGATACGAATTGCTGGACGAATTTAGAACGTCCGTCCGCGGCGCCTGCAAAAAAGAGGGATTGAAAGGGATGTGGCGGGGCGCTGTGATTGGCGGAGGGATTGGTCTTGTTTCCGACATAGTCAGTCATTTCGTGGAAGTCCACCGTTTTGCCGAGGCAAAAGATGCTTACATCAAAGCTCATTATGGTTATAACAACGAATTTCATCCGCATTACGATCCTTCGGTTGCCTCTGCGCCCGACATTCCCGTGGACTCTCATTTCCAAGGGCTTAATGGCGGTACGGGCTTAAATCTCGAGGCCACGCCCTATGGCAATACTTTGGCCAAAGCAATGGAAGATGGAATCCGCACAGGCGAACTTCACGTACCAGATAATTACATTACCAAAATGATAGAAGATGGAGCGGCGCAGGGCATCAACGTCACAAAGCAAGACGCAATCGGACAATTTATCCATAATTTTAATTTTACTCAGCTGCCACATCCCGGAGATTGGTGGTCCCACGGTTCGCCAATTGATTTTAATAAAGACGGGGTGCAGGAGCTGATGAATCAGGTGATGCAAGGAGGATATTGGGATGAAGCCAAACATGTCTGGGTAGGCGGAGAAGTAAATTTTCAGCAGTTCGCTGATACTTTGAAAAATGGGGGGAGAATCTTATATGAACAATTTCCGACCCAGATGCAGATTTTGACTGGACAGCCAAATGAATTGATGAATCGGGCGCTTGGGGAAGCCGCTAGAGCTTCGGCAGAGTCTTTCGGACAAGGCGCTGTCCATGGGGCAGTGATCGGCGCTAAGGCCGCTGGAGCAATAGAGGTTCTCGGCTACAAGGAAGGCAAGAGCGATCAGTCGCAAGCTGCGGAGGTGGCGGGAGGGGGAGGAGATGGCGGAGGAGACGCAGAGGCAGAAGGGCGGAGGGAAGAGCGGCGAGGAGGAGCAGAGCCCGCGGCTGGAGCGGGAGCTGAGGCGGGGGCAGGAGGAGCTCCGGCAGAGGCAGCGCCACCAGAAGAAACGCCGCCCGAGGAAGAGCCGCCAGAGATTTATGATTGGCAAGATTTATTTAGCGGCAACCGAGATTTATTTAGAGCGCGCGCCCAGGCTATTCTTATTCCCGCTAGAGACAAGGGGTGGGAAGATATGACTGAGCCACAAAGAAAAAATATAATTAACTTTTTTGATTTTGTAAAAACTTACAACGAACAGGGATTGAGATACCGCGTCAGATTCAAGATAGGAAGCACGATGTTTAATCTTGCAGACGCTCCAACCTCCGATCTTCATATCGCACAATTTAGAACACTTTCGGGTATCGATCCAGTCGAGGAGCGCAACGTTGATCTTAACTCTGCGGACAACTTTATGACAGTTGTGATAGCCGAAAGAGATAGTGACACGGTAGGCGAAACGTTCGGATTGGACGCATTTCCTGATGAGGAGGGGCGCTTTGATCTTAAAGCAATACCGGCTCTGTTTAGACTACATCGGGCAATGAACGGCGCCGAAGCAACAGCGGAAATTGTAAAAAAGAGAGACAGGGCAAGTGTCACGCCACTATTTGCCGGAGATGAGTTCCCAAATAGCAAATGGGAAATTATCGGCGTTGTTCCAGAAGATCGCGAGATGATAATAAGAAATTCGTATGTTCGCCGCAAGGACAGCAAGCAAATTGTAGAAACCCGTCGTTTGAAAGAAGCAGATTTTAGAAATATTGATAATATAAAAATTAAGATTTGGCGTCCTGGAGGAGGAACCGACGATGGACAATATAACCGAGGAAGATAAGAGATTGCTTGAGACTTTGGGATTGCAAGATATTCCCGAAGAGGAGAAGAAAGTGGTTTTGGAGGAGATCGACGAGAAGATGTCGAGGAGATTTATAGCCAATCTGCTCGCTTCGATGAGTCCGGAAAAAGCCAAGGAGCTCGATGCGGAAGTTCAAAATATTCCGTCAGAAAAGCCCCAGGAAATTATCGAGAAAATTATTGAAAAGCATCCGGATGCGGCCAAGGTCCTTCAGGATTCGGCCAAGCAGATTGTGGAAGAGCTGAAAACAAACAAGAATACAGAATACAGAATAGAGAATACAGGAGGAAAGGGACAGAATACAGAATACGGAATAGAGAATGCAGGAGGAGGGGTAGGAGGAGAGAATACTGAATACCGAATACCGAATACAGAGGAAAAGAAGAATACGGAAGAGCCGTTTAAGATGCCAGAACCGGCAGAAAAAAAAGTTGATGGCATAGAAGAACCATCCAAAGAGCCGGGAGAAAATCAGACCACAACGATAAAGCCGGCGGTAAGCGAGCCGGAGACATCAGTAGGCGAGCCGGTTGATGTAAAAGCAACAGAGACGACTCCGGCAGATGCCCCTGTTGATAAGAGCCCGGAAGACAAACCCCTGCCGGTTGCCGAGGAAGTTTCGGATCATCCGTTTGGCAAAGATATCAAAATCGTCTCCGACGATGAAGCTCCAAAATCCCCTGCTCCGGAGCCTCCCGCGCAGGAAGACAAAGCCAATCCTTTCGTCGATCAGCCGCCAAAGCCGGGCGAAGCGCCAACCGCTCCCGAGTCCGAGCCGGAAGAAAAAGCAGCGATTCCCGAAGTGCCAAAAATTAACCAAACGCCATCCGGATCGGCTCTTGACGAGGACGCCTCGCAAAAACCCATGCCCTCAGGCATACCAACCCCGCCTCCAGCAACTGCCACGCCTGCCGCACCCGCTCCGTCTGCCACACCCGCCATGCCGCCGGCCATCTCTGATGCTCCCGCCACGCCCCCGATATCAAATGCACCCGTTAGCGAGCCTAATCCGATAGACACTTCGGCTTCAAATCCTCAAGATGCAAATTCAACAAATCCAGCATCGGCCAGCCCCCAAGCGACTTCGACCCAAAACGATTACTACCAGCCGTAATTTCGAAAAAATAAAAATAGTTTAGATGAACAATAAGAAATTATTTTGGATAGTGTTTCTTTGCTTCACGCTGATTTTGTTTTGTGCAATGTTTTATATTGGCATAGGCGGTCTGGACAGGCAAGGTATTTTTACGATTAGGATTTAAATGAAAATTATCCCGGTATTGATTGCTCTGAATGTCGCTTTCGGCGCCGTAGCTACGCCGGTTTTTATCGCCGGCGTCGGGCTCGGATCGGGAACGGCCGGTTCAAGTTACAGCCAAAAAACCAGACTGCTAGGCAATCCCGAACAGCTTGAAGCCGCACTCCTCATCTTCCAACATTCCTGCGATAAGACAGAATGGGAAAATAAAACCAAACAAGCTTATCCAGATAACGAAGAAAAATTAAAGTCGATAATATCGATAGTACAAACAAGCAATCAGAACAGTTTGCCCTTGGAGATGAGCGACGGCCCCTGCCAACCCCTTAAAGCCGGCAAATATGGCATCATCCATGTCGGCGGCAACGGCGTTGAGATGTCCCATTTACTTAGCGGTATGTGGGACGTGAGAGTTTTAGATAGCGTCGCCTATGTGCTGCGAAAACGGCTGACCGAACAGAAACTATTGACCGCCTCGGCAAACAATAATAATTTACTCGGGGAAAAGGCGCTAGCGGCCACACCGGCGCAAAATGAGACAGCCGGCTATCAAGAAGAATGCATCTCTGGCGATAAGTCAGCGCCATTTTTGACAATCAAAACAACCGCCGGATATATGGACGAAAACGGCCAGCCGACAGCAATGGCAAAAAGCGGCGATGAAGACGACCCTGAAGCAGCAAATGCGGTATCCGGCGCAGTTTCTCCCCACGGCCGGGGTCAGGCTGTTGATTTCTTGTCTGTCGGCTGTACGGCAATTAAAAAAGATGGCAAGATCGAGCAGATTATTGCCAACAATCTAGCCACCGGCCAAGACGCCCACGGCCCAAGTCAAGCTCCCGGCCCCGAGCTCGCCGATCAAATGGCATCGCAATCGCTTTATCAAGACTCCGGTTTGATGAAAGACGCCGCAGCAGAGACGCTGGAAGATCACGATAGTTTATATGCCTCCGGCATCAACCAAGCCGAACGCGATGGAATTGCTGATGTTCTCGTCGCGGCAGACGTGGTCGATCCCGATGTCCAGCCGGAGATTATCCCCTATGATGCGCTGACCGAGAATGTTAAGAAGACATCCGATACCAGCCTGAGTTTTCGCCAAAGTGTTGCAAAATTTGCCGAAAGAGTTATTGAGCAAAAATATTCGCTGCCAAGCGGCTCGCTGACAAGTGGAGTTAACCTATCGCAAATCGGCCGAAGCGTTCTCTACCGCCAAAGCGGAATTCTACTTGGCAAAAGCTCTTCAGCCGCCGAAGTCTCAGCCGCTACATCGCAAATTGAGGGGGTCAAAAACCCAAAAGCGAGTTTGCAAATTCCCCCTGAGGCAGTCAGTCTTTTGAAAAAAAACCAGACAGAAAATGCATTGAATCTTGTTGCAGTCAATCGGATTAATAATCAATTTGCGCAAAGGTGGTCGGACAGCCAGATGAATGAAATGGCCTCTTCGGGCATTAGCTCAGAAAAGTTTTTAGAAATTTTAAAAAATGATATTCCGATCGAAGATCCGCAGGAAGAGGAAATGCTCAAGTCGCTAACTCGCGGCGGCTACGAGGAGCTCACAAGCACCCTCACCAATCTCCAAGAGACTCAAGATAAAACTCCCAGCGGATCGCTGAAGAAAACTTTGCAAAATGTCAATCAGCTTAATAAAAATCAGCAGAACAAGCTGAATGACTTTACTCTCAGTCAGTATCGCTCAGGTGTCGCCGACCGCCTAAAGGCGCTCGGCGCCCCCAAGGAATTAATTGATTGGGTCAATACCCACCAAAACCTTTCCCCTGATGACGAAAAGGGCGTAAAATCTATCATTTCCGCTTACAATGCTTCGCAAAACGGCAAGGAGACGCTCAGGAATTTGCAAGGCGATCTATTTGATAACATCGTAAGTGCATCGGTTAGATTGATGAGGCCCGACGAGCAGGCAGTTTACTATTCAATCATCGGCGCAAACCCATCTTCGGAAACTTTGCGCGCCGCCTTAACTGACGGCCGGCTGGAAAAAGCCGGCGAAGCCGTGGTCTACTCGAGGGGTTTGCAGAGGATCGGAGTGCCTTCTTCTATCAGCACCGGCCTTGCAATTTCGGCGGCGAGCGGCAATATGAGCGGCACGGATATCGGAATTAATGTATTAAATGCCAACTTCTCAAGATATGGAGTAGTGCTGACCAAGGGCGATCTCGAATTGGCAAAAGACGGGCAATTCCCCGGAGCCAAAAAATTAGCCATCGGCAGGATCGCCCAAAAAACAGGGATTAGCACATCAACGCTTGAGGATGCCCTGAGCAAAGACAATAAATCGGCCCGCGATACGCTAACTCAAGCCCTGGTCAGCAATTCCAAACTATCACCGCTCGCGCAAGGCGTACTCAGCGGTGTTTTAGCGAAAAAAACCGACGGCGGATCATCTTTGAATCAAAACATATCGCTTGCCGGCGGCGGCTCCAAGGCAAAAGCTATTTCCGCCGGCATCTCCGGCGGCGAGGCCGGCCAGGCCGAGGCGGAAAGAAAACAAAATGCCAACAAGATTGAAGCGGGATTCAGCGAGGCGCTCAATAATTCGGGAAATAGGGCGCAAAACGAGGCGGCCAATCTAATGGTTGAAAAGGGCTTAAGCGAAAATGACGCAAAGGGTATTTTGAAAGGCAATGTAAAAGGCGCCGAAAGCAAGACGGCAATTAATTATGTCGCAAAACAGCTGTCAAACAAAGGCTACGGCAGCCAAGAAGATATAGCCAAGGTTTTATCAAACAAAGCGACACCAGACGAAAAGAACAAAATGGGCGATGTTTTTGCAAATAATTTTTTGAGCGAAAATGACATCTCGATCTCAAATACAACATCTGTTACCCAGACGCTTTTTAAAGGAACGAATGAGGAGAGGCAAAACTTGGCAGAGGATATCGGCGGACAATATGCGACAAACCAGTTACTCGCAAAAGCTAGAGAATCCGGAATTGGAATTTCCCTAACGCCCCAGCAGAAAAAAGATTTTTCAAACGGCGATTTTAAGGCCTTGGGCGATGTCGCCGATCAGACAGCGCGCTTGGAGGCTGCCAGCCGCCTGTCCGATGCAACAGGAGGTGTTGTATCGGCTGAAGTTATCACAAAAGCCTATGACAGCTTGCGCGAAGATGGTGTCCTCGCGGATGGGGTGAAAAAAGATATTGGCTGGTCGGTTATGGAAGAAAGCTTCGGACTTTCAAAAGACGCGGTTGACAATTTCGACTCTAATTTAAAAAATCTTCCACAGAATTATCTAAATAGCGTCAGCACGGATGCTATCAATGCCCAGCTCGCGTCTATCGGCGGGGCAATTATTATAAATAATCTGGCTGGCAATCAATTGGCCAAAATGGATCCAACAGGTGGGCTTTTAACTTCGTTCGCTATGCAATCTGCGTCAAAATATATCTTGAGCCTCGGGATGTCCGTGCCGGTTCTTCTGGCAATTTCCTTCATATTGGATCCGGCGGCAACATTAAAAACAATAACGGGAATGGTGGTCATGGCATTTGCGCTCTTTACCGATCCGATCGGAACTCTTATGGGCTTGTTCGGATTTGGCAAGAAGAAGCCGAAATTAACAAGCACGGTTAAAAACCCAAGTAACAAGAAAAAGGACACGATCAAGAACCCAAGCAATTATGTCGATACGCCCACGAAGACCAATTCCAGCCAGATGATGGCTTTTGCCGCCGATAATACTTCAGATAGCAGCAAGAAAATTCAAGCTACGTCGGATTATCTGCCGGCGAAAAAGCCGACCAAGGAATATATCAAACGGGTTTCCCGCCGGACAACCGATCAAACCGTTGAGGATTTGCTCCTGATGGGTTTGGCTAATTCGGCAAATCGCCAAGTGGCCGATGCTGATTTCATCGAAAATCATTGGACGAGATATATGGGCTCGCCGCCGCAAGGCCTATCCCATGAGGTCAAGCAATTAATTTCTCCACGGGCGCCGGTTGGCAAAGCCGAACAAGAAAAAGCCCAAAAGAAAGGCGTCAAAGACTTCTTATACGACAAGGAAAATCCCGGAGGCGATGTTGGGCTTAGCTTTACGGTCGATCTGTCCCGCCTTGTATTTGGAGAGGACAAATCTCCGCTTACCAACGAGGGCCGAACAATCGGGTTTTCAATCTCAAGCAGTGTTATATCTCATATCCATTTGTCGTTCTAAAGGCAAAAAAACCATGCGTCTCACTATGCTATAATTGTTATAAGGTCGAAAAATTTTATTAACCCTCGGAATTTAATGTTAAAGGGAGTGTTAGCTGGTTTTTAGCTTTTGAACAAGACATGCAATACAAAGTACCGCAAAACATAGACTTAGAAGACAAAATTGTCGGACCGTTTACGATGAAGCAATTTTTGTATCTGTTTGTCGGTGGTTTTATCCTTTATGGCTGGTGGAATTACTCGAGCAGTTATGTCAGCCCATCGCCGATGGCGATCTTTTTGCCGCTGGCAATTCCCCTCGGATTTATTTGCTTCTGCTTAGCAGTCGTCAAGGTTAATGACCGGCCGTTTGAAGTTTTTGTCCTTAATTTGTTTAAATTCGTTTTTTCTCCCAAGCAAAGAAAGTGGACTAGCGGGTATGTGCCCGAGTCAGTAATTTTGATGGATCCTCTGGAGGCCAAAGACAACAAAGATGAACATTTGAAAACCGAGAGTGATTTGGACTCTCTGGCAAAGTCGCTGGAGGAGCAAACGGAGGAGCTCAAAGTCCAAACTGCCTCGATGCAAGCGGCCAAACCGGCGCCCGCTAACAAGCCGCAAAATATCAATTTATCAGTTAGCGATGTCGGGTCGGCCGCGACTAAACAGCAGGAAGCTCAATCTATCGCCAAGCCTCAAATATCGCCCGCCAACTCTGGGCAACCTACTGCGCCAGCTCAAAAAAAAGGATTTTTCTCATTTTTAAAATAATTTATGGCTAATCAAGAATTATCAACCCAAGCTTACATACCGCTTTCAGCGGTTTACGACGATGTGATCGTAACCAAGAAAGGCCTTTTTGCTCAGGTCGTTATGGTGAATTCGCTCAATTTTGGCCTTAAAAGCGAGGAGGAGCAAAATGCCATTATCGGCCAATATCAGGCGTTTTTAAACTCGCTTTCTTTCCCGATCCAAATCACCATGCACTCCAAACAGCTCGATCTATCAAATTACGTTAAAGATTTGGAAGCGAGAATCCCCCAAGAGCCGAACGAGCTGATCCGCTACCAGATCCAGGAATATATTGATTTTATCCAGAAGCTTATCTCAATTGCCAACATCATGGACAAAAAATTCTTCATTTCGGTCCCCTATCAACTGCCTCCATCCGAGCTTCCAAAAGGCGGTATTTTCTCAAATCTTTTTGGCTCCAGCCGCGTTCATCTCAAGGTTCCGCTTAAAAAATTTAATATAATAAAAAGCGAGCTGGAACAGCGAGCCAGTGCGGTTATCTCAGGCCTGATGTCGATGGGAATAACCTCGCAGGCGCTAACCACCAAACACCTGATTGAACTTTTTTATAGAACATATAATCCGGAAGAAGCGATGCGGGAGAAAATTTCCGGCGAGGTAGAGGCGATCGGCGTTGAAACCGAACAGGCCAAGGCGACTGCCGAGCAAGCTCAAGGCGCAGGACCCAAGCAAGTGCCGGTAAATCAAGAGGTGAAATAAAAATGGCTAGTCAACCACAACCACAGCAGGCTCAACAGCCGCAGCCGCAACCGCAACAGCCGAAGCTTGACCCCAGACGAGCAAAACAGGCTGAGCGGGCAATCGAAAAATCATCGGGCACAATGCTTGATTTTATCGCTCCGGCCAGCTTTGTTATTACTCCAAACAACCTGCAGATCAATAATCTTTTCATAAAAACCCTGTTCGTTTATTCCTATCCGAGATTTTTATATTCAAACTGGCTCTCGCCGATTGTTAACTCCGATATGACCATGGATGTCTCGATGCATATTTCGCCGCTTGATTCGAATATCTTTTTGGACCGGATGCGAAAACAAGCGGGACGGATGGAATCAACCCGCCAGATCGAGCAGGAAAAAGGCCTGGTCAGAAACCCCCAGCTTGATATGGCGGTTCAGGATATCGATGAGTTAAGAGATAATTTGATTTCCGGCCAGCAGAGAATTTTCAAAGTCGGATTATATTTTACACTTTACGGCAAGAGTCTGGTTGAATTAAACGACACCGCTCAAAAGCTCATCACCTCCCTCGGCGGACTTTTGGTCTACACCAAGCAAGCGGTTTTTCAAGCCGAGCAGGGTTTCCACACCACGCTTCCAATTGCTGAAGACGAATTAAATATCACCAAAAACCTAGATACCAACTCGCTTTCAACCAGCTTTCCCTTTGTCTCGGCCGAGCTGACCTCAAACAAAGGCGTATTTTTCGGCATCAACCGCCACAATAATTCCTTGATTCTATTTGACCGCTTTGAACTTGAAAACGCCAACGAAGTCGTCTTCGCCAAATCCGGTAGCGGAAAATCTTATGCGGTCAAACTCGAGGCTCTGCGGTCGTTGATGTTTGGCACCGACGTCATTGTGATCGATCCGGAAAATGAATATCAAGCCCTTTGCGAGGCCGTGGGAGGCAGTTTTTTCGACTTTTCGCTCAACTCTGAAAAGAGAGTCAATCCGTTTGACTTGCCGGCGCTCGGGCCGGATGAAGACGGCGAAACGGTACTTCGAACTGCCATCACCGATATCAAAGGCTTGATCGCCTTGATGGTTGGCGGAGTTACGCCGGAGGAAGATGCGATTTTGGATAAGGCGGTCTATGATACTTACGCTCTTCGGGATATAACCGGAGATTCGGCGACTCACAAAAATACTCCCCCGGTCTTGTCGGACCTGCAGGGAGTTTTGCAAAATACCAAAGGGGCGGAGAGCTTGGCTCGGCGCTTGATGAAATACACCGAAGGAACATTTGCCGGTCTCTTTAACCGACCGACCAACTTCGAGCTTGAGAGAGGCTTCATCGTTTTTTCAATCAGAAACCTCGAGGAAACATTGAGGCCGCTGGCGATGTATATGATCCTAAATTACATCTGGGCCAGAATCCGCCACGAGATGAGAAAAAGGCTCCTGATCGTTGATGAAGCCTGGATTTTGATGCAATATCCCGATTCGGCCAAATACCTCTATTCCCTGGCCAAACGCGCCAGAAAATATTTCTTGGGGCTTACAATTATTTCTCAAGATGTTGAAGATTTTCTAAATTCCGACCAGGGACGAGCGGTCATTAACAACTCGTCGATTCAAATACTGCTCAAACAATCCCCGGCGGCGGTAGAGAAGTTAGCCCAAGTCTTTCATCTGACCGAGGGAGAAAAATTTATATTGCTTGAATCAGATGTCGGCGAAGGATTATTTTTCGCCGGAGCCAGCCATGTGGCAATCAAAATCATTGCTTCTTTTGCCGAGGATCAAATTATCACTACCGACCCGCGCGAACTTCTAGCTCAAAAAGAAAAAGAAGCGGCCGAAAACGAACTTGTTGGCTCGGCAATAACCGCAGACGGGAATTCGGCGCAACCGGAAATCGTTGGACAAGCGCAGGCTGATCAGGTAATTTCCTCCGGAGCCGCTCCAACGCAGCAAACACCGCCACAGGCGGCAACTCCCGAGCCCCAGCAACCGGCCACCAACTACCAGCAACCAACTCCAAACCAGCCGCCAAATGCAAACCCCGGGGCAACGCCGCCAATTAATAATCAACCTCAATGACAAACGACGATGAGATAAAACCGATCGAGGAAATCGCTGAAAAGCAAGAGCCGGCTTTAGAGTCCAAAACCACGCCGCCGCCCGCAGCTCCGCTTCCGGCGGAATCGCAGCCGGCCGCGACCGCAAAGACACCGGTAGCGCCGCCGCCTCCGCCACCGACTTTTGCGACGTCTAAGGCAGAGCCGGGCAAAAAGGCCGTGATCCGTCGCACGGGAGGCGAGGGCGGCTGGATCAAATACCTCATATTAGCAGTCGTTATACTTCTTATCGGCGCCGGCGTTTTCTATTATTTTTTTTATCAGGTTACTTTTGAAATCAGCCCAACGCCAACGGCAGACAAAATTCTGCTTGATAATAACCAAGTAGATCCGGGAACTTACAGGGTGAAGCCGGGAGTGCATGAATTAATCATCGAGAAGCAGGGCTATATTTCATATTTTTCTTCCAAGAAATACTCCTTTGGCGAGCGGGCAGTTGTGAATTTCACATTTAAAAGCGCGTTAGCCCCGACTCTTTCGGTTGACAAGGGAAGTTTTCCGGTTTTTTCCGAAGACAAAAAATATCTTTTTTACCTCGACCAAAACTCGGCAATTTCGGTTCTCGATTTGAGCGATAAGAGCGGTAAAAAATCGACTCTCTCAAACGGACAATATCCGACGACAAAAATCCTAAAGGTTTCCGCCGACAAAAATTTCGCCCTTTTGCTCGATGACGAGGCACTCAAGGTCATCGGCTTTGACAAAACCGATCTGGTAAACCAGCCGGAGACAAAACTTCCGCCGCTCTCATCAGCAATTAATTCTTTCTCCTGGAATAATAATGCCTCAAATTATTTCCCAAAGGCAAATTCTAACATTATTTACGATCTTAAAACTTCCGGTGGCTGGGAAGTTTATCTGGCCAATTTATCGCACAGCCAGGCTGATATAATTATGCAGGTTGACGCAAAGTTATTTCCCAATTTTTATATGGACTGGGGAGAAAGTCCAAACCAAGTCCTGATCACCGGCGGGGAAATCGGAGTTCTCGATCTTTCCAAGCGCGACTACAAAAAGATCCCCTCTGACAAGCAATTTATTTGGGGCAAGTGGGCGCCTGGCGGGAAAAGGGCGGTTGCCGTCGACAGCGAGGGTGGCGCTTGGGTTTACCAGGGCGAAAAACTGGAAAAGCTCCCATTTACCTCAAAAGCCAATCAAATTGACTTTATCGACTCGAGCAATATTGCCGCCGTTTCCTCTGGCAAACCGATCAAATACAACTTTGACACGAAGGCTCAAGTGAATTATGCTGAAGTAAAGGACTTATCCGACAGTATTTCATTTCTTGCAAGATCCGATGTGTTTTATTTTGAGACCGTGCAGGGAATATACAGCGGTAATTACATTGAGCCGGGGTATTAGGGGTAGAGACGATAAGTATAGGGAGGGGCGGGTTGAAAAAATTTAAGAAACTGGGGATTGTGCTCTGCATTGCTTTGGCATTTCTGATGCCGGGCTGCTCGAGCAATAAAAACTCTCAAAGCTCCGCAGGTAGCGGTGGGACGCTCTATTGGTGGAGGTCAAAAAGCGATGCCTCGGAAGCAACTCTAAAGCAAATCGCCCAGGAATACACAAGCCAAAATCCGGGCATAAAGATCGAGGTTGTTTCGGTCGATCCGAGAAATTATGAAAACGAAATCCTCTCGGCTCTGGCCTCATATCAAACGGTTACAAACGCTCCCGACATTTTCTCAATTAACGTCGAGGATCTTCCGCGTTTTGCCCCCCAGCTGGTCCCGGCCGCCGACGACCTGTTTAGCTCGACTCAAAATACAAACCAAAAAACCAGTAAGATGAGCACGGAATATGTAAGCGACGCCTATGAAAGTGTAGTTACAAAAAGCTGTATTTTAAAGGACTCGGCCGGCAATTCAAAAGTCTATGGCTTGCCGATGGGACTTGATACTCTGGCGCTTTATATAAACAGCGATGCAATTCAAAAATCAGTTCAATCCCTTCGCGATAAAAACCGGGCCGATAATGCTTTAAGCCAAGAACAACTAACTGCAATTACAAAGGCGATGCAAGCCCCGCCAAAAACATGGACCGAGCTTACAAAAATTGTCCCATATCTTACAATTCGAGACGGCAACACGATCACCCAGTCGGCCATCGCCATGGGAACATCGGCAAATGTTGAACGCTCGGCCGATCTTCTTCAAACCATGATGCTTCAAAACGGAACACAGATGACTTCGGCTGACGAAAACTCCGCCGCCTTTAATCTCTCGACAGCCGAGGCCGGCTCATCGCAGTCAAGCTCTATCCCCGGTCTTCGAGCTCTCGAGTTTTACCTCCAATTTTCCTCTCCCTCAAGCGCTCTTTATACTTGGAATGAAAAAATGCCAAACAGCGTAACCGCGTTCGAACAAGGCCAAGTGGCGATGATCGCCCACTACTCCGATCTCTATCGCTTTTTGATCTCTGAGATGCCGACGCTCAAATCTTCAATTGATGTTCAGCCGCTCCCGCAAGTAACCGACCCATCCTCGCCGCTCGCTTCGGAGAAGGTGAAGTCGATGGCCAAGATGAACGTCGAAGTTGCCTCCTCGGCCAAGGGAGATGCCAAGCGCCAGCTGGCGGCCTGGAAATTTATCCAGTATGTTACCAGCAAACAAGGCTCGGCGACTTACCTTTCGGCCATGAAACTCACTTCGCCGCTTAAGGACAATAACGGCCAGCCGAAATTTCAAGCCTTTGCAACTCAAAAAACCTGGGCCGATCTCTGGTACAAAGGCATCAAATCTCAAGACGTAGACCAGAATTTTATTTCTATGATTGAGAATGCCGCCGCTAAGAAAAAATCCAACAAAGACGCGCTCGATCAGGCCGCCAAGGATACGAGCGCGATTTTAGCCGGAAGCAACGTTAAATGGCCAAACGCCAACATTCAAACCAATGCACAAGCTACGAGCCAGTAAATTTTTGTTTTTTGTTCTTGTCTTTTTGCCGGCGATAACTTACGCCGCAGATCCTTCTGCGGATGTAGATGCTATGTGGAATTTAGCCTATAAGTGGTACTTCAATTTCGTTTTGCCACTGGGCTCGATTTTGGCCGGAATCGTAGTTTTAATCGGAGGCATTGTTTACATCACATCGGGCGGCGACTCGACCAAAACCGGCAAAGCTAAGGAGCTCATTTTTGGCGCTTTGACCGGACTTATAATTTTAATCTGCGCCTCGCTAATTATAAGGACGCTAATAGGATGAAAATTAAAAATCTTTTGATCACAATTTATGTTTTGGCAATCACTTCGATCCCAACGAGGATTTTTGCTCAAGCTACTCTAACCGAATTGGACAAAGCACAACAAAGATTGTGCGAGTTTGATTATTCGCTTGGCGGTAAGTCGTCAGGCAGTTCAACCTGCCTGCCGCCAGAGACAGCGCTGATGAATGCCTTGGACAACATCATCACCCGCTTGCCTTTTTATCTGACGGCGCTGGCTTTTTTTGCCTTTTTGTATTCTGCCGGCATGTATATTTTTGCCCTTGGCGATGCGACCAAGCAGGAAACGGCCAAAAAGAACATGATGTGGACGGCAACCGGCATGATCGCCATGGCCTTAATTGCAATAATTATTAAATTTGCCGGCTGGTTCGCAAATTTTGGCACTTATTTGCAAAGCACAACCGACATACCTGGATTAACCAAATAAAAATGAGAAAAATTTATATCACAATACTCCTAGCGCTCCTGCCGACGACAGCCTCAGCTGCCGGATATCTTGATGAGCTCGAGGGTAATTTAATGCGCGCCACGCGAACTACTAATCAGGGTGCAGTTCCCGGGGAGATTTATAAGGCTATCGCGGTGTATATCAACGCTTGGATCTTTCCATTTCTTATCAAAGCGGCAATTGCAGTTACGATACTGTTTATCTTGTACGGATCGTTTCAATACTTCACTGCTTATGGCGATGAGAACAAGGCAACAACGGCAAAAAAAACCATCAGCTTCGCTTTTATCGGGCTGATAGTCGCTTTTATGGCAATGGGAATTGCCGGACTGGTCCAGCGGTCGGTTACAAATAATCAGGCGCTTCAGCTTGATGCCGCTAAGGCGCCGGTGACAAAATAATGGGAGTACTTAACGACCTTATTCAAAATACCACGATCAACTCTCACATCGATCCGAGCAACCCAAAGTCATCGGGGGCTGGGTCGGGTTTTTGGTCGGGTATTAACACAGACAATGGACTACTCGACCCGCAGGTAGTTATTTTTAACGTCTCGGTTATTATCCTCTGGGCTCTCGGCATCGCGGCAGTTATAACATTTATCATCGCCGGAGTTAAATATATCACCGCCGGCGGAGATGCCGAAAAAGCCGAATCGGCAAAAAAAATCATAATCGGCTCGATCATCGGTTTGCTGATAATTATTTCCTCCTATCTAATTTTCAACACTGCCGTTTCAGTATTAAATAGCCCTCCCAACCAAAGTGCCGACCAGATTCTGAACAAAACTTACCCATGAAACCGGTCAATATCACTACATCTATCCTGGGCGCTACCGTCCTCGGGGCGGCGCTTTTAACTATTGGCGCTTTAGGGTTTTCAGCAACTACGGGAGAGATGTCTAAGCTGGCTTATTCGGGAAATCTTTGGTGCGTATCAAACTGGCTCGATGAAGAAAATGCGGGTAAGAGAGTTTATCTATCTAGTCCTGATGGAAGACCGGCTCCAGATCACAGGCTAAAGGGCAAAGAAGATTGGATTAGAATTGATCAAGTTAGCGCTGAAAGCAAAGAGGAAGCAGAGAAGCTGGCAACCCGAACCGGTTGGTTTGAA
>Ga0172381_10002744_pt1 | contig 19117 bp, 23 predicted proteins | sample Leawel6488metaG_FD_119754 | JGI IMG/M metagenome (GOLD analysis project Ga0172381, IMG submission 119754) | Leachate microbial communities from a municipal landfill in Southern Ontario, Canada - Leachate well 64-88 metaG | ecosystem: Engineered > Solid waste > Landfill > Unclassified | place...
CCCAGCTTTTGGGCGACCCAGCTATATTGATCCGGAGGAACGATCAAATCGCCGCAACATTCGCAAAGCAAGAGCTCTTTCTCAATCTCCTGCTTTAACTCCTCTCTTTTTTCGGTAGTGGCAAAATCAAATTCCCGGGAAAGCACGATCCCCTTTTCGGTAAGGCAATTTGCCTGGCATTGGCCGCAAAAAATACAAACATCCCAATGAATAGTAAACTTTCTGATTGCCCGGTTGTTCACCAGCTCATCGGAAAACTCGATTGCCCCCGTCGGACAGACTTGCGCGCAGGCGGTACAACCGATACATTCCTTTTCATGGAAATACGGCCGGCCGCGGAACCGCTCATATGGCTCGTGCGGCTTGTAGGGAAAGCTGGTAGTGTAGGGCCCCTTGAAGATCGCCTTTATCGCTTCCTTTAATTCCCTTAATTTCGGATAACGCATAATTTTAACCCTTTAGCGGTTTTGCCGCTGCCGGAGAATTGTCTTCGGCATATTTGTCGCAGGCCGATCCTTTGCAGGGCCTGACTCCCGAACGGTGCGCGCCGCGCGCCAGGGCGTGAGCGGCAACCGGCGCGGTTAACAGCAAAAAGATGATACAGACCAGCGCCTTGACCCCGGCGGCGGTAAAGCCAAACTTGAGGAACACCCCAAAGAGTATCCCGCAGGTCCCCAGGGTGACGCACTTGGTAGAGGCCTGCAGGCGGTTATAGATATCCGGCATGCGAATCAGCCCGATCGAACCAAAAAGGTCAAAGGTAATCCCCACTACGATGAAGATCAGGGACAAAAGATCAGTCATCAAAATTCCTCCCCTCAAGAAATTTCGCCAACGCCAATACTCCGATAAAACTCTGCAGCCCCCAGGCAATGGCAATATCCATATACCAGTCCTTACCTGTATAGACCGCCAGGATGGCGCAGAAGCCGATTACCAGGATCCCGAAAATATCCGTGGCCACCGAACGGTCAGCCGGGGTGGGCCCCCTGAATACGCGCACCAGCGAAAGCATAAAACAAATTAACAAATATAACATCAGCTTCGTCTGCAGGCTCACCTGGAGATAACCAAAAATAAGGAAAATTAAACCAAAGATAAAGATCATCCCGGCCAGCCAACGTAAGAACTTCATTCCAGCACCTCTTTTAAGATCCTTTCGAACTTGGAGACGATGATCCGCGACGCCTTTTCCACATCCTGGGTCTTGACGTCGATCCAGTGGATATATAAAACCCCCTCTTCCCTGTTGACATCCACGGACAATGTCCCGGGGGTCAGGGTGATAAAATTGGCCAGAAAAGTCAAGCCGCTCTCTGTCTTCAGGATCGTCTTTACCTTGACGATCCCCGGGTTAATCGGCAGCCGGGGATTGAGCACCCGGCGGGCAACATCGAGATTAGCCTTAAAACACTCCCAGGTAAAAACAAAGACATAGATCATGAACCAGAGGTAGCGCCTGGGGCTGAACCATTTGTGCGCCTGCTCCGCGAACATATCCCCCATCAAAAAAGCGGCGAACAATGAAACCAAGAGGCCTATCAAAAGGTGCTGCCAGTCTACGCTAAAAGACAGGGTCAGCCAGAGGGCATAAGAAATACAAAAAGTAACCACCCGGGAACGCAAATAACGCATTAAAAAAGTTAACCTCCCAAGATTAAATTAACGTAATTAGCCCCCTCCAGCAAAACGTTGGTTGCCGGCCTGATCAACTGATCGAGGAAGGGGACGAAAAACAGCCCGATCAACACGCAAAAAAGCGCCAAAACAGACATCGCCGCCACCATCGTCAAAGGGACTTCTTTTATTTTCGAGACAATATCACCTGCCTGCTTACTAAAGGCGTATTTCTGGACTTTTAAGAAAGAGGCCAGCGTGACCATCCCCACCAGGATGCAGGTTATCCCTCCGATGATGTTCCCGGCCTGAAAGGCGGCAATGATTATAATCAGCTTGCTCCAGAATCCGCACAAAGGAGGCACACCGGCAATCGACAAAGAGGCGACCAGCGAACTGACACTGGTAAAAGGCATGGCGCGGCCCGAACCATTGATCTCCTGGAGTTTCCTGGTGCCGGTGGCGTATTCCAGGCTGCCGGCATTCAAAAAAAGCAGCGACTTAAACAACGAGTGATTGAAAAGATGGAACAACCCTCCGATTATTCCCAAGGGGGTTCCCAGTCCGATACCGAAAATAACATAACCGATCTGGCTGATCGAGTGGTACGCCAGCAAACGCTTGAAATCCCACTGCCCGATAGCCAACAATACCCCCACGCTCATGGAGATGATCCCCATCCAGATAAAAATCTGGGAGATTGCCGGGGTAAAGATAAAAACATTAAAAACCAGACGGATCAAGGCATATATCCCGATAACCTTGATCACCACTCCGGAAAGCATTGCCGAAACCGGGGCCGGGGCCGCGGGATGGGCATCCGGCAGCCAGGTGTGAAAAGGAACCAGGCCGGCCTTTAAGGAAAAACCCATGGTGAATAATCCCAGGCAAAAAAGAATCAGTTTCCGGGAGCCGGAATCGGCCAGTGACCTGGCAATATCCGCCATATTCAGCGTGGAAACGCTGCCGAAAAGTATGCCGATCGCCAGCAGGATAAAAGCCGAGGCAACGCTGCCTAAAACCATGTATTTAAAGGCGGCTTCCAATTCTTCCGCCTGGGTCCCAAAAGCCACCAGCGCGTAGCTGGCAATCGAGGTGATCTCCAGAAAAACATATAAATTGAACAAGTCGCCGCTGACCGCTACTCCGTTTAAGCCGGAGAGCATCAGGCAAAATAAGGTGTAATACAGGCCTTGGGAAGAATATCTCTTGATGTAATCCCAGGAATAGATCAGGGCAATAAAACCGATCAGATTAATTATCAAAAGGAAAAAGACGCTTAGGCCGTCTAAGACCATGCAGATGCCGAAAGGCGGACGCCATCCTCCCAGCGAATAAACGATCGACCCGTTTTTGACCATAAAGATCCCGGCAATCGAGAGCAATAACAGCAACGACCCGGTAAGCACAGCCAAGACCCTGGCTGATCCCTCGCGCATCTTAGAAACCAGCGGCACGAGAAATGCTGCCAACAAAGGTATGACTACGAAAAAAACCACCATATCCTAACCTCTTAATTTACGTATTTCATTAATATCAAAACTCTTGTGTTTCTCGTAAATCCTGATGACTATCGCTACCATCAAGGCGGTAATTCCCAATCCGATAACAATCGACGTCAAGATCAAGGCCTGGGGCAGAGGATCGACAAAATTCACGATTACCTGATGCTTATCCAATATCGGGGCCTCCCCCTCCCAGCGGTAACCCAGGAGGATAAAAAACAGGTTTATCGCGTATTCCATGATCCCGAACCCGATGATCTTTTTGATCAAGTTCTGTTTGACCAACAGGCAGTAGAACCCCAGTAAGAACAGGATGAAACATAGAATATACAGGCTCATCGGCCATCCTCCTGCCCCGGATCATCAACCGGTATGCGCATGATCGCCAAGGCGACAAATATCGCGAAGAGGCCCGCCCCCACCTTGATAAAAATGGCGATATTGCAAAGGATGATGATACCCGAACTGAACAAATCAAAAGGGGTGCCCTTGGGCAGGACGTTCAAGAAGAATTCCTTCCCGGCAAATACGCCCAAAAGAGCGATTCCCAAAAACATCAATCCCCCGAAACTTTCCGCGATAGAGGCGCCTACCTGGTCCATCCGCTTAAACGCGGTTTCTTTGCCGAAGGCCAATACCAGGTGGATAAAAGAAAGGGCGATGATCACGCCGCCGGCAAATCCCCCTCCGGGGGTAAGGTGCCCGTGCAACAGGATGTAGACCCCGAACATAAAAATAAGGCTGACGGTGATCCTGGTAATACGCTTGACGATCAAAGACATCCCGTTTTCTTTCATGCGCGTTTCCTCACTATTCTTAAGACTGCCAGCACACCGATTACCGAAGTAAAAAGAACTGTGGCCTCTCCCAGCGTATCGTAGCCGCGGAAATCAAGGATGATTGCCGAAACCATGTTTGTCGCCCCGGTCTTTTTTAAGCCCTCGGTGAGATACTCCGACCCCATCTTCATCAGCGGGCTTCCGAAACCGGGCAGCTCCCTTAAGGCCTGCTCGCTGAAGAAGAGGAACGCCGCGGCAAAAAGCAGCGCGAAGATCAAATATCCTATCCTGGCCCTAAACTTTTCCTTGGGCATCTTTGCCCCGACCGTGGCCTTAATCAGAATGATCAAACTCAAGATCTCCACGACCAACTGGGTAATCGCCAGGTCCGGGGCGCGCAGCAGCAAAAACTGCAGGGAGAGGCCGATACCCACCGCCCCCATGGCGATGACACTGGAAAGCATCTCCTCTATTTCTATAGCCGCTATTGCGCCGATAATCATCAACACCAGGATCACGTGAACTTCTATCATTAATAGCTCCTAAAAAGGAAAAAGATAACCAAGAGCAGCCCGCATAAAACCCAGACCAGGTAAAAATCCAGCACTCCGGTATGCATCTTGCGAAAGGCCCAACTAAACCCCAGAACCAGGTATCCGCAAAGATAAGTCAACAGGTTCAGCATTCGGTCGACAAAGATATAAAGGAGATACGCCAGAGATCTCAACAGCCTTCCCAAAATATTGAATAAATCCAGGCTTTCTAATTTCAGGAAAACATAAAGGCGTTTCATCAGGGGCAGGTCCTCGATGGTCCGGTAGAACTCGGTGGCCGGAAAATTAGGGCCAAAGACAGGTTCTTCTCCCCCGATAAATAAATCATCCTGCCTGACTTTCTTGTCTTTACCGCTTGCCCAGTATAACAGGCCGAGCAATAAACCGGTGAATACCAACACGAAGCTTACCGCGCTGTTCCAGGTGCCTAAGAAAAATACCCGCTGCGACATCCATGGTTCGATAAACTCACGCAGGAACAAATTCGGCACTACCCCCAGCACAATGCAAAACCCCGCCAGTACGACCACCGCCGTGCGCATCGGCGCGGATACCTCTTCGGGTTTCTTTTTTTCGGAAGGCTGTTCCTGGCCGAGGAATATCGCGTGGATGAATTTAATGAAACTCGCCAGGGTCAAAGCGCTCCCGAACATCGCGGCAACCAGGGCGATCAGGAAAACCAGCGCGAGAAACCTGTTTTCCGTGGTGAACATGCCGATCAAGGTCGCCTGATAGAGCAGCCACTTGGAAGCAAATCCGTTAAACGGCGGAACCCCGGAGATGGATAAGGCAAAAACCAGCCCGGTGAAAAAAGTAACCGGCATATAGGTTGCCAGGCCGCCCAGTTTTGCCAAATCAAAGGTCCCCTTCTTCTCTCCGATCGAAGAACCGGTGAGGAATAAGCCGCTTTTATAAAGGGCATGGTTGATCATGTGGAATAACCCTCCGGCAATCCCGATGGGCACCCCCGTCCCAAAACCTAAAACCATATAACCAACCTGGCTGATGGCATGAAAAGACAACAACTTTCTCAAGTCATGCTGGACCAGCGCCATAATTACCGCGAACATGATCGTAGAGGCGCCGATAAGTAACAAGATGGCCATGGCTGAATCATTGAGCACGAAGAAATCCACGCAGATCCTGGCCAATAAATAAATCCCCAAAAGCTTATCCAGCGAGGCAGGCAGTATCGCCATTACCGGGCCCGGTGCCGTTTCGGCGGCAGCGGGGATCCAGGTATGCAGCGGTCCGCAACCGGCCTTGGCAAAGGCGCCGCACAACATCAGCAGAAAAGAGCACCAGTTAAGCGGATTATTCAGCATTACGCTGGCTACGCCCGGCATCTGGGTAGTGCCGATGGTATAGACATAAAGACAAATTCCCAAAAGCAGGGAAAAATCGCCAAAACCGACGACTACCAGGGCCTTATTCGCCGAATCAGAGGGCCGGGATTTAAGAGAATCCGGATTATTGCCCGCGGTATTCAGGTTTAAAAAAGCGTAAAGCAGCGTCAACAAGGCCCCCCAGGCAAAGATAAAAATAATGAAATCGGCCGCCAGGCAGGCCAGGTTGGAAAAAGCAATCAACCAGAGCAACAGGGAAAAATAGATCCTTTTATTTTTGAGCAGGCTGTAATCGCGGCAGTACAGGCAGATCAGAAAACCAAAGAGGTTAACAAAGATCAGGATCACCCCTGATAAACGGTTTATCCCCAGGTAGAGATTATATGAGCCGATCAGGTTTACCACCAGCTCATTGGGGCGCCTGAAGAATACGAATAAAGAAAACACCAGGCCGACCAGAAGGACCAATTGGGTAAATCTCACCCTCGCCCGCTGCTCCCTGAACAACAAAAACAGCGCGCCGCTGAAGATCGGTAAGGTTACCAGAAAAAATAATGTTCTTTCCATCATCCGTTAAGTTTTGCCACCAGACTAAAAGGTAATTTAAAATACAACCCCAGTAATAATGACAGGACACCCAGGATCACCACCACCCAGACCATTGCCGAGCGCCTATCTTCTGATACATCGATCTGCAACGGCCCCAAGAATACCTTATTGAACAGCCGCGCCAGATAAAAAAGGGTAAAAAGCGCGCCCACGACCGCCGCCGATCCGGCGAAGAGATGGCCGCTGTTAACCGCCAGTAATACCACCATGAATTTCGGCCAAAACCCGAGAAAGGGAGGCAGGCCGATAATAGAAAAAGCGCATAAAAGATAAGCCGCGGCGGTATAAGGCATGGTCCTGGCCAGCCCTCCCAGGTCATTGATATCCTTGGTGCCGCTTTTTTGCTCGACGATCCCCATGCACAAGAAAAGACCCGCCTTGCCCAGAGAATGCGCCAGGATATAGATCATCCCGATTTTAAAGGCATCCTCATTATTAATGGCGAAGGCCAGCAAGATGTAACCAAGCTGGCTGATCGTCGAATAAGCCAGGATCCTTTTCATGTTGTTTTCCAGCAGGGCAGAACCCGCCGCCACCAGAATACTCAAGCTGGCCACGATGATCGCGGAATTCAGGAACCAGGCGCTGGAGATAAAAGTCAACCCGAAGATCCTGGCAAAGACGTACACGCCGATCTTTACCAGGACCGCGGCGTGCAAAAGCGCGGTTACCGGGGTGGGGGCCACTCCGGCGTCGGGAAGCCAGCTTTGTAAGGGCAGCTGCGCCGATTTTGAGACCACCCCCGCCAGTAAAAGCAGGCTGATCATATTGGGCAGGCTCGAACCTTTCAGGAAAACCAGTTCCAGGCTGTCAAATTTAAGGTAGACTAAAATTATCCCGATGAGCATGATCGAGGCGCCGAAAAACGTGACCAGAAAGGCCTTATCCGCGGCCTGGATATCCTTGTCATGCCGGTAAAAACCGATCAGCCTCCAGGAACAAACCGAAGTCACCTCCCAGAAACAAAATAAAAGCAGTAAGTTCGCCGAATAGATCAACCCCATCATACTGCCGATAAACAGGACCATCCAGAAATAGAACGAACCGCTATCGGAATAATGCTTCATGTAATCAAGGGAGTAGACCGCGATCAGAAGGGCCACAAAAGAAGAAACCCCCGCCATAAAAACCGCCAGGGTATCGGCAAAAAAGGAAAAACTGAACCAATCGGTTAAATAACTTGTCGCCAGGATTATCTCGCGGTTGGCGTAGACGCTGGAGGCGCTCCAGAGGGAAAACAAAAACGTCGCCCCGATAATCGCCACGCTCAACGCCGGCTTTATTTTTCGGGGAAACAACAAAAGCAAGAAAGCCCCGCCAATCGGAAAAAATACATTAAATAGCATCGGCTTCATTTCTTCATCCTGGAAAGGTTCTTGGCGATTTTTTTCGTATGATAGTAAATCGCCGCCGTAAAATCCAGCATATTCAGGAACATATTACAGGCAATCGGGATGCAGACCCCGTCAATCAGGCGTTGGTTGTGCCTGCGGCGCAGTTCATCCACCAGGCTGTCGATATGCTGCTGGTTTGCCAGAACTTCTTTGACCAACTCCGGTTTATCCTGGTCCAAGGCATTGACCGCCTCTTCCAGGGCCTTTTCGCTAAGCGCGTACAGGTCATTATATTCTTTTACCGCTTCTTCGCTGAAGAGAAGTTTTTCTTCGATCTTTATCTGGACGCGCTCCAGGATATCTTTACAGTAATCTCCGATCATCTCCAGGTCGCCGACAATATCGGTGTAAGCGGCGGTCTTTTGCCGTTCATCTTTCCTGGCGCAACTGCGGCCCAATTCCACTAATTCCGTAGTGATCGTTTTCTCCGCATCGTTCAGTTTAGACTCCTCTTCCAGGGCTAAAGTAATAAGGTCGGTATCATGCTCCATAAAGGCCCGGTGGGTCAACTGCAGCATCTTTAGGGATAGATGCGACATCTCGGCAATTTCTTCTTTCAGCAGAGGCAGGTCTTTCATGCCTTAAGCTCCTTTTTTAACTTCTCGGTTTTTTCCTGGGAGAGTTTTATCAGGTCCCAACCATTCATTACTTTTTGGTTATCCGCCTTATTGATTACGGCCACGCGTTCGGTACAGCAGTAACAGGGATCGACCGCGGCCAGGGTAATCGTGGCGTCGGAAATACTTCCTCCTACTGCCCCCACTTTATTACTGGCCACATTCATGAAGCTGGGCGCGCGGATCTTATGCCTGACCGGCCGATTGGTTCCGTCGCTTTTGATGTAATGGAAACATTCTCCGCGCGGGGCCTCCACCCTGCCGATACCCTCTCCTGCCGGAACATCGCGTAACTGCGCGTCAATCTCCCCCTTGGGGATCTTATCCAGGCACTGACGGATAATCCGCACTGATTCATACATCTCCAGGATCCGCGCCACGGTCTTGGCAAAAATATCCCCTTCTTTTTCGACAACTACGTTCCAGTCCACCCGGTTGTATGCGCCGTAGGGCTCATCCCTTCTGACGTCGATGTTAATGCCGGAGGCACGGGCTGTCGGACCGACGACGCACCAGTCAATTGCCTGCTGCCTGGTCAAGATCCCCACCCCTTTTAATCTGGCCTGAATTACCGGGTCGTCCATTACCGCTCCGCGAAATAGATCTAATGCCGGGACAAGCTCATCAAGCATCTTTTTTAATATCGGGCCGTCTTCCTCTCTGATGTCCCGGCGTACTCCCCCAACCTTAAACATGGCATAGTTGTTGCGGTTACCGGTAACCATCTCGAACATGTCCAGTACCGGCTCGCGGTACTTCCAGGCCCACATCCAGACGGTATTATACCCGATAAAATGCCCGGCCAGCCCCAACCAGAGTAGATGGCTGTGAATCCTCTGCAATTCATCAACGATCGTGCGGATGTAAAGCGCCCGCTCCGGAACGACTTTTTGTTCTCCTCCAAAAAGATCCTCCACTGCCAGAACATAAGCATAGGGATGGCTGGAAGAACAGATCCCGCAGATCCGCTCCACCAGGAAAGCTACCTGGTCGTAATGCTTGCCCTCGGAAAGCTGCTCGATCCCGCGATGGTTGTATCCGATAATAATATCGATATCCACCACCTTCTCTCCTTCGCAGTAAAGCTGGAAAAACTCCGGCTCTTCCTGTAAAGGATGATACGGGCCGATAGGGACGATTATTTTATGAGACATATAATTTACTCCTCTATAGCAAAGTAAGCGTAAAGCTTAAAGCGCAAAGTTACAGCATAAAGTTCAAAGCGTTTTGCGTTTTGCGTTCACTCATTCTTTTTTCCTCAATGGATACTCACCCTCCGGCCAGTCATCGGCCAAAAGCAGGCGTTTCAGGTTAGGGTGATTGATAAACTTGATCCCCAGCATCTCCCAGATTTCGCGCTCGATCCACTCCGCACCCGGAAAGATCGGCGCCAGGGAATCTATCTGCGGGTTTTTTTTATCTTCGATCATTACCCTGACAGAATAAAATTCCCCCTTGGGGTCATTGCTGAAATGATAAAGGATCTCCAGACCTTCGGGCAGGTCGGTACCGCTGGCGGTAGAAAACCTTAACCCCAGGTCCTTAAACATATACCCGGCTACTTCGAAGATATCCTCTTTTTTCACGCTGAAATAGGCGCGCCGGTTAGAATTTTCCTGCCAGTCATAGGCCCTGCCGGCAAAGCGTTTTTTTATCTTATCGCTGATTTCCATTTTATTTTTTTACCCCTTTTATCTTATTCACTAATTTTACAATACCGTCGATCATCGCCTCGGGCCTCGGCGGGCACCCTGGGATATAAAGATCCACGGGCAGGATCTTGTCCAGCGGCTCACAGACATTATAACTGTCCCGGAACATGTGCCGGGAAAGCGCGCATTGGCCGACGGCAATCACCACGCACGGCTTGGGAGCCTGTTCATAGATCTTCTTCATCCGCGGAACGGACTTTCTGTTCATCGCCCCGGTAATCAAGAGGGCGTCGGCGTGCCTGACCGAACCTACCAGCTGGATGCCGAAACGCTCCAGGTCAAAACGCGGAGTAAGGCAGTCCAGTATCTCGATGTCGCAGTTGTTGCACGACCCCGCGCTGATGTGGAAGACCCAGATTGACTTAGTTAAGGCTTTTAGTCGAAGATCCATAATCGTAGTGTAAAATTCAAAGTGCAAAACGCAAAACTACAGCGTAAAACGTAAAGTTACAGTGTAAAATTTAAATCGTTTTGAGTTTTTAGTTTTAATTTTGAGCTTTGCGTTTTACATTTTGCGTTCATTATCTATTACTTCCCCATTAGTGCCAATATAACTGCGGCCAGCGCCAGTAACGAGACCGGCCCCCAAAAAAACCTCATTGCCTGGTCGATACGCAGGCGCGGATTGGTGTTTTTGATCAAAATAAATATTACCAAAAAGATGACGAATTTACCGATGATAAAAAGCGGGTGCAGGTCCTTACCCAAAAACAAAACTATCAGCAATAGGGGCATTGTATAAAGCAGCAGTGCCTTTGTCAATTTAAAGACCGCCAAAGGGATACCGGAGTATTCGATCAATACTCCCCCCATAATCTCCTGCTCGGCTTCGGAAATTTCAAAAGGGGCAAATCCCAGTTTCGCCTGAGCGCAAAAGATGGCCACGACCAGGGCGATCGCCCCTGACCAGGAATAGAAAAATGATCCGAAATTCAGCTGGTAGGTCAGGATACTCCCCAGCTTGATACTGCCTGATTTTATCGCTATGGTGGCAAGCGCCATGATAAAAGGAAGCTCATAACCCAAAATCAGCTTCATCTCCCGCCCCGCCCCCACGGAAGCCAGGGGATTTCTCGAGCTGGAGGCCCCGATGATCAAGGCGATGGCCGGCATGGTCAAAAGGTAGAGTATGACGATCAGGTCGCCGGCAAAACTTACCGCGGGGTTGATCAATGCCCGGCCGATGATCGCCGCGGCCAGGCCCAGGCTCAAAAAACCCAGATAGGGCGCCAGTAAAAAGGTAGCGGCACTGCCCCTGGGGACGATCGTCTCTTTTCCGAACAACTTCAGGATATCCACAAAATTCTGATACCACGGCGGACCGACTCTCCATTGCAGCCGGGCGGTGACTTTCCTGTCCACCCAGCCGGCCAACAGGCCGATGCCGGTTCCGAAAAGTAAACCGGGAAAAACAAAATAATAAAACATCTCTTTTAATATGATCATCATCTCTTTTTCAACTGAATGTCTTCCCGGGACCATTTACGCGTATGCACGGCCAGAGAATCCCCGATAAGATAAATATTCTGCTCAAGATTCTCCTCGACCTCCCTTACCTCAATGGCCTTCTCGGGGCAACTGACCACGCACTTAGGAAGTTTTCCCGATAAACCAACGCAATAATCGCATTTTGAATCGAGATAACCGATAAAATCCTGAAAGATTATCCCAAAGGGACAAGCCACGGAACATGATTTACAACTGGTACAAAGCAGTTTCGCGCGCTTGATATGGCCGTCGGCCTGCCTCTCGAGCGCGTTATGATAACAGGCGCTCACGCAAGGCGCCTGTTCGCAATGCCGGCAGATGGTGGTAAAAGTCGCGTATTCGCGCACGGCGGCCACACCGTTATTCTGCGGATGAAAAAAATGCCCGCAGACCGCCTTGCACTCTTCGCACTTGCTGCAGATGTCCAGATCGATAAATAGACGTTTCATATTAAGCGTAAAGTTTAAAGCGTAAAGCGCAAAGTTGCAGCGTAAAACTTAAAATTTTAAGCTTAAGTTTTGCGCCTTGCGCTTTGCGTTTTACGCTCCTAGTCCCAAATATCATGTATATCCTTGAGTTCCTCGTACGTAAACACCGGGCCGTCCTTGCAGGTATAAAATTTTCCAACCCGGCAATGTCCGCATTTACCCAGTCCACAGGACATGTTTTTCTCCATGGAAAGATAGATATCCTGCGGCTTAAAACCCAGGTCCAAAAGCTTTAAAGTGACAAACTTCATCATGATCGGCGGGCCGCAGACAATACTTACCGCCTTTTTCATCTCCAGGGGCAGATCATTTAAGATCGTAGTCACCAGCCCGACGTTCCCCTGCCAGTCGGAACTGCCGACATCAACGGTCACCTTGAGGTCGACCTTCGCTTTCTTACCCCATTCCGGCAGGACGTTCCTATAGATGATATCCTGGCTGGTCCGCGCCCCGTAACGCAAGATCACCTTATTATAATCGTCTATCCGGGCAAAGAGGCTAAAGAGCAAAGAGCGCAGCGGCGCCAACCCCACCCCTCCGCCGACAATCAGAAGGTCCTTTCCCTTGAATTTATCCAAAGGATATCCTTTGCCGAAAGGGCCGCGGATACCCACCGGGGTATTTTTTGGCAAGTTATGCAGCAAGGAGGTAACTTTCCCTGCCTTCATGATTGTCACGTCGATTTTTTCCTTGATATTGGGATCGGAAGATGGGGTAAACGGCGCCTCGCCGATCCCGGGAAGGGTCAATTCGATAAACTGGCCGGTATGAAAACTAAACTCTTGTTTGGGGCGGATAACGAAAGTCTTGATGTTGGAGGTCTCGCTAATGATATCTTCGATTGTTGCCTCTATGGGCAGATAGATATTTTTCATGCGCTCTTATCTTTTAATTTTTTTTCCAGGTCCTTGAGCACTTCCCGGATATCGATCTTACCCGGGCAGACTTCGATGCACCTGCCGCAGCCGCAACAGGCGGGAATCCCCAGGTTATCGACAAAAAAATCGAATTTCTTGGTAAACCTGAAACGTAACCTCTGGGCCCGCAACTTTAAGGGGTTCGCCCCTCCGGCAACCCGCGCGTAGTTGGCATATTGGCAGCTGTCCCAGCTTCTGATTTTTTTATGCTGCTGCGCTCCGCGGATATCGGAGAGCAGGAAACAATGGCAGGTGTCACAGATAAAATTACACCCCCCGCACTCAACGCAGGTAAGCATGAACTCCTGCCAGGTGCTGGAGAAATAACCCTCTTTAACCAGGCGCTGCACATCCTCTTTGTGCACCAGCCCCTGCGGCAGCAAATGCCTTCTTAAACGGTCGATCAGGCTCTCTCTTTTTGCCCGGCGGCCGGCGATCTGCGCGTCTTTCACCTGCAGGAATAGATCTTTATGCGCCTTGAGCAGCTCTTCCCCCTTATCCGATCCGGCCTCCACAACGTAACCATCGTTTAAAGGGGAGATATTCAGATCAAAACCCCAACTCGGGTAGGGCAGGATATCCCAGGCCAGGCAGTGGCAGACGCTTTTATAATCCGTGCAATCCCCGGAAATCAAAATCGTATTTTCCCGGCGCAGGCGATAAACGGTATCCACCTCAACCCCTTCCAGAAAAACAAAATCCTGGATACGATGCCCGGCAATATCACAGCTTTTTACTCCGAAGACAATGGTTTTTGCCTGGAGATCGACAACCTTGTCCTCCCCGCCGAAATACCTGCCCATTTTTTCCTCTGCCTGGGTAAAAAATGTCTTTAGCGGTTCGACCGCGCGATAGGGGTTAAAAACAAAAGGGGATTCTGCGCTAAACCTTTTATATGAATAATCGTTTTCCTGGGTGAAGTTTTGTGTTTTGGGCTGGGGGGAAAAAACCTGAAAGCTATTCCTGAGGCTCTTTAGGAAATCATTAAATTGGCTGGTCTCGATATAAAGTATACTGTACACTGTTTTGAAGTGCCTGGCGGGTTTAGATTAATATTTTTAACAATACTATATTTAATAACCCTTGTCAAATAAAAATTTCCGCTGGGGGTTCAGCTAATTTTTATCGCCCCTGCCGGACAAACCTTCTCGCACCCCCGCCGCCGGTCGCAGCTGGATTCATCGCGGCAGAGGCACTTTTTTGACTGCGCGTCCAGATAAAGGATCTTTTTAGGGCAAATCGCCACACAATTTCCGCAGCCGATACAGAGATTTTCATCTATCGCTACGATTTTTCCCATTTTTACTCCAAATCCTTAAGTTTGGCGCGAAAGCGTTTCTTTTGCGAATGTTTACGCTTATCTTCAAGCATCCTAAGCTTGGCGGCCCGGGAGCGCACACGGCTCTGGCGGCGCAGCTTTTCTTTCCTTTGCCTTTCCTGTAACTCCTGCTTTTTTCTCAAGGCCCTGATTTTAGCCGATAAGATCCGGCGCGCCAGGATGCGGTTCTGCGCTTGAGAACGCTGGCTTTGGCACTTGACCTCGATCCCGGTCGGCAGATGCTTCAAATACACACAAGTAGAGGTTTTATTGACATTCTGCCCTCCGGGGCCGGCGGAGCGGATAAAATGCTCCACCAATTCTCGCTCAGAGAACCCCTGGTCATCAAACTGCCTGCTGCCGCCTAAATCATTCTTGTATTTACGCATTGAATTCAATTATACCGCAATAATTGCGAAGGGTAAATACTTTCAGTAGGAAGTGACTTAATTCAGGGTTAACAAACTTACGAGCTACGAACTGAAATCCTACTTTCGATCTTGACGATCCCTGGTTTGAACGGTTCGATGATCCGCTCCAGGATCCCGGCAAGATAGGCCATGAGTATGCCGTAGTTGGTAATCGGCACTGCCTGGCTCCTGGCCTTCTCGATACGGTGCAAGATCTCCCGGCGGTTGACCATGCATCCGCCGCAGGAAATGATCAACTTGAAACGGCGCAGATCTTCCGGGAAATCCCCGCCGGCAGTAACTTCATAATGCAGGTCTTTACCGGTATAATTCAGGAGCCAGGTAGGTATCTTTGTCCTGCCGATATCTTCCGGCTGGACATGATGCGTGCAACTCTCGGCAATCAGGATCTCATCACCGTCTTTAAGATCTTCCACCGCGTAAACCCCCTGGACAAAGGCGTTGAGATCCCCTTTGTGCCGGGCAAAAACCGTGGAGAATGAGGTTAGTGGGATATCCTGCGGCAAGGTGTCCCGCACGGTTTCAAAAACCTGCGAATCGGTGATCACTAATCTGGGTTTGCATTTCAATGACGAGAGGGCATCCCACAACTCTGTCTCCTTGACTACATAAGCAATGGCGTTACGGTCAAGGATATCGCGCATCACCTGCACCTGCGGCAGGATCAACCTGCCCTGCGGCATGGCGCTGTCGATCGGGCAGACCAGGATTATTGTATCCCTGGGCTGGATGATATCCTGGACCAGGGGGATGGGGGACCAATGCCCGGGGGCGATCTCCATCAGTTTTTCTTTAAGCTCCTCAATGCCTTTTGCGAGCAAGGCGCTTACCTTTATATAGTCAAACTTTTTATCCTTAAAGAATCTTTCCGCCTCAAGATCGTCTCCAGCGAGATCGCACTTATTGATCGCAAAAACAAAGGGAAGTTTTTTGCCGCGGAAATTCTCTACCAGCTCCAATTCAAAATCGTCGATCTTTTGCCCGGGATCGACCACGATCACCCCGACATCGGTTTTGCGCAATACCTTTTGCGTGCGTTTTACCCTTTCCTCCCCCAGCAGGCCGGTATCATCAATCCCGGCGGTATCGATAATCATACAGGGGCCGATCGGCAGGATCTCCATCGCCTTATAAACCGGATCGGTGGTGGTCCCGGCGACACTAGAGACAATTGCCACATCCTGGTTGCAGAGGGCGTTGATCAGGCTCGATTTCCCGGTATTTCTTTTTCCGAATATACCGATATGCAAACGATTACTGGCTGGTGTCTTATACATTATAGTCATGCTCCTTATTATTTGTCATAACAAACACTAAATCCTAAGCACTAAACACTAAATCCTAAACAAATCCTAATGTCCTAATGACCAAAGGTTCAAAACAGAGATTTTTATATGTTAGCGTTTTGGTCATTTGAATTTCGTTCATTTAAACATTTTTTAGGATTTAGGGTTTAGAATTTAGAATTTTTCTGTCTTCTTCAAAGAATCTCCCCGGGAATAATCAATATGCCTTCCCAGGGAACGAGCCATCTCATCCATACAAAAGGCGCAGGCCCCCACCGGCTCATCAATACATCTTTTTCCGGGATAGATCTGGTACAGTCCGCGATATGGCTGCGGCGTAAAATTCGGCATCAGGACGTTTGCCCCGGCCTTTAAAGCCGCCGGGCGAAAGTCTGCGCCACAACTGCCCAACGCGGTAGTTGCCGGAAGGTGGGTATTACGCGTAACGATCCGCGTAATTGCCAATGTTTTTAAAACTAACGGAACATTGCCTTTTTCTTGGGCGCCCAGCCGCGTATCCGGATGCGGGATAAAAGGCCCGATACCGATCATGGCAAAATCCTCTCTCTGAAAGAAAAGGATGTCTTCGGCAATCGAACGCAAGGTTTGCCCTTTAAAGCCGATAATGTTGCCTGAACCGACCTGATAGCCCAACTCCTTTAATCCCTCTAAACAGGCAAGCCTGTTTTCCATATCCATCCCGGGGTGCAGCTGCCGGTATAATCGGTGATCCGTGGTCTCGATCTTTAAAAGATACCGGTCGGCACCTGCCTTGCGCCACAGCCGGTAATCCTGCAAACTTCTTTCTCCGAGAGAAAGCGTGATTGCCATGGGAAAATCCTTCTTGATCCGCAGGATCAACTCCTGCAGCCATAAAGGGTCAAGACCATCTTCTTCCCCTGATTGCAGGACCACGGTCCGTACCCCCTGCGCATGAAGTTTGGCCACGCCAGCCAAGACCTGCTCCCGGTCCATCCGGTAACGCTTTAAGCCGATATTATTCCGGTTTAGCCCGCAGTAAAGACAATCATTACGGCAGTGATTGGAAAACTCGATTATCCCGCGCAAAAGAACACCATCACCCATGAATCTTTGGCGCACCCGGTCGGCAAAGCCGAAAAGAATATCCATCTCCCGCGGCTCATCCAGGGATAATAGATATTCCAGCGCTCCAAGATCAGCCAACGGCCGTGCGGATAACTCGCTTAAAATTTTCCTTATTTTAGACGTATTCATCTCTCTGCCCGGAGTCGATACCTTTAAAAAAATCAGCCAAACAATTTTGCTCTTCCCGGCTCAATCCGGTTTTCTGTTTTTCGATCAGGCGGTACCCTTTCGCCTTTACTTGCGAAGAGGCAAAATCATCCAGATACTCCTTGAGGGTGATCAGGGCATTCATACTGCATTTTCCCTTGATCGTCCCGGGTTTTGCCAGCTGCATAAACGCCTCACCGGTCCTTTGCTTACGGTAACAGGCGGCGCAGAAACTGGGGATAAAACCTTCATCGATCAGGGAGCCGATCACCTGATCAAGGCTGCGGTGATCCGCGACGGCAAACTGCGTCTGGATATCCTGGATGCGCCCCTCTTCGGCATAACCTCCGCAGGATGTCCGGCTCTCGGCACTGATCTGGGAAACCCCCAGGTTAAAAAGCTCATCGCGCATCCGGGGCGTTTCCCTGGTCGAAAGAATGATCCCGGTATAAGGCACGGCGAGCCTTAAGACCGCTACCACCTTCTTGAATTCTTCATCGCTTAAAGGATACGGGATATTCTGCGACAATTCCGCGCCCGCGGCAGGCTCGATCCGTGGGACCGAGATCGTATGCGGCCCGATTTTAAAACGCCGCTCTAACTCTTCAATATGCGCCAATAAAGCCAGCGTCTCAAATCTATAGTCATATAAGCCATAAAGCACTCCGATACCAACATCATCGATCCCCGCGGCAAAGGCCCGTTCTACGGCATGCAAGCGGTTATCCGGATCGCTTTTAGGTCCCCAGGGGTGTGCCATGCGGTAAGTCTCGTCATGATAAGTCTCCTGGAAGAGTTGATATGTGCCGATGCCGGATTGCTTCAAACGCCGGAACTCCTCGATCTCCAGCGGCGCGCAATTTATATTTACTCTTTTGATACGGTGAGGGCCGACATTTACAGCATAGACCGCGGCTACCGCCTTGAGGTAATAATCAATGTTGCTTTCTGCACAAGGGCCCTGGCCCGCGACCAGGAGGATCCGTTTGTGCCCCCTGCGCAATAACCACTCCACTTCGTCATGGATCTGCTTTTCAGAAAGTGCCTGCCTGCTGATTAATTTATTGTCAGACTTAAAAGTGCAATATTTACAGCCATTTGTGCAGATATTGCTGATGTAAAGCGGGGCAAAAAGCACGACCCTTTTTCCGTAAATGGCATTCTTTACCCTGGCCGCGCTCTGAAAGATCATTTTTATTGACTCGGGGTCACTGGCCGCCAGCAAGATTGCTGCTTCCCCAAGGCTCAATCTCTGGAGGGCAAGGGATTTTTGCAGGACTGCCTCCAGCTCTTCCCGGGCCGGCTCTTTTGCTTTGCCGATCAATTCATTTATTTTATTTTCGTCTATGTATTTCATCATACTCCTCTTTTATGTTTTAACTAACCGCTAATCGCTACACGCTAAACGCTATTCTTACTGAGTGCCGACTTCACCGAAACACCGCTGATCTTACCCAGCCTGCCGCTTAAGGCCCCTACCTCATCAGTGGTAGCGTTGACGATCAACACGATCACGCTGTGGTCGTGCTTAACATGGGGAATCCCCATCCTGCCGACAATAATTTCTCCGTATTCCGTTAACAGGCCGTTTACCAGGGGCGCCTGTTGCTTACGGTCTTCGATGATAATCCCGACAAAACCCAGGCGTTTTTCCATTTCTCCTCCTTTATTTATTAATAAAAAATCCCGACCTTGCCTTGTTCGATTAAAGCCTTTGGCAAAATCAGGATTTTTCTTTTCTTTTATCCCTTGGGTTCAGAAAAATTCCTTGCCTTCAGGCTCTTGTTCGTATTGCGGAGTGC
>Ga0172381_10002745_pt1 | contig 19116 bp, 15 predicted proteins | sample Leawel6488metaG_FD_119754 | JGI IMG/M metagenome (GOLD analysis project Ga0172381, IMG submission 119754) | Leachate microbial communities from a municipal landfill in Southern Ontario, Canada - Leachate well 64-88 metaG | ecosystem: Engineered > Solid waste > Landfill > Unclassified | place...
TCGAATTTGATCGGCGACAGATTTGGAGAGATCCACAGAACCCGCCTCTGCTTTTTCTGCCACTTGGAGTGCTACAGAACGGAGCGTTTCCAGACCTTCGCGTTGATGGTTTTCTGAATTCATGGCGGAAGTGCCCAAGGAATCCATGAACTGTTTCCATTGTTCGCCAGAGCTTTTCACTTGATCTTTAAGGCTCGTAGAGAGTTCACGAGTCAGAGTATCCACTGTGGACTGCATGCCCGTAGCCGCCCCCTTCTGGAGCGATTCCATCTGAGACGATAGCGAGGACACCGCCTCCTGAAGGCCCTGGATAGCGACCTTCTGCGCTTGTTCCACACCCATTACATTCACCTTGAGAAGATCCTGTAAACCTGTCGAAAGTCCCTGCAACGTATTTTGCAACGCTTCGGAAGATTTCTGCTGAACTTGCAGCATGCCTTCAAGCACTTGCGATTGGGTTGTTTTCAACTGTTCCGCAAAAAGCGTGGACGCATTTTCATTCGCATTCGCAATGGAATCGACCAACTTGCGAATTTCAGCGGTGGCATCATTCTTATTTACGGAAAAATCAGGAAGGAGTTCAAACAAAGTAAATTCATCCAAATCCATCATAAAATTGGTGTGTTGCACGACCAGAATACTGTGGCTCGCATTCAAAACGATCGCCGCAAACAAACCGCAAAGCGAAGTACCAAAAATACCTTTCATGCTTGAAAAAATTGCCTGAATGGAACTCAGGGTGGATTCCGGAGCGGAATTGAGTTCAATGCTATTACCCGCTGTGGAAACCGCAAGCATCAAACCAAAGAAGGTTCCCATGAGGCCCAAAAGAATTACCACGCCACCACTACTCTTACCAATCTTGATCTCTTCGCGGGCATCTAAAATATCTTTAAGCACTTGCGGATTAAGAACCATTCCCTTCGCAGAAAGTTTTTGCACGAGGCGAATGCGGGACACCACAATGCCTGCTCCTTCCACACCACTGCGAGGCACTTGTTTGGAATAAGAGGTAAGGTGTTGACGTTCTTTTTCAATTTCACGAAGACCCTTAATGACATTCACCTCAGACCCAATGAAAACCACAAAAATGGCCCCAATAATCAGCCATCCAAAAAGAGGAGAGCCAAAGTAGAGGGAGCTTGCGACCAACGCAGCCGTTCCTAAAACGGCGAGCAAGAAAACTAGCGCAGAGGAATTTTTCATAATAGTCATTCCACAGGTTTGGTGTGTAACGGAGAAACGGAACGCCCGAACAGATCTAACTGGCCGCGCGAAAATCCACGTAAATAAAGAGACCACTTGTCCCGGTACCACTCGCCTACCAGCAACGTGAGACCACAAGCGTAATCACAAAAATCATCGGTAAATGCTAAGAACGCATTTTCATAAGCACCGCTGCGATTCCAGGTGGAACCCACCGCTCGCACACACGCTAAAGAAGTCGCAAAATGGCGCACTTTGCCGCGACTCTTAAACGCTAATGAGAACCGTTTGAAAGCGATCTCCGCCAAAGACGCCCGTAAACGAGCAATGTATTGATCTTCTTGTTCATGGAACGAGGCTTCCATACTGGGCAAAATTTTTGAAATCGCATCAATAGCACTTTCTTTGTACCACACTTTGCACAAGCGCTCCTGTAAATGGAGCACGCGAGAAGACATCATCACCAACAGTTTTTCCGAATCACCGACGAGCATGTGAATGGTTGAAAAATAAAGGTTGCGAATTTCCTGGCTGGTTCCCTTGAAGGAAAAATACCAACCGTCTCCATCCTGGAGAATCCACCCCGCTTGCAAAAGGACACGATGCAGTTCTTCTGTCGCAAAACGCTGCGCCCACTTGGCACGAAACTCGTCAAAACGCGTCCGAAATTCATCGAGAAGCAGGGGAAAATCTTTTTGAGAAATCATCCATGCGTTGGGGCTGTAAGAAATCATTTCCTGACCCGCCATCGTAGAAGAGGGGTCCGTGAGTGCCGCATCAAGATGCTCAAATAAAGCAATGGACCAAGTCGCTTCCATCGTCTGCGAAAGCATAGCCACAGAAGAAGAACGATCTGGGCGCCCACCCAGACGAACCAGGCTTGTACCTGTCATTTTTCTTATTGCTCTACGGAAAGATTCATCCACGGCGAAAATATACCTAATGGAAAAAGAATGCGCAGGGTTGAGTTCGCTTAGAAGCCTGCTTCAATGCGCTGCCAAACGCTATGGGAGACCTTGCGGCCCTTGCCCGCCATTTCATCGGATTCGCGGCGTACATCCGCTTCCAAATTATCGTGAATGGGTGCGGTATCGCCCACAAAGGTCGCTCCCTTTTCAAGGTACAACCCAAATACGTTATCACGAATTTCAGTTTTTTTGAAATGTACAGAACCTGTGCCCACAGAAAGGGCAAAACGGTTACGCCTGAAGGAACAGCCAACGAGTTCTACTTTCGGAGCATTCTCGACCCACAGACCATAATAATTATTCACAAAATGAACGTTTTCAAAAATGCCCGAAGACTGCGTGACGGTATTACGAAATGCATTTTCGATGACCAAATTACGCACCACAAAGTATTGAGATCCTGTTGCAAAGTGGACTCCATTCCAACTGTCTGAGGAGTCTGCATTGCGAAAGGCGACGGGTTTTTGAGACGTTCCTAAAATTTGTACCGAACCTCTTAACAAGAGTTTCGCATAGCCACTCATAAATACTTCAACACCCGCTTCGATAATCAACGAATCGGTGGCAGGAAGCACTACGCTATTTTCTAAAAGGTAAGGGCTTTTGGATGCTTTTAAGAAAACTTTATGTCCTTTAGGGCCTGGGAATGGCGTTACGGCAAAAGCTACCGTAAAACTCGCCATGAGCGCGATCACGAGAGCCTTTTTCATATTAGGGCGCTCCTAAAAATTGGTTTGCGGCCATGAAACCGAGCGAGACCGAGAAAAAGCAGGAGCGAGAAATGGCAAATAGCAGGGCTATGTGCCTTTTTGAGCGACGAACTATTACGAAGAGTCGCAGCCGATTTCATAGAAAATGAATTTTTAGAAGTGCCCATTAAATACCACTCTTCAAAAGAATAGTTTGGTGCACGCGCAAACTAGGAATGGTGTCAGCCGCCCCTTCTTGCTTTTCAATCATGCGCATCTTGCCTTCGACTTCCAAAGTACCTTCCACAATTTTCCCCGCATTCACATCAAAAAGAATCGAGCCACTCCCAAGAACAAAATCTTCACTCTCCATGGTATGCAAAGAGTCATCCGTACGTTGCTTATACTTAATGTTCATCTGCAACTTCGCGAGCAAAACTCCGTTACGCACAAATACGTCTTCGAGTTTAAACCACTTGTAAACAAACAGTTGTTTCCCCTCTTCGTCATTGATCAAGTGCTGACGCTCCCAAGTCGCGCCCATTTTCACCGGTGAAGAAGGTAACACGGGCTGAATTTTGAGAAACGTTTTGCGAATATCGAGATCTCCTAAATCGGGGAGAGCTACAAAATCATCCATATTCACGGCACTCATTTGACCATCCCCAGCCATTTTGAATTGGAATGACTCCATACCCAAGTAGCGTTCAATGTGGCGCGTTTCTTCTACGGAGCGGTTGTCCGATGTATAACTGACAGAATCCACCTTCATCATGAAGCGGCCCGTGCCATCATCATAAGCGGTCAGTAACTTGGAGTGAAGCCGCACTTGCAAATGAGAGTTCATGGATTCTGGTGATTCCGTAGAGGTATCATCATCTACCAACACTCGCAACTTGGCTTCTAACGAAAATACCTGATCAGCGGTATTTTGGGTATCAAAGGCGAGGTTTACTTCCTGCTGACCACAGGCGATTAAAAGAAGAGGAAAAAGGAGCACGAGGCATTTCATGCCCGAAAAAATAGCTATGTACTGGATTGAGCGACTGTCTTTACTCCCGAATCACCCTTCTTTTCACGCATTTCTTGGAAAAACGCTTGGAGAATTCCCAAACCTTCCTCGGCCAAAATACCCGGAGTTACTGCCACAACACGACAGAGCGCATTGTGAGAAAGCACATCGATCGTCGTCCCACAACCGCCAAATCGGGAATCCCTGGATCCATAAACCACCCGAGAAAGGCGGCTATTGAGAATCGCCCCTGCACACATAGGGCACGGTTCCAAAGTGACATAGAGAGTACAACCATCCAAACGCCAATTTTCAAGTGCTGTGGCGGCAGCACCAATAGCAAGAATTTCCGCATGGGCCGTTGCATCGTGCAATGATTCGACTTGATTGTAGCCTTTGCCTATCGCCTTACCCTCTTTGACAATGACACAACCAATGGGGATTTCTCCTGCATCGTAAGCGATTTCCGCCTGTCGAAGAGCCATACGCATCCAACGTTCGTCTTCTTCTGGCGTAGGAATTTGAGTCATTACCGGTTCATCCATTACAAAGCTCCCATGGCCTTAGGACGCGGAAAAATGAATCGCAGAATATTGGCACACACAAGAGTCGCCGTGCAAGAAATGAGCGGATTCCAAAAGAAACTAACGATGCCTGCAAACGGAGGCTCGTAGGTAGGGAAAAGTGGCACTTTATTGAAAAGCACAATGGAAGCCATCCCACAAAGAACGGCACCAATCACCGCTAGAGGAGAAATCCGTTTGGTAAAAAAGGCAAGGAGGAAAAGGGCGAGTAAAGGTCCTGTAAAAAGACCTGTGAAAAAAAGCGCATTGGAAAGTAGTGAGCTTTTCATATCCACAGCGATAAACGCACAGCCCGTGCTCAGAATTGCCCACAAAATAGTCCACTGTTTCGCTTTGGCCAACGAAGCCGCACTCTCATCCCGAATGAGCATAATATCTTTCACAGTCGTATTTCCGAGCGCATTAATCGCACTCGAAAGGCTGCTCATCGCGGCTGCATAAATTGCCGCCACCACAAGGCCTGTAGCCCCTGAAGGTAAAACGTTCACAATAAAATGCGGAAAAACTTCATTGATAGCGGTCCCTGGAGGCAAAGGAACGATTCCTTTCACCTGATAAAAAACATAGAGGCCCGCACCCACCCAGAAGAAAAGAATGGAGACAAAAATACCGAGAACCATACTCAAAACGCTGGAGAGATTTGCTTCCTTTGCGGATTTACAACTGAGATAACGCTGCACGAACTGCTGATCGCAGCCGCGGATCGCAATTTCAATCACGGCATACACAAAACCCGCCGAAAGTAAGTTGCGCGCATTGGCAGGGCTCCAATCCGAAGCATTGAACCAGACCGTTTTCCCCGCCTCTGAAGCCATGGCGTACATAGGTCCAAGGCCACCCACCGCATGCGCAATAATCAAAAGCGTCAAAATGCCACCACCAAACAACACCCCAAATTGCAACACATCCGTCCACACCACCGCTTTAAACCCACCATACCAAGTATAAGCGGTCGCAACAAGTGCGGTAATCAAAATAGCCATATGAATATCGATGCCCAAAATAGGGGCGAGTACCAGCGAAGGGGCATAAAGCAAAATACCCATACGCAATAAGAGATGCAAGCTGTAGAATACCGCCGCAATACGGCGCACGCCCCGCGAAAAATGTTTTTCAAACAATTCGTAAGCGCTTGAAATTCCGGCCCTTTTGATGCGTGGGATAAAAACAACACCCACCACTACAATCGCAATCAACGCCCCAAAATTGTTCATTAAAAACGTCATGTTGGTGGCATAAGAATCGGCAGGGTTCCCTAAAAAAGTCGTTGCACTCACCGACGTCGCAATAAGACTAATACCTATCGCCACCCACGGCATGGAACCACCGCCGAACATATAGCCTTTAAAATCTTTTTTACCCCGAGAAGCCCAAAGACCCACAAACACAGAAAACAAAATGTACGCAACAAGAACAATCCAATCAAGCAATGTGAACACAAAAAATTCCTTTAGACTGAGGGGGTTTCCGGTTTTGTGGATTCGGAGCCTGAGTACTCAATGTACTCGACTACTTGGTTACGTCCGCCATTCTTGGCCTTGTACAAAGCCTTATCGGCAAAGGAAAGCGCTTGTTTCATATCGCGGTATTCAGGGCGCACCAAAAAACTACCAATACTGACCGTCACCGGAATTTGCTCGGCTCGATGAATGTCAAATAATTTATCTCCAATGGCCTTGCGAATACGCTCGGCGGTTTCCTTGAGTGCCTCTGGGGAACAATCCACGAGACCCACCACAAACTCTTCACCCCCATAGCGAGCGACCACATCAATTTCTCCACGCACTTCATCGCGAATTCGAGAGGCAATGCCCTTGATCACCTCATCCCCCGCCGGATGACCGTAAGTATCATTGATGTGCTTGAAGTGGTCAATATCCAGCATTAACAAGCCGACATTGATTTTCTGACGCTCGGCGCGGAGTTTTTCCGTGCGTAAGCGTTCGTGTAATGTACGATGGTTCATAAGGCCAGTCAAACCATCTTTGGTTGCCAAGTCCTTACCCGCTTCAAATTGGCGCGCACGAGCGTATGCAAAGCCTGCAACACCGGCAATCGCTTTGAGTAATTCTTTTTCGTGATCCGAATAACGATTCTGCTGGCAACTTTCCAGACAAATAGCGATCTCCGCAGACTCTGCCCCGGATTCTGTAGCAATCGGCATGGCAAAGAGATAACGCAAATCATTATTGCGTTTTTCTTTTTCATTAATGCGAGGAACATATTCCCCAGGGTTGCCGGAGAAATTCCGTTCCACCGGAAAATTACGCATCAGAGAAAGAATCACCAAGCCTTTATCGTTGAGTGAAAATTCTTGTCCAATCATCAAATCACGGTCCACCCCATCACACCAAACTACAGAGCCTTTGCCCTCTTTCTGGTTTTCCACCGCAAGAATCATCATGCGGTCGTAGGGAATATTTCCGCGAACATATTCAAAGATCTGTCCATAAATATCTTTAACTGCCATGTTTTGGAAAAAGTTCTTTTGATAGTGATAAAGAATGCTGAACTGTTGCTGTTCAATGTAATTCTTCGCACTGGCGTAACTTTTAAAGCTCATGGTATAAATGCTATTTGCAATACAATTAAGAGCGGTGATCTCTGCAGAATCAAAAGCATTGGGAGACGCGGAGTCCATAAAAAGAACGCCTTGGCGACTGCGATGACGATCCAGAATAGGAACACCCGCCACAGAACGAATCGTCGGATTTCCGCTGTAATAGTAGAGGCCTTTGCCCCCTTGAATATCGCCTTCCAAAATGCGTATAATGTCAGAACGAGTGAGTTGACTGACGAGGCCACAGTTTTCTTGAATCAGCGCATGAGGAACCACAGCCTCAGAATCCGAAACAAATTGACGAAGTACTAAAGTGCCCCGTTTATTACCTGGGAAAAAGACCGCCACCGTATTCGTCTTGGGGATCAATGTTTTAAGTGCTTGCAACGCATAACGGAGCGAAGTATCTAATTCGCTTTCTACTGTGGACCAAATTTGTTCCACTTTCAATTTTGATGTCGGTTCATTGAATTCCGTCTTTTCATTTTCAAAAGCCACACGGAGATCGGAATGGGCGGCGGTTTGCGGCATACTACGCAAAATGCGACCCACCGCAGTGGAGTCGTTATCCCGAGTTGCCCGAAGCACGGGAACCGAACCCGATACAGGACTGCTCGGCAACCGAGGGCGGTTCAACCACCCCAACACAGCGGAGATCACAGCGAAGGGAATAGCGAAAAACCAAAGCCCCCCCTGAAAGGCCAAGCCTAAAAGCAAACCAGAGAGAATATAAAGAGCATCAGACATCAACAACCCCGATTATAACCGGAAAGATCTGTAAAGCATAACCACAGCAAGTACACCAAAAATGATGTGCCCAATCCATGCCCCAAGCATTGGAGAGAGTGCGCCATTTTCGCCCATTTTCAGACCAATCCTTATCACAATATAATAGCTAAACACGAAAAAAAGACCGATCCCAAACTTCTGCGAAAGCCCTCCAGAGCGACTAAAACGATGAGCGAGCGACACCCCTATCAAAAGAACGATAAAATTCATAAGCGAACCGGAAAATTTAAAGAAATAAGCAGTCTCCAATTTACGCGTATCTTCCCCTGATCGACGAAGTGACTCAATGCGTCGCTTAATCATGGAGGCATTCATTTCATCGCCCCGTTGCCTATCATCAAGAAAATCTTCTGGTCGCATCTCCGTTTTGTCTCCAAGAATTTCTTTGCGGAAAGGCTGCACCACGATCTCCCCCTCTTTATTGAACACTCTGTGGTAACCATCTTCTAATTGCCAATAACCCCCCGAAGTACTTTTAATCGTGCTATCGGACAAACTATCGTGAGAAGAATCCACAGGGGCGATCCAGCGAATGCGCCGCGCATCATAACGTTCCTGGAGATCCCCATCGTGTTTGAGTAACAAAAGTACATCGCGCCCCAGTTTATTGCCACCTGAGTACTGTTTCATAAACCAACTTGATTTATCACTTCCAATAAAAGCAAAATTAGTTTTGTCCTTGATACGGGGATCCTTCCTCTGTTGTTGCAAAGGCTCCATAATTCCATAGCGTTTATGATTTGCATCAGGAAGCACTTGATCATCTAGATACAATGAAAATGAAGTGGCCGCAATGCCCACAATCAAAATGGGCCATAATGCGCGCAAGGGACTCCGCCCAGAGCTTTGAATAGCAGTCATCTCCAAATGCCTTGCCATGTTGCCTACCGAAGCAACAACGCCAATAAACAAGGCCACAGGAGTCACCAAATAAACAATGTAAGGGAGGTAAGCAAAATAGTAATCTCCGAGGTCATTCATTCCACGCGAAAGCCACATGCGAATATTACCCACAAAGTCAATCACCACAAACATGACGATGGAGCCCAAAAGAACGAGCAAGAACAGGCGCAAAAAGTTTCCGACCATGTATCGTGTAAACTTCATACAGAATCCTTGTTCTCTTTCTTTTTTACAAAAAACGTATGAATGCGATGAATCATTCTAAGCAAGCGGGAATCGCCGGAGTAACGGTCGCGAGTCATGCGGTACGTAAGGAATATGCCAATGGAACCCATCAATATATTTGAAAACCACATGGCGAGTTCAGGTGTAATGATCAAACGATCCGCAAGATTTTCGCCACCAATAAGACACACCCAGTAAATCACAAAAAAAGCCATACTGTAAATGACTCCGGTTCCTATACCGCCCTTGCGAGCCATAATCCCCAGCGGAGCCCCGATAAGCACAAAAATGATGCATGCAAAAGAAGTACTGAATTTTTTATGAACTTCTACCCAATACTGCGATTGTCTTTTTTCTTCGCTTTCTAGGCGATCATGAGTTCGTTCTACGATGCGAGTGCGGCTTTTTTCCCTCATAGAAACTTCGAACATGGAGCGAACTCTTCGAGCCGTATCCACATTCAATTCAAATTTATTTGATGAAGGAACAATCGAATCTCCAGGCAATAACTTCAATAGAGCGTCTAAATCTGGAAAAAGCGATTCATAACTATCCTTCACAATTTGTTTTTCATTTTTCGCCGCTTCATCAATTACATCAATCATCATTTCCACAGGCATTTCTCGATCGCTTCTGTGGTTGCGATCTTTCCGTTCCAAACGATCATTCACATTCCTCACAGCAAAATCTTGAGAGGAAAAACGAATCCGAAAATAATTGCCGGGGTCTTTTTCATCGACCATGTGATTTTCGCCACTGCGGAGCCTTAACATCAAAGTGGCCCCATGATCCACATAATCCATGGTCGCACTATCGGCAAGAACAATACGAGGAGCCCCTTTCGTATCTGTTTCAAAAATTTCAATTCCGTAGAGTGTCCCAGAAGTGGGATCAATACGGTTCACCCAAAGTTGTACTCCAGGGAACTGGGTCACCAAATGCCCGGCATCAATAAAGGCATGGGGCTTTTTCCGCGAAACCGCAGACATGAGTTCCACAGAGCGATGATTCGCCTCAGGCAACACCCAGTTGTTAAAAAGAATCAAAAGTTCTGTGCCCAAAACCGCCACAAGTAGGACGGGTCGCATCATAGTGAAGGGAGGTATTCCCGCGGCTTTGATCGCGGTAATTTCTTGATCTCCTGACAAACGTCCAAAAGCCATGAGACACGCGACCAAAACCGCCATCGGAATCGAAAGAGAAAGCATCCAGGCAAGGTTCAATGCAAAAATTTCAAGGACAGTCCCCATGGGAAGGCCCTTCGAAAGAACGCTATCGAGAATATTTACAAGAAAGTCAATAACGAAAAGGAAGGTTATGACGAAGAGGGCCATCAAAAATGGGGCCACATGTTCCTTCAGTACATACCGGACAAGAATCATAAAAGGTCTTTCTTCTCTGTTTTTTCTACTTTAACATCACAAGTTTAAGAAAAGATAGCTCAATGTACCAAAACAAAAAGTTTTTAATCCTTCCTCTGTTAACGACTATTGTCGTTTTTCTTTCTGCATGTTCCTCCACTGAAGGTGGTGGAGACAGAACATCCATGTGCAAAGAGCGCTACACCAATGCCGAAAAAGATTTCAAAGACGGTAAATATGGGAAAGTGAAAGAGCCTCTCGAAGAGATTCTTTCCCTTTGTGTGGGCACAGGTTATATGGAACAAACTCAGTTTCTTTTAGCCGAGAGCTACTTTAACCTTGAAGAATGGCTCGAAGCCCGTGGAGAATACGGCAGCTTTGTTCTGAATTTCCCCAGTTCTCCATTTATCGAAACTGCAGAATTCCGCAAGGCTGTTTCTTCTTTCAACATGGAGTTTCATATTGCAAGAGACGAGACCAACACAACGCTCGCTATGAAAGATTTTGAGCGTTTTGCCTCGAACTATCCCGATTCTCCCCTCTTGGATTCTGTTGCTTTTTACCAAGCGAAACTCATGGAACGCCGTGCCGAAAAAGATTATATGACAGCACGTCTCTATTTCCGTATGGATGAACCTCAAGCCGCTGTTATTTATCTCAAAGAATTTCTCACTCTCTACCCCAAGAGCAAACGGCTTCCCGAAGTTCTTTTCTTACTCGTGGAAAGCTACACCGCCCTCGATCAATTCGATCCCGCGCGCAACTACCTGAAAATTGCGAAAGAAACGATTCCCGCCTCCTTTGAGGATCGTGATGAAACCATCACAGACTTAGAAAAGGATATCGCTAAAGCAGAAGAAAAGTTTGCGAAGAAACTCGAAAAAGAAAAGCAACAAAAACTGATCAAAAAAGAAGAAGCGGAAGAAGCGAAGTGATTTCAGCGGGTAAACAAAGAAAACTGAAATCGACAGCCCTCCCATTAGCTGTATTTTTCTTTTTTTACCTATTCTCCACAGTTTCTCTTTTTGCACAATCCCCGCCAGAAGAAGAACGAGACAAAAGCAGTCTCTCACTCTTTGTGCAACCGGGCATTTCTTTCTTAAATTTTTCAGATCGTTCGCAATTTCAAAATGCGATTGATACCATTTATGCTGATTTCAAAGCACAGGCGATCACCGAAGATGAAAGTTTGTATGTAGCGAAACAGGATTTTCAAAAGGTTAACTTTTGTTTCCCTGTTTCTTTAGGCTTTCAATGGCAATGGACACAAGACCATTTTGTGAGTGTGGGCGCAGGTTATATCTACGATCACGAATCCGTGGTGCTGACAGATCGGAGAGATAAAATTCACAATTACGAATATACGCTCCAAGGGTTTCCTCTATTTTTGGAATATCGTTTGACTATACCCAAAAATCTCATTACCATTTCAGGAGAATCCCTTTTCAGCATTGCCTTTCGCTGGTATTGGATGTTGCCGGGTACTGAAATTTATTCTTCTTGGGGACACATTCAGGGAGAAACCCCTGTTTGGGGTAATGGTTTTGGCTTAAGTCTTGGCTATCTTGTGACCACTTGGAAAAGTATTCACATCTATAGTGATCTCGGATTCACGAGCATTACCGTGGATTCAGACGATTCCTTCTCAAAAGTGGTTCCTAACGGTTCCACGAAAAAAGCAAGTTGGGATCTTGGCGGAATTCAACTGCAATTCCGATTCAGTTTTGGCGTCACGAAAATGAATTCTAGCCCTCTTGACGCGAGACCTACGGAAGACACGGCCGTTACCCACCCTAAATGAGCCTCTTCTTCTGGGACTCTCCCGCTTATGCGGAGACGCACTATAAATTTAAACTTCCGTGGTCTCTCCTATACAGACCTTGGCCAGAAACTCTCATTGACGCTCCATTCCAAGTAATTCCTGGAGAGCCTCTCCATTTATGGATTGTAGTTCGTGATGCGGATCGATTTCCTACTCGTTTAACACACTTGCAACTTCATTTGAAACTTGATGGACAACCTTTGATCACCCAAGAAATCGAATTGCATCTGGACGCCAATCAGGCTTTTTCTTTTTTCCCTATTGAAATAAAAGATTTAGCCCCTGGAAATTACGAAATAATGCCGATTCTTTCGGTCGAGCGCAAAGGAAAACGCAAAAAGCTGCATCGTTGGAATTTTCCCACACTTTTATCCCAGCCCCTAAACGTTCAAATTCTAAGCAAACCGATTCCTAAACCTCTGGGTTACATTGCAGGCGAAACACACTGCCACACCCATTACTCTGCAGACCCTGTAGAGTTCGGTGCCTCACCAGCAGTTTTACAATCGGTAGCGAAAAGTATTGGTTTGGACTATGTCATTTGCACAGATCACGCTTATGATTTTGCCTTTGATGCGAAAGATTACATGCGCCCCACCACGGCAGAATTCAGGTATCGCGCGCTTCAAGAAGAAATTGAGGCTCTCCCCTCAAAGCCCAAACTCATCGCGGGGGAAGAAATTTCCGCAGGAAACTCACATCGAGAAAATGTACACCTACTTGCCCCTGGACCCTTGAAATACCTCCCCGGACTTGGGGACTGTGGGCGCAACTGGTTACACAATTTTCCAACCCTCCAGATCCCACAAGTTTTACAAAGTGCTGGGGTCCCTTGCTTTGCCGCACATCCAAAACACCCCATCAACAAAATCGAACGATTTATTTTTCGCAGGGGCGATTGGCACCATGAAGATCTAAACCTCAATGCGGACAACCCACTCGCAGGGATTCAATTCTGGAACGGCACAAGAGACAAAGGATTTTTTCGCGGGCGCGACTGGTGGATTAGCGAATTGGAACAAGGGAATCATCTGCTCCCTATCGGTGGCAATGACGCTCATGGCGATTTGAATGATACCACAGGGGTCTCAATTCCATTGATGAAACTATCCCATTCCCGTCACCATATTTTTGGCAAGGTGCGTACCGTTATCGAATTGTGTGAACATTCCTCAAGAGAAACATTCACACAAACAGACATTATGAATGCATTCCGAGGGGATAACCTTTACATCACCGATGGACCCGCGCTTTGGTGGGAAAGGAACCGCAAGGTCATCACATTCCGTGCCCATAGCAATGAAGATATGGGAGCCTTTAAGAAGGTGCGGCTTTTTGCACATCGCAAAGGGGACACCCACGAAAAGGAAATTTTTTCGCCGGATTTTTGCCCCACAAACAAAGAACTCAAGTACGATTTTATGCATTCCATCGTTGCAGAAAATTTCAATTATGTACGTGCAGAATGCGAAACGACACTCGATAAGTTTGCACTGACCAGCGCCGCCTTCATTTAACAGGCTTCGCCGTGCCCTAACAAATTACCAATCAAATTTTGAATCCGAAAGACGGCGCTGAATTTCATCCATCAGTTTGATTTCCGCATCTTCGGTGTCGGCAATAAAAGTCACACTAAAGCGCACGAAATGGCCCGCATCATCCCAAGGGACCGTGGAAATTTGTTTTTCCTTAATGAGCCACTGAGAAAATTCTTCTGCATTCGCTAAACGAACACCGCCCGTCACGCCCTTTGGAATCGCGGCATAGAGATAGAAGGTTCCCTTAGGCTTGGTCACACGAAAACCTACAGCACACAAAGCCTTTACAAGAAGATTGTGACGGCGAGAATACTTCTCAACAGTCTTTTGTGTGATGGAAGGATTCTCAAGAGCCGTCACGCCCGCAAGCTGGACGGCCTTGAACTGCCCAGAATCATTATTGTCCTTAACGCAAGCAAAAGCCTTCACCACCTTTGCGTTACCCACGACAAAACCGAGACGCCACCCGGTCATATTGTAAGCCTTGGAAAGGGAATGAATTTCCACCCCCACATCCTTAGCCCCCGGCACAGAAAGGAAGCTTAGCGGATGGTACCCATCGAACGTCAGTGCCGCATAGGCCGCATCTTCCACCACAATCAGATTATTCGCCTTCGCAAAAGCGACCGCCTTCGCAAAGAATTCCGGGGAAGCAACAGCCCCTGTCGGGTTATTCGGATAATTCAGATAAAGAAGCTTTGCTCGTTTTACAATATCCGCAGGAATGGCTTCCAGATCCGGCAAAAAATTATTTTCGGGCACCAAATTCATGTTGTAAACTTCACCGCCAAGCCAGCGCGTCATCGTCGCCATGATTGGGTAACCTGGAGCGGTCATCAAGCACACATCCCCAGGGTTGATAAAAGCTTGAGCCATCATGGCTAACGCTGGTTTGGAACCAATGGCGTGACAGACTTCGTTCACAGGGTCAATGCCCTTTACGCCGTACACGGTATCCATGTACTTCGCGGCCGCTTCCTGAAACATGGAAATTCCATTATCCGCATAACCCCGATTTTCACGTTTTTGTGCCTCAGCATACAAACGATCCACCACCATTTTGTCTGCCATCCAATCCGGTTCCCCCACACCCATATCAATAATCGGAGTTTCTGGATGTGTCGCTTCTGCTTCACGACGGGCGCGCTTAATCTTTTCGAACTTATAAAGCACGGTTCCCTTACCAAAGGAACTACCACCAATACGTTCTGCAAAAAGATTCTGGATGTAATCGGACATGTATCTCTCCAAAAAGGAAGTTCAAAACCACAAGGTCAATTTAAAAAACTCAACGTAATTTCACCGCCAATTCATGGAGAATAAACGCATTATGGGGAAATATGCACAGAGGGGACCATCATCTCGTGAGTCGCTACATATTTATCTAAAACGACCACCAAAAAAGATTCCCTATACTTCGGTAAAAACGGAGTCAAAGGAAACATGTGCTTAAGAATAATATCCTTTTCTATGTCGTTCAAAGGAAACAAACGTCGGGAATTATTCAATGCGGTACGCGGGTGCCTAAACCCGTGAAAATGTCTTTTCTCACGAGCCGGATCATCGCTATCTCGCCAATCATAAAGGAAAAAATCATGGAGAAGCCCCGCGCGAGCAGCTTCCCTATAATTCCAGCCCCACTGCTTACTTATTTTATACGCAAAATAAGAAACTTTAAGGGCGTGATCAAAAATCGTTTCTCGATGGTGGTGGAATAATTTGGTTCTCAAAAATTCTTCGTTCTGCAAAATATCTTTCACACATTCCAGATATTCAGAATCATTCACATCATTCAGATTTCGAAGATGCAAACCTTTCTTATTCTGTTCCAAAATGCTCGCAAGATATTGTTCAAATTTTTTTAACAATCCCTCGTTCAAGCGAGAACGAAAATTACCAAAAGAAGCAACCAGATGTCGTCCATTGCCAAGCAATAGTTCCATATCTTTCACATCAAAGGAACGCATTTTTTCAAGTCCTTGTTCTAGTGTACGAGATAACTTGCGAGCGGCGGGCACAGACAATAAAAAGTCTATCACAAAATACACAAATAACGCTCCCGCGATAGTGGTTTCCCAAGGGGTCATGAGTTTCGTTACCCAATGCCAGACAAAGGGGTGAATCCACCACACAAAAACAACCCCTAAAACCCCCCACACCAAAGAAAACGCAAGGCTAATACGCCCATGAATATTCCACTTTTCATCGGAATAATCCCACAGCTTGATATGAAGCATCCTTTCCACAAAAAGACTGACGCCATACTCCATTACGCTCAACACCACATAATACATGACAAACTGAACCAGTAAATTGATATTCCCCATATAAGAATTCAAGAGAAGCAGACTCAGCGCGCCAACCCCATAGATGGGGACAAAAGGGCCATGCAGAAAACCGGCATTAACAAAAACACGGTGTTGAATGGAACGGTATATCACTTCCAAAATCCATCCAAAAAAGGAATAAATGGCGAAGCAAATAAAAAGTAAGGAAATAAAATGAGCCAAATCCATAGTGCTAATATACCATTCCATACCCTAAAAAAAAAGAAGGACCTTGATAAAGGCCCTTCCGTGAGAAACTAAAGCGAATTAAAGCGCTGCGAGAAATTTTTTCGCCTTATCCGAATAAAGTGCGTTATCACCATAAATGGTAAGAATCTTTTCAGCAGAAGCCTTGGCCTTATCTTTTGCTCCCATTTCAGTGTACACAAGCACGAGTTTCCAGAGAGCATCTGGTACTGTCGGGACTAGGTCTGCTGGTTCTTCCTTGGTGTAACGGTCTTCGAGATCACCGGTGCGTTCTCCAAATTCATCCACAAATCCTTCGAGGAGTTTGGCAGCGGCGGCATAGTCCTTCTTTTCCATGGACACTGCAGCACGACCATGCATAGCACCCGCGCGAATAAGAGCCGTGCTTCCCGCATTGTCCAAAGATTTCTGGTACATAACGGCAGCACCATCCATATCCCCATTCTGATATTTGATGTTACCCGCAAGAAGAGCAATTTTAGCCAAAGCGAGACCACTCACCTTATTGCCTTGGATCAAAGACTCGAATTCGCTCAAAGCACTATCGTTCTTGCCAGTGTAAGTGTAATTTATGCCCTTACCGATCAATTCAGCCTGAGCAGAATCAGTCACTTTTCTCGATTCCACAAAATGCACGGTAACCGCAATCGCAACCACCACAACAAGGAACACGCCAGCAATTTTTACACCATGTTCCGCAAAAAAATCCTTAGTTGTAACATTTTCGGCCATAATAAGTCCGTTTTGAAAAATTTGAGTCCTAAATGTAGAAAAAAACTTGGATTATTTCTAACGCTTGCGCCACCGATGCGACTCTAGCACTTGGACTTAATACCGTTTTCCTCGCATATCCTAACAAAATAGAGCCTCACCGACATTAACGATGTGCCCGTTTTACACACTATCTGAATTCTCGACTGTCCTTGCCCTTGATGTCAGCATCCATTTCACTACCATCCTAAATAAAAAAATCATACGGATTTAATGGCATTTCAACTTGATTAGGCGCCAATGATTGACCCAAGAGACCAGGACTGTCACTCAAACAAGCATGAGTGCGACTCTCGGTTTTTGGCAATTGGAAGACTTCATTGTCTGCGGCTGGATCTCGGCAATACTGGCAGGCAAGCGGGCCCGTGCTACACTCGATTTGCGTGCTTTTCACGTCACCAAAGTAATTTTTAAATTTTCCATTTTTTATATTTTAAAGAGATATTATGAAATACCTTTTTGTTTTAACGAGTTCTCCGAAAGATTTTTTTTGCGAACAAACGCTTGTGGCGATTGCCTCTTTGCGAAAGCATAACCCGAATGCTTTTGTGACTTTACTCACCGATGATAAAACTGCAGAAACACTTACGGGTACGCGGACTCATCTAAAAGACGCGGTTGATGAATTAAAGATTTTGAAATTAGACGAAAATCTTTCCCCCATGTTGCGCTCACGCTTTCTTAAAACGGTGATGCGAAATGAAATTGAGGGCGACTTTCTGTATATGGATTCCGATATTGCGGTTGTCAGTGATTTGACAATTCCCGATGAATGGCGAGGGGGAATTTATGCCGTGCTGGATTTTCATACGAATTTACACAAAGCGATTAACAGAAAGAAAGTTTTAAATGCGGCAAAAATGCTCGGTTTTTCGCCGATAAAAAACGACGAGATTTTTAACGGTGGCGTGATGTTTGCAAGCGATACGCCACAAGCAAGAGCTTTTTTTAAGAAATGGCACGAACTTTGGCAATACTCTGTTTCCAAGAATTACCCTTTTGATATGGCCTCTCTAGCGGAAACCGATTTCAGTTTTGGATATGTAATAAAAAAAATGCCGGGAGAATGGAATTGCCAACTCGCTTACGGAAAGCGGTTTTTGCCGCAAGCGAAAATTCTGCACTTTTTCGGGTCGCGAATTGTTGACACCTGCGGGAATATGGTTCCGCCGAGTATGGATGTTTTTCTCCCGAAAATTTTAAGAAAAGATTTTTACACGAATTTGAAGAATATCCCAGTGCATGTTTTGGAAGATCAGCAAATTTCCATTAATGAATATTACGATGCCGTGATTAAAAATACAAAGGATTCTTTCTTATACCAGACAAAGAAAATAGGTGTTTTAGGGGCCGATATTGTGCGTTCTTACGCTTTTGCAAAATCGCTAGCCTTTTTATATAAGAAAATGCCGTTTCTAATACGCCCTGTTGAATGGCTGAGTAAAATTTTATGAATTTACTTTATAATCTGGTTGCAGTGCAGCCCATACACAGCGCAAAATTTCATGGGGGCGGCTCTTACGGTGAAGCGGTGTTTGGGGCATTGTTGAAGCACCTATATGCAAACTCCGGTGGAACCATTCGAAATGAAAATTTTAAAATTTTTTGCGCTTATGATAGCAAAAAATATTTAGACCTGAATATCATTTCGGCTTGCAAAAAGCATGGGATTCCGCTCTTTGATATTAACGAAAATTCTCCGCAAGAACTCATTGATAAAAATTTTATAAATACATTTTATACTCCGCTTTTTTCCCTTGAAAAAAAATGGAATATTGAGGTCGAAAGATTTGTTTTCACGTGGCACGGCGTACGAGCACTTGAAATACAGTATAGCGGACTGGGAATAGCTTTTGCGAAAACGCTCGCTCAAAAAGCGGAAGCGCTAGTGCGGTATAGAAAATTTTGGAAAAAATACTATTACCAACCAAAATATCAATCGCTTGCAAAACGAATAGCAGAAGGCACAGCGCAAGCAATGACTGTGAGTGAACACAGCAGAGCCTCTATCAAAGCGTTTTTTCCTGAACTAATGCATGTGAAAATTCCCGTTTTTTATAGCCCGATGGCAGAAAACGAGGCAAACGGCAATTTACCCGAAGGGCTTGAAAATAAAAAGTATTTTCTCTTAACAAGCGGTGCCCGGTGGGAAAA
>Ga0172381_10002747_pt1 | contig 19105 bp, 18 predicted proteins | sample Leawel6488metaG_FD_119754 | JGI IMG/M metagenome (GOLD analysis project Ga0172381, IMG submission 119754) | Leachate microbial communities from a municipal landfill in Southern Ontario, Canada - Leachate well 64-88 metaG | ecosystem: Engineered > Solid waste > Landfill > Unclassified | place...
CCCGAAGATCAGGCAAAAATCTGGACGGTCAAGGTCGGCGGCGTTGGAATAGGCTACCGCCTCCAGGTATTTCAGACCTATCTCAATCGCCAGGTGTTCATCAAAGTACCCGGTTATCGCATATCAGACCTGAACAAAGATGAACGGGCGAAGATCATGAGCGCTGTCTTCAACGTTTTTGTGCATCAGGGATCGAATATCCCGAGTGTTGATCAGATTGCGCAAGATTGCATGTTGCTTCAGCAGCAGATCATACCGATGGTTCTGGTTGAAAGACAGCCGGGGCTTGTGAGTATAGCGGGAGGGCTGCCGCACTAATGACCGATACCATCGATCTCAAGAAAATTGACGCTTCCGACGCTGACCCGAAGGTCAAAGAGGTGTATCGCCTGCTCAAGAAGTGCATGGAACAGCCCGAGCGCACGGCTTGGGTGACTATGCGCCACGAGCTGCATGATGCCGTCGAAGAGTCAAAGATATGGGATGGAAAAGAAGAGCAGGCCATGCTTGCGAAGGACATGATCCCGCTCACAATCAACGATCTCTACAAGGGAGTTCAGGGCAGCACAGCGGTTGTGACGGATCAGAAACCCGGCGTTGAGTTCCTCCCTGTCGGCTCCGGGGATTTGTATGTAGCGGAACTGATGAAGCGCGCCCATGATCAGGTTTGGGCTCAGAATGACGGCGGGACAGAACTATTTGAGTTTGTGAAGGAGGCCAAAATCGCGGGCCTGCCTGCCATCGATGTGAAGCACGACCCGGCTAAGGGGATTTACGGGAAGGTTGTTATCGGTAATTTCGACCCAGAAACGCTGTATTTTGACATGCAGAAATGCCGTAAGGCCGACCTTTCCGATGTTACCGTTATTAAGGCGCACCTTGTCTCAAAGTCCTACTGCAAAGAAACCTACGACGGTATAAAGGATGAGGATCTTGCCTTTGAGGGTGTAGCGAAACCCGATGATGGGGAGAAGACCGATACCGTTACCGGGAAAGACAACTACACTATCGGCACAAAAGATGACACCCCCGCCGGCCCTGATGAATTTCCGGAGGAAAAGGAAGATGTGTGGGAGATTGAGGCGCATATCCTCAAACGCGAGAAAGAGATATGGCTCATGGTGCCGGACGGCAAGGGTGGGTACGGCAGAACGGTCTTTAAGTCTACCCAAAAGTCCGACGCAGAATCAGCGAAGGCAAAATCTCAAGGGTCGGTCATCTGGCCCCGAACAGTCGAGAAACGATTTCTTCGCATTGTCGTAGGCAAAAAGCTCATTCCGCAGCAGACGAAGGAAGGGGAGGTTGATGAGGTAGCCAATGCTTACGGAGTTGACGTTGACGGCGATCCGATCCTACCTATCGTCTCTATGATCCACGAGAAGACGCGCAAAGGCAAACCGATCTCACCAACAAAGTTCGCTCTTGTGGCCTGTAAGGAACGGAATAAGCGCCGGGCGCAAGCGATCTATGTTGTCACGAAGAATATCGATGCGCCAATTCAGATGAGTGGAGATTCTAAATGGGTGGTAGACAAAACCCACGGGGACTGGATTCAGTTGGGGAAAGATGCGGGATTCCCTGCATCAAGGCTTTTGCCGGGCGTCACCTCTGAAGCTGCCCTGAACATGGAAGCCATAGCCAAAGCAGACGTTGACGATATGTACGACATGCACGATGTTATGAAGGGGAAATTCCCCCCGGGTCGGCCTGCCATGGGATCCGTTTTCGCTCTAATCGATCAGGGCGGGATGATGTCAAAGCCATTCACGCGCAGCCTTGAAGCGGCCCTTGTGCGTCTCGGCAAGGTAACGATGGCCTGCATCCTGATCAATTGGCCGCGTTCCATGTGGGAACGGTTGATTGAACGCGATGAGTGGGGAACATGGAAACCGGAAGACCAGAAGCCACAGGAAAGCGCGGTAGACTCACTCAATAAACTCGGTCGGCCCGAAGATGCCGGAGAGGGCCAGCAGGCTCAAGAGGAAATCCGGGCGAAATGGATGGCTGCCCTTGAACTTCTCAGGCCCGCAGACCTGACAAAAGAGCCGGGCATTAACCTCATGGATGTTGATGTGCGGGTAGCGGCAGGATCGACCATGCCGACAAACCGGGCAGCAAAGCAGCAGATGGCTATCGAACTCTATGCAGGTGGTAAGGGGATCTACGACCGAGAGGCCGCGCTTGATTACGTGGACGATCCAAAGAAGGATCAAGTTGTCGCCCGCATGAAGGCGCAGGAAGACAAGATGATGCTCATGGCAATGAGCGGGGCGAAGACTCCGGGAGGGGCGGCATGAGTGAACGAGGAAGTTTTGTAACAGAATACATATATTGCGAAAAGTGCTTTAAGAATGCCAAAAAGGTTCTCTTGTCCAAAGAAAAATATCTGTGTTCGGTGGCAATTCCAAGCTGGCAAGGGAGACGCAAGCATCTTCCCATTATTGCCGGAAAGGTAGGGGGCTTGTATGAAAACGAGGAAGTTCATACGTTCCTGGGTGACTTAATTCCGAGGCTGGAGGTAGTTTTATGCCATAATCTTAGAATTGTTGTTATTCCGGACGGAGCAAAACCGGCCTCATTGGTTGCTTGCGGGAAGGCGAAACCATGACCGAAATCCGCTGCAAGAAGTGTAACCGATTACTGATGAAGAGTGAAGCCGCAAGAGGGGAAATAAAGTGCGGAAAGTGCGGTTTTATTAACCATATTGACCATAATATCATTCGAGTCGGTTCAATGATAGGGCCGAAGGTGAAGTTTGATGCGGAGAACTTTGGAACCATAAGCTACGGGTAATATAACAAGAGCGGTTCGACCGCCAATAGAGAAACGAGGGGGCAGTTACCGCCCTTCGGTGGCAGCTCAAGGGTACGTCGGGGCGTAAGGTGCCCTGCACAGGCGAAGCGGTGTATCCGATAGTCTGGGAAGAATCCCCGATGCTGCCATATAAATAGAGTCCTACGAGGGCCATGTCCGAGAAATCGGCGTGGCCCTTTTTGTTTGGCAACCGCCCTGACGGTTTTCAGGAGCACGGCCCCTTCCCGGCCATAACAGGGATGCAGCGAAAGGAGAACATCATGGGAGACGAAGTTTTCACACCTGAAGAGCTGGTGATCTTGGGAGAGGCATCCGACCCTTCAACTGCGGTCCAGGAAACGCAGGTCAAAGAGACGGCTGAGGCGAAGGTTGAGGAAACCACCGCGGAGACCAAGACCGAAGAGAAGCCCGTCAAAACTGACGAACAACCTGAGCACACGGAAGAGGAAAAGAAGGCAGCGGAAGGCATGGGCCTCCGCATCGAAGGGGGTTTCATCGTCGATGACGAGGGAACCAAGATCCCCGCGAAAAGGTGGAAGTCTCTGTACCACGATTACAAGGAGACTCAGCGCGGGGCAACGGAAACCACACGTAAATTCAACCTTTACAGAGAGTTGGGCGCGGATAAGTACTATGAACTTTATCCGGAAGAAAAACCGGCAGGCTACAAGCCTCCGGCTACCAGGGAAGAACAGACAAAACCGGAGATTCCCGCAAACATCGGGGCAATGGTTGTGAACGGCGGGCCGTACAACGGGCAGACGCTGAATGATGTTTACGCAGTTGACCCGGCATACGCAACCCACCTGCAAACACAGTACCTCGATTCACAGCGGGAAAAGGTAACGACAGCCAAGCAGCAGCAGGAATCGCTCAAGCATGAGGCTGAAACAGAAATAACCGCCTTTTCTGACCATCTCTCAACGGAACTCTTCGGGAAAAAGACCGGGGATCTGTCGAAAGAAGAGGAGGGACGCGTCGGGCAGGTAATTCAGGAAACGCTTGATTGGATGGCAAAGACCAAGCGGGGCGCGGGGATCATCGCCGACGCCTATTTCCTCATGAACAAGGATTACATGCTGAAAACCGCTGCGGAAAAAGGCGGGAAGGCAGCCCTTGAAAGCCTGAGTAAAAAACCGGCGATTCCGTCTGTGGACACGACGGGCGGCGGGACTACCGTTACCGATTACGAGGCGATGACCGGTGATCAGTTGGCAAAAGCTGTCGAGGGTATGGGCGAGAAAGAATACGCCAAGTTTTTGAAAAATGCTCCCGCATCGCTTCGCGCGAAGCATCCATCCCTTCCCTGGGATTGAAAGACCCAATTCCCTGAGAGGTTCACAACTTTCAGGAGGAACTAAAAATGGGTGATTGGACATTTACAACGGCAGACGCCCTTACTTCTCAGACCTGGGCCAAAAAGTGGTGGATTCAGTCGAAAACTGCATCCTACTTCTATGGCCACGGGTTTGTAGGACCGGGGCAGGACAATATCATCGTCGAATTTTCGGAACTGGAAAAAGAGCAGGGATACCAGCACACCTACGGCCAGATCCGCGAACTAAGCGGGGCCGGTGTCAGCGGTGACTCAACGATGGAGGGCGCGGAGGAATCGCCGGATGTTTACGACGATGCCATCACGATCAACCAACGCAGGAACGCCGTGAGATCTGCCGGCAAGCTCTCCGAGCAGTACCCGTCAGACAAGGCGGTACGGACTTGGGCGCAGGAACTCCTCGATCGATGGATGGCGGCATTGATCGATCAGGACATCTTCGATGCCCTACAAAGCTCCTGCACCAAGAGCATTTGGGGTGGGGATGCGACGACCGACATCACCATCGAAGCGGGGGATTATTTCACCACGTCGCTCATCTCAAAGGCCGTCGCCTACGCGCAGAAGGCAACCCCAAAAATCGTCGGCAAGACCATCGGCGGCAAGGAGATGTTTGTATGCGTGATCTCCCCGGATCAGTCTTTCGATCTCCGGACCAGAGATGCGGCATGGTCGCAGGCCCAGAGAGAGGCACAGCCCAGCGGTGATGCCAACGCGATCTTCAGCGGCAAGACCGGGATGTGGGATCAGACCGTTATCCATACCCATAAGCGGATTGCCACGACCGCCGTGTGGGGTTCGGGTTTGAACCTCAATGGAGCTGCGGCCATGTTCCTTGGGCTTCAGGCGGGAGCCATCGCATACGCGAAGAAGAAGGTCTGGAACGAAAAGACCTCAAAAAATCAGGGGTCCTTTACGCAGGAATGCGAATTGAAAAACGATGTGAACTCAGGGGAAGCCCGATACGAGTACGCTTTAGCGGCTTGACAAGGGCAATCCTGAACTAAGCCCTTTGATGTGGGCAGATTCCATGATTCCGGTGTTTACCATGATTACAGTTGGAACAAAGAACTTGATAGCCGGGCGGAAAGTTAGAATCCTTCAGCCATTTGTAAAATTTGGACCCGTGGTGAAGGAAGCCGTGCGATTTTCTGAACTCACTTCCATCGTTGTTGACATGATCAAGTGTCAAAAACATGGGTTCGGTTTCTCCGCAACAGGCGCAAACGTATCCGCCGTAAGCCCGAATAGCCTCATCTTGAAGTCGGTAATAGTAATCAAGGCTGTGTGCTCGGTGCTTCTCCGCGTTATCAATGTTCCACTTTGTGGCCCTCTCGATGTCACGCGCACGGGAATGGTTTCGACGGTAATCCCGAAGCCAATCACGGGAACGCTCGCGCCATTCTCTCATGTAAGCCTTGCGGCAGTCATGGCAGGTGAGACCGTGAAACTGATCAGCCGGTTTCGTCTGGTGGCATTTAGAGCATGTTTTCATGGTATTACCTCCGTAATCAAAATACTATCAGATTATGGAATCAATGTCAAGGGGAAAGTGCAACGACCATCCCGCAAGGGAGTAGGGGCAAGTGTCCCGAAGCGCATCGCATCCAGAACGGATGAAGATATGGTCTGCTCTGCATGGGAACATGCAGCAGCCCTTTAAGGGCGGCTTGAGATTAACGACCTCAAGCGAACACAAGGTTGATTATGGCAACAAAGTCGGTTTCTGCATCGGGGCAATCTATGGCGTCAGTAAGTCCGTTTTCAATTCAGCGGATAACGCCGTGGTCTCGATCCGCACTTACCGGACCAGCAATTAAGGAGGTGAACCATGAAACTTGAAGGGACCGCAAAGCTCAAGAAAGTGACTCCGAATGGGGCAGTCTATGCCCTGTCGATTCCCGGCTTGCAGACGCAAAATCTGTACGTCAATCTGTCTCCCGGACAAGTCCCGGCGGCGGAAGGAACGGCTGTTGTCGAAATCGACGTTGAGGAACCCAAGGCAGCCAAGGAACCGGAGCCCCCGAAAAATGGAAAGAAGAAATAGCAGGACGTTGGCGGATAGGGCGACGCTGGCCGCGCCTGTCTGAAAAGGGGAACTCCCGGCCCCCTTCCGCCACGCAACACCGGGCAATGAAGGGAGATAGAGGAACATGAAAGTACAAAAAGCAAACCTGGTTGATCCCGTGGGGGAAGATCAGGCACAGGACGGGCAGCAGAGCAAGGTCAATGAGGTCCAGACCATGAGCATCGAAGGGTTGAGCCTTGACGATTTCCAGCCTATTCCGGTTACGGCTGCGAGACAGCCCCATCCGTTTGAGGGGTATCCGCAGAAGAAAATACAGATCGGAACGTATCAGGAAAAAGGCAAAAAGGAACCGACGCCGCTCATCGTCAGCAAGACGGCCCTCATCGCACTGAATCCGAAGGAGTACGTTCATCAAGATCCGTCGGGGAAGGGCCGCTCTCAAATCGTCAACGGTCAGGAAACATTTGTCGATTTCAAGACCCTGCATAATCGCATAGTCCGGGACCAGAACGGAAACAATATTGAAGTCCTGTTTTCGAGGGAAATCAATCTCGGGGACGGCAAGAAGATCACCCGTTGCGCGTATTGCCCGGACCATACGGCGCGGGCGCAGATCGTCTACATGATCGACAAAAAGACCGGGAAGACAGTGGTGGATCGTCGGTATGTCCTGGCCGACGGGGAGCAGGCAGGAAGACTCCTGCGCGTGTTTCAGAATTATCATTATCAGCAAACCCAAACAGAGCGCAGTGCGACAAAGTTTGATGCTGAACCGGAGAGCAAGGCGCAGTAAGGGGAAGAACAATGGCAGGAAATGTAGAAGCTCAAATAAAGCCTGATGGATTATCGCAGCGCAGCCTTGTGGATATCCTATACATGATTGTCTATTCAATTCAAGGCATTTGCCAGAAGCTTGACGATGACGACACCACGGATGACACATACGAGGCTAAGGTTTACACGGCCATCTTTAATGGCAGTATCGAGGATGGGCGGGGGAACAGCATCCAGAACCGGGCAAATGACGGGGCTGGAACGTATGTGCCAGATGATCGCTTTTTCATCATCAAGCCTAACGGCATCGGCAACAAGGAACTCCTCGAATGTCTCTACCAGATTTTCGACATGCTGGAGACATTGACGGAGCAACTTGACGCCGACGATGCAACGGACGCGACCCATGAAGCCCTTTGCTACACGGCAATTCTGGTGTGGATCATTGAGAATTGCAAGGGGGACCAAATAGGGAACGGGACCGCATATTATTTGCGGAGTGCATCAGTGGATCAGAAGGAACTCGTAGATATCATCTGTAACATCCTTGATAGCCTGGAAACCTTGACGGAACAGCTTGACACCGAAGCGGCCCCGGCAGGGACGGACTACGAAGAGCTCTGGTTCACGGATACTATTCTACTGCGGGTCGGGGATTCACAGGGGCTGTATTCAGGGAATGACATAACCGTAACACCTTAACAGGAGGTTTGAAAAATGAGGAAATTCAATGTTTTTACACTCGCAATCGCGCTGCTCGCCGTGTTCATCGCGGCCCCGGTTCACGCAGCCCTTCAGGATATGTGGGCTGATGTCTACACCTGGGACGGCAAACAGAGTGCCGACGGCAAGCCGGTGCTGACCCGCAAGACGACAAATATCACGTACAAGGTTTTGGCGGTTGGCACGACTACCGCAGAAACGCTTTATTACTACAACACCCCGGCAATGACCAGCCTTACCAATCCGGTCACGGCTACGATCTTTGCCACGGACTCAATAGGCCATGATCGGATTCAATTCCGGGTAGACCCCACGGATGCAACCGACGACCGATACGTTGATCTGCTTGTCGTTGATCTTGTCGGCGGGTTTACGGCATTCGTGGACAATTTCGATAAGTATCAGCACGTCATTGTAATCGACGAGAGGTATGGCATCGGGCATCACGGCTCTATCTGGTTCGGCAATTCGAGTATCGCCGTACAGAATACCGGTATCAACTTCATTGCCGGTTCGTTCATCCAGGATGTCAGGGTTGAGGTTGTAACGGCGGGTTCCGGCCTTTCGCTTGATGTCGGTATTCTGGCAGCGGCGACGGGCGGGGACACTGACGGATTCAGGGCAAACGTCCTCTTGACGACTACGGGATGGGTGGCCGACACCGGTGTGATCACCGCGGGCACCACGATTGATTGGACGGAGGCAACAACCTATGGGGCATTGCTCTATACCGCAATCACCGGGTCCGATGCTGTGGAGGCGGGCGGTGGCCGGTCATACCTGGGGCATATCATCACGACGGAAACCAGCGCGGGGAACCTCGTTTATGGAATGAGTACGACCGACACAACGGGCGGATTCATCCACTACTGGTTTACTCGAGGCAGATAACCTTTAACCGGGCGGGGTCGGGAGCCCCGCTCACTTCTTCGGGAGAGGAAAAGATGGATATGAAAAAAGAGTGGACCATACCGATACTGTTTTTGATGCTGCCTTTCGCCTTTTTATCTCCGGGGTTGATATGGAAAAGCCAGCTCTTGTTTTTCATTATCTGCCCGGTGTTCATAATCGCGCTGAATCTCAAAAACCTCTGGATCAGGGCGTTTCTGCTCTATGCCGCAGCATGGCAGATATTTATATTCTTGATGGGATTCAATCATAAGGGTTTCAGTCCGGGGCCGGGGTTGTCGATGCTGCTTGCCATTACAGCCGGGGCCATTATTTTCAAGTTTATCTCTGAGAGCAAGCTCCCGAATCACAAATGGTTCATGTTCATCAGGATCGCGGTTATCGTTCAAATCCTCGTCTCACTGCCTCAGCCATTTGGGTTGAACCCCGTGATGGTGCTCCTTGGGCTGTTCACCAACGTGCAGGAAAGGCTCCCCGGCCACCTTGTAGGCACTCTCGGGAACCGTAACTATCTGGCGGCGTTTATCGCAATGTCAGTGCCGTTCTTCGCCGGGTGGAGAACATTCAAGATCAAAGGCTTTACTGTCAACCCGGCGCTCATCCTGATCTTCGTTTTCCTGGGGTTCTGCTTGTCCCCCGGAACCCTTGCGGCGATCATCGGCCTCACATTCCTCTTGACCTACGAATGGTCGTGGAAGGGGAGATTGATCGCCCTTTCAGTTGGGGTAAAGGTAGCCATGGCGTTTGCGGCGGTTTACGTCCTGACCACGGGTAATCACCTGAACGAATTTACCGCGCTCCCCGCGCAACTCAGTGAATTTCTGTCAACCGGGAAAATCACGACAGACCCCTTTCAATCCGATCTCGGACGATTCGCTATGTGGATGACGGCAATCAGCCAACTCCTGCAATATTGGGGGTTCATGGTGTTCGGCATGGGACCAGCGGCGTTTTGGGGCCGACAATACCCTATTCATGGGCAATATGTTTCCGTCTGGTTTCAGTTCGGCCTCGTGGGTCTCGGGCTGATGCTCGGATACTTTTTCACGGCGGGGCGGTTTCTGTGGAAGGCGAAGAGCAAGGTTCTCCTTACGGCGCTGCTGATCCTCTGCCTGGATATGATCGGGAATTTCCCGCTTGAAATCGCGTCAACTTCTTTCATGGCAATTATCATCTGTGGGTTGATCGAACGCGAAAGGCAAAAACGATGGCTGACTACTTGACGTTTGAGAATATTTATCAGGCGGTGATGAAGGCCGTCTCGGATAGCAATTACACCCGCACTGATGAAGTCAAGGCCGTCTGCAACATGATATATCTCAGCGAGATTAACCAGTGCGACGACCTTTACCCGCTTTTCTGGCTACTCGACCAGGATACATCATCGAAGAAGTCGAAGGTGCGGGCGGCGATCACCGGCATTACCGCAGCTACTCCCCCGGTTGTTTCATCGGCTTCGCATGGGTTTGTTGATGGGGATGTAATCACCATTTACGGCGCCGTCGGCATGACAGATGTGAATGGTCAAACGTATGTCGTCAAAAAGGACTCTGCAAACGCCTATCACCTTCACGATTTCGCCGGGGCGGATGTCGTTGGGGCCGGTTTTACCGCGTGGTCTTCCGGGGGGTATGCATACCACCGGGGCGTGACGTTGACCGATTGCCAGAGCGTCTACAAGGCAAACTGGCATGGATACGATAACGGGATGACGCCAATCGGCCCTGGTGAGGTGGAAGAACAAGCGGCGTGGATGAGCGAAAACACATCTCGCCCCACAAGGTACATGCACAGAAAAGTCTTTACCGCGGCCGGAGCCCAGGAAGATTACCTTCTTTGGTATCCCGCCGCCGATGCAGAATACAACCTTCGTGCCTGGCTGGAAAAACACGTCGCGCGGCTATCCGTGGCATCCGACGTCCCCATCGGCCCCGTGCAGGTTGGGGACGCGATCATTGCCGGGTCGGTCATGCGACTCGGCCAGAACGCCGTACAGGTGGAAGCGGGTGTCGTGTGGCCGTCCATCTATCAATCGAACCTTACCGCCATCCGAACCTTGAATCGTAAATGGTGGCAGCAGTTCAAGCAGAACGAAAGGAGCGGGTTGTTTCTGCCATGAAGCGTATCCTTGCCTCGATCCTGATTATTGCCGCCCTCATGGGCCTCGGCGCTGCCGCTACCAAAGCAGCCGAATTGCAGCCTATCTCCTTCCCGTTTATCGGGCGGTGGCAGCCGTCCGAAGATCCGGTATTGCTCGACGACTACGGGCTGCAGGATATTCAGAATCTCAGGAAATCGGGGAAGCATTTCAAGGCAATCGGCGGGCATACGATCATCAATTCCACGACGCTTTCTGCCAGCCGCAAATATGTCCTGAATGGATTTCATTTCCATAAGGATCAGCCAGCGGAAAGCCATGTCATAGTATTAAGCGGAAATGCCGATGATCCCACCTTCACATCGCTTTCTGAAAATACTGCCGTTGTTCCCGGAACCGGAAATTTCAGCACTACGGTTCTTCATCAAGACCCAACAAGCCTCGGAAGGGTAGGAAGATTCTCGTTTGCTCCTGCCGGGAACATGGTTTACGCGAACGGGCCTGAAACGGTGATATGGGGTGGAAGCGAAATTGAAGCAACCGCCTTCATCACCTCGGAAACATCCCTGTCCGGAACATCAATTTCCCTGACAAATCCCAACGACTACAGCGACAAGGTAAGCAACGTCCAAACGGCCGCCGATCAGGAGGCCATCATCGGGGGCGGGATCGACAGTTACACAAAATTTCTTTTGCACTCGGATGGAACCGACGCATCAACTATTTTTGTCGATGCGATATCAACAACAAGGACGATTTCGGCGGCTGGCAGCGCAGAGATAGACACTTCAGAGGCGAGATTTGGAACCGGATCTCTCATTCTTGCATCCGCAAGTACTGATTACATCTATTCCGCAGGCGACACCTGCTTTTACCCCGGCACTGATTATAATGTCTTCGATTTTTGGTGGAGACCAAACGGAACTCCGTCAACCACGGGATTTTTCCAGCAATACCATGACGCCAATAATTTTTACCAATTTTATTACGATGCTAATAAATTACGCCTTGCCCGTGCTGACGCGGGGGCACCGGCAGAAATAACCAGCAGCGCACTGACCGTCACTGCGAACCAATGGAACCATATCGCAGTGATGTTTAAATATGACGGAGCAGCCTCACCTTATTCTTTTTGGCTTAACGGGGTTAATGTCGGGTATGGCACCGTAAATGCAACAATGCCAAGCCTTACAGATAATTTTCAAATTGGCAGGATTGACGCGCTTGGGGTGGCTTACGGAATCAATGGAAGCATTGACGAGTTTAGAATCTCTCGCGGGACGGATCGTTATCCTCACGCACTTGGGAGCACTGATTTCACCCCAAGCATTCGGGCATATGGTACGGCTGCAAATACTTTTCTGGTTGGCTTTACCAGACCATTGCAGGGGGTAAAACTTTATGTAGACCGGATCAATCGGGTTGCGTCAACCTTATCCTGTAAAGAGTGGAACGGTGTGTCGTGGACATCATTATCGATCACCGATAATACTGTTACGGGAGGGGTATCTTTAGCCAAAACGGGAACTGTTACTTGGTCGTCAACGGCATCAACATCGAAAGCAAGATATATAAACGGGTATTCCCTTTACTGGTATCAATTCACCTTATCAGAAGGCGAAGCAACAATATATTACGTCACCGTTGACGCCCCAATGCAGTCAATCAAGAATATCTGGAACGGGGCCGAGGTCTACCTGTCGAAATGCTACAAGTATGACGGCACAAACTACATCGACTATACCGATGCAGTCAATGACAATACGTATCTTACCTACCTTGACGCTTCGTCCCTTTCAACATCCGGGTATTTGCTCGTCGGGTTTGTTCAGCCCATGCAAGGGTTTGACATTCAGATGGTTGCCGGTCAGGAGAATACCACCGCATCAACGCAAATGTCAGGGTCATACTCGGACGGTTCCGGCTGGATGAATGTCATCGGGATAAATGACGGAACGGCCACAAGTACGACGTCACTCAATAAATCCGGCATCGTCTCTTTTCAAGGGCAGGACACTGGGACCGAATTTCAACGGGCGATATCAGATGAAACGCCGCTTTATTATTACAAACTCAACTTCGCAACCGCGCTTGACGGCACGACTCAGATAGCCGAGATTCGGGGGATACCTTACCCGAGATCAATCTCATCGTATTCTTTCAGTGAATCATTCCAAAACAGATTGTTCTTATTCAGCGAGTACAATGGCCAGAAAAACAAGGTTATTTACTCACAAGAAAATTCCCCGGACATCCTGAATGGATCGGATTCCGGTGATCTATACATCGGCGGGAACGATGAAATCATATCGGCAAAGGCGGTTTATAACGTCTTCGGGAACTCTGCATACGATCAGCTCATAATCGGGAAGAGAAACGAGATTTACCGCCTGAGTGGAGACGGCCCCGATACGTGGAACGTCAAGCGGATCTCCGCGAATATCGGCGTAATCGCCCCGCTTTCAATGGTTTCCTGTGAGGTTTCGGGCCAGCAGGATACGGCAAGAACACAAGTCATCATCTGGCAGGGAGACAAGGGGTTTTACATGACGGACGGGTCATTCGTCATCTCAATTTCGGATGATATCAAGTGTTACTTTGACCCAAACGATTCACGATATATCCCGACTGCGAGGCGGTCAAAGACGGTCGGATGGTATGACCCCTACACGCGGGTATATAAGGCGCTGATTTCTTCCGGATCGGGGCAGACTTACCACAATATCGAACTCGAATACTCCTTGATGAATAAGGAATGGGCGAAGGTTTACCGGGCAAATGCAAGTGGAGCCGATCCCCTTCAATGTGGATTCCAGGTATTTGATACCAGCGGGATCGGGTACACGTACGGCGGGAACAGGACCGGCTACATGTACCGCCTTGAGAACGGGACGACCTTTTCAGGGACGACCATCACGCAATACCTGCATACGAAAGACATGATTCTTGACCAGACAGCCCCGCTATTCAGGAAGTCTGCAGTCAAGTATCTCAGGACGGCCCACAAAAAGAAATCCGGCGGAACGATAACGGTCGCGCATTATGGTGATCAGGTTTTAACGGTGAGCGGAACGAGTAACCAAAGCGTTCCGGGTGCGTTTCCAATGGCAACGGCTCCTTACAATACGCAGTCATGCGCCCTTGGGCCGTTTCTCTATCACTCATTCAAATTCACGACAAGCGACACCACGGCAGCCGATGGGATGGAACTGATAGGGCTTGGATTCTTCGTCGAACCATACACGGCGTTACGATAAGGAGGAATAGCGATGGCACAGACCTTTACCGAAGCCCTCATGGAAGCCAAGCGGCGCGCACGGCTACAGGGGAGAACTCTTTCAGAACAGGAGGCGGCAGGGATCACACAGGGGACCGCGAACGCCGCTCAAGACAGGTCTCTTCAAGAACAGGCGCTTTTGCTGAATAAACAGACCGCAGCCACGCAGGAAAAGCAATTCGGGGAACAGTTGGCCGCCCAGAAAGAACAATACCTTGGCACCATCGGGCTGAAAGAAAAGGAACTCGCACAACAACAAGCGCAATTCGGGTCGCAGATCGGCTTGAAGGAGCAGGAAATAGCCGCGCAACAGGAGCAGTTTGGTCAAACCTTGTCGCAAAGGGAACAGGAATGGCTCGCGCAAAAGGAACAGTTCGGGCAATCCCTTTCTGCAACCCAATCGCAGTTTGCGGCGCAACTCGCTACCCAAAAAGAGCAGTTTTCGCAAGACATGGCCCTCAAGACGTCTTCCTTCAATGAGCAATTGGCGCAGAGTCAGCGGCAATATGAAATGGCAAACAAGACCCTTGAACTGCAAAAAAGTCAATTTGAGCAATCGTCAGCCGCCCAAAAAGAGCAGTTTGGGGAACAGATGCAGTTTCAGATTTCCGAATCACAGCGAAAAGCGGACGAACTTGCGCAGCAGATGACAATACAGCAGCAGCAATTTACCGAAACGCTGTCGCTACAGCAGAAGCAATATGAAGCACAGTTGGCGGCGGCGGAAGCGGCCCGGAATCAGGACAGTGGCGGGACATGGATATGCACGGCAACGAAGGAGGCCGTCGGGACCACAAAAGAAGAACGCAAAGCAATGAAACTTCTCCGCAGATATACAAAGGCCACTCATCCCGAATGGTTGAAGGCATACCGGCTACAAGGGCCTGCGCTTATCAGGGCGATAGCAAAGAAGGTATCCGACAAGACGGAATTTTACCAGGGCGTCAGGGACCGGCTGATCGTTCCGGTTGTGTCGATGGTATGTGCCGGGGATCTTGAAGGAGCATACGCGCTTTACCGAAAGATCACCATCGATATTTGCGCGAAGTTTGCGCCGCGTGAACTTGGAGTGTTGACTGATGGGTAATCCATATTCAGACGCCAACCCATACTTGATTCAGCGCCAGAGAAGCAACGCCGGTAATAATCTTATCAATTTGGGGTTGAAGCTCTACAGCGTCAAGAAGGGTACGGGTATCAAGATCCCTGAATGGAAGATCGGTGGGTCGAATGCCGGGGGAGCGCTCGAGGTTCCGAAAGGGACGACAGAAACGAATCTTTCCGCTTTCGACTTTGGCAAGGGCGGGGAATCGGTTGTGGGGCCGGGGGTTGAGTCTGATGGGGCCGATCTATCAGCTTTTGATTTCAGCACAGGCGGGAAGACGGGCGGAGAACTCATTGCCCCGGAGACGGACGTTCTCAGTGGTCTTGACGCCTTTGAATTGGGACAAGCCGGAGAGTACGGGGCTTTGACGGAGGCCGAACTTGCCGGGTATGCTGCGGAAGACGCAGCAATGGCAGAGCAAGGAATTACGGCAGGGCAAACGGGAGGGTCATCTGGGGCCGGTACTTCCGTAGGTGGGGTGGTCGCAATCGTCGGGGCGGCGGATATGGCTCGCAATATGTGGGGAAGGCCCAATAAGAGGTATGAGGACAAATCGACTGTTCAGAAAATGTTTGCCGCTCCGGTGATGGGGGTTCATACGGCGATCTCTGAGGATGTGGCAAACAGCATTTTCGGGAAAGGGAACCCCCTGTCAAAGATGAGTTCATGGCTTGGACAGGCTGAAGAGAACATCGTCGGAAAGTCTCTCGACAAGGCTTTTCAGGGGAATTTTACCGGAGCGATCGGACAGATTTTCAAGGGAATAAAAGGCTTGTTTTAACGGAGGTAACTACATGGAAAGAATTTGTCCCGATTGCGGAGAAACTGACCTGTCGAAGTTCGGATTCCGGGATGGAAGGGGCGGTTTGAAATATGTCTGCAAGGTCTGCGAAAACGAACGTAGCAAGAAGTGGCTGCGGGAACATCCGGCAGTTAATAGGGCGAGGGTAGCAGCAAATAGAGTCAAAAACACGGACCGAATAAGAGAGAAAGAAAAAGAGTACTCTTTGCAAAGAAGAGCTACGGAGCGCGGCCGTCTTGATAACCGCCTGAAATCATCCATAGCGGGAACGCTTAGAGGATATAAGAATCATAAAAAGTGGCAAGAACTTACCGGGATAAACGCAGAAGAACTGAAAAAGCACCTACAGAAAACTATTCCCCCCGGCTACGGATGGGAGGATTACGTCTCCGGAAAGCTCCAACTTGACCACAAAACGCCAATTTGCAAATTCACGTACCAGACACCGGACGACGATGACTTTAAGAAATGTTGGTCACTTGAAAATATGCAACTTTTGGCCGCATTTGATAATGGTGCGAAGGGAAGGAGGGGCTAAATATGTCAAATCCTTATTATATTAGTCCAAACAACAACCGGGCGCAGAACTTCTTCAATCTTGCGAACCTTGGCCTCCAGCTATACGGGATGAAACAGCGGGGCGATATTGCGGAGACTGAGGCCGGGATAAACCAGGAACGGAACCGGCTAACCAGGGAAGAGATCCGGCAACGGGGGGCAATCTCCGCAGAAGAAAACCGGCTCAAGGGTGAACAGGTCGCCACAGAGCGGATGAAGATCCCTTATCACAAGCAGAATTGGGGCAGGGGCGATGATGCTCTTCTCCGGGCGCACCTGAATGAATTTGGCATCGATCCGAAGGACGACACGAATCCTATTGTGCAGAAGTCAAAGGAGTTTGCGAATACCCCCGGAATTACCAAAATGGATACCTACGAAGCCTTTCGCTCTGATGATTCGATGCGGGAATCCGTGTTGCAGAGCATGGAGGCGAAGATTCAAAAAGGTCTTGCAAAGAACCCAAATTACACGGACACGCCCGAGGGAAAGAAGGCGTACCAGACGATGCAATTCCTTTCTTCTGAAGAGGGTTGGGGGAAGGCCGTTGATTCGGTTTTCATGAATACCGTCAAGTCGGCGAAAATGGAAGAGGACAACACCAGGGCGGCACTTGAGGCGGCTCGGGCCGCAAATAGGCCGGTTTATCCGACGTTCGATCAGGTAGTCGCGGGGCAGGTGCTTGGAGGTCAGAGGACGGCAGAGGAAGCGGCAACGCTGGTGCATCCCCAGCAGGCACCGCGCCCGACAGTCGTCCCGGCGCAAGCGTCTTTGGTCATGCCGGGAGAACGTACTCCCACTTATACGAACCCAAACAAGACCGGAACAGGCAGCGGGCTCCCTGATACGGCGGCCGGCGGCAGCGATCCTTTGGAGGGACTCACAAAGGCGCAACAGGAAACCGTCAAGGCCATCGCTGAATACCGCTTCCCGGTGACCAACCTCCGCAACAAAGAAATGATGGCGCTGGTTCAACGGGCTTACGCCTATGATCCGTCCTTCGATGCGAAGGAATACGCGGTGAGGGCAGGCGTGAGGAAAGACTTTGCCTCTGGGAAAGCGGCGGTCAATATCCGGTCCCTGAATACGGCGGTGGCGCATCTCGACAGTTTATCGAAGGCGGCGAAGGGATTAAATAATGGGTCAATAACACTCTGGAATGAAATCAAAAATTACGGCCTTACGAAGGTCGGCGATCCCCGGGTGAAAAAGTTCAACACATCAGCAACGGCGGTTTCCGGAGAGCTCGCAACCGTGTTTAAGAGTACCAGTGGCACGGACCAAGAAATCAAGGAATGGCGGCAAAACATGGATACGGCTGGCTCCCCTGAACAAATTCAAGCGTTTGTTGATCAGGGTATCGAACTACTTGGCGGACGGCTGAGAGCGCTCCAAATGCAATACCAAACCGGACTCGGGAAGGCGAAGGATTTCAGATTTTTATCCGAACCATCATTGAAGATTCTGAGAAATCTCGGTGTTGATATTGAAAGCATCGATCCCGTGGCAGGCGCAAAGGAAGCTCCGGCAACAGATAATTCCGATATGTCGCAGTTTTGGAAGAAGAACGGGTGAACCATGGCATTTGACCTTGAATCCGCAAGACAGGCCGGGAAGACAGACGAAGAGATAGCGGGATATCTCGGGCGGACGCTTGGCTTTGATGTTCCGGCGGCGCTGAAGGCGGGGAAGACGCCGACGCAGATTGCAGAGTATCTTTCGACGGCTGAACGTCCCAAGGAAGCAGTCAAGACCGCCCCTCCCCCTCCAGCACCCCCCGCCGAACCCCCCGGCTTCATGGCCCGCACCGGAAAGAGGCTGGGCGAGGCATGGTCCGCGGCAACCAACCCGGACTACTCCATGAGCCGGAAGGCTGTCAGGTCCCTCGGGACGCTCGGAGAGGTTGCCGGGGATGCGATAGGAGAGGGCGTGAAACTGGTCTACAACGCCACCACGACCCCCACAGGACGCGAAACGCTGAAAAGCGGTGTGGACTACCTTGCAAATACCGACTTCGGCAAGGCTCAAATGGCGACGCTTAACGATGTGTCGCGGGCGTGGCAGGGAGTCAGACTTGTGGCTCCTGAGACGGCCACGGATATCGAAAAGGCGGCTCAAATTCCAAACCTGATACCGGCAGCACAAGGGGCGCGGTTGGTTGCACCAGCGGCAAAAGAAGCGGCGCTGGTAGGCGTTGACGCGGCAAGATTGGCTGGGAGAGGGGCGGGGAATATCGCAAGGAAGATTCTGCCTAACGCAGAAGGGCTCCTTGAATCAGGCGCGAAATGGTCAACAGTCCTTTCTCCCGAAGCGCGGGCGCGAGTATCCGGAACGATGCTGAAAGAGAAAATATCCCTCAGCCCTAAGGGGTATGACAAACTTGAATCAACCGTGTCGGATATCAATAAGCAGATAAAAGATGCCCTTGCCCCTTATGATGATACGCCCATTGATGCGAAGAAAGTCGCCGAACGGACAGCCGAGGCCAAGAAGAAAGCAAACAGCGCCTATGACCGGAAAGAACAAGTCGCAAAGGTTGGCGAAGAGGTGACGCGGTTCCTTGATAATTGGGAAGGGAATCTGACCGTTGCCGATGCACAAAAGATCAAGCAGGATATTTACCGGCAGCTCAAAAGCCACTATGACAGCGTGTCCAAGGGCGGGCCGGGGAAATATACGG
>Ga0172381_10002748_pt1 | contig 19096 bp, 24 predicted proteins | sample Leawel6488metaG_FD_119754 | JGI IMG/M metagenome (GOLD analysis project Ga0172381, IMG submission 119754) | Leachate microbial communities from a municipal landfill in Southern Ontario, Canada - Leachate well 64-88 metaG | ecosystem: Engineered > Solid waste > Landfill > Unclassified | place...
TTCCATGGATTCATTCCTACTAATTGTATTTACAATAGGAATATAACACAAATCTTTGGAAATAGTCAATAATTGTTCCTTGTTGTTTGTATATAGAATATAGATAGTTTAAAAGCTCGGCATCCGATTCCTTTCTGCAATGCTTATCTTTTCTTGTATATAATAAATGATAAGATTAAACCTTGATTAATAAGGTTTTATGATAAGGATATGACTTATCTCTTACTACTACAGAAACAACTTATCCTTGTTTGTATCGGATTGTTTTTGATTCCCGATCTGGATTTATTTGAAAGCCCGATCTGAAGTTTGGTTTGCCTACCTATGGTAGGTAATCTCCTACCAGCGGACTCACAACTCCGCTGCTGATCTGGATTATTTTGAATTGCCGACCTACGGGACATGTATGTATGTATATGTAATAGATGGAGTCCGACCGACCGATGGGCGGTCAGTTGTGTCAAAAAGCAAAAAGATAATAAAAACGCATAGTTAAATGCGTCGGCAATAAAAACGTAATAATATTAATAAGATAGAAAATATAAAATAAATATAAAAAAAAGATAAAATAAATATAAAAAAAGCTTGACAATGCTTTAATGATGCTTTATGTATAATCATCATGATAATAAAGTCATGATAAATAAAGTCACTATAAGACTATAAAAAGAGAAAAGAGAAAAACATGAATAACATTGAAACGACAAACGAAGTAGTTAAGAACGAAGTAGTTAAGAATGAAGTCATTAACTTGTTGACTAAAAAAGAGTGCAAAGTCATTGTCAGTACAATCAACAAGCGTATGAAAGTTGCTTGCAAATCATTCAAGTTGAGTAAGATTGACGAGCGAGTAATAAATGAGTGTCATACACAAGCGAGCTGTATTGACGCTTGCATTCGTGCAAAGCTTGACGTCAATGATACAATTGACAAGCTTGTATCATTATCATTGTGTACTAATGATAAAGAAGCATTGAAACGCATTAAACGACACAAGAAACATGACAGCGTGTCACGCATTCAGAAACGTAACATGATATTAAACAAATAAAAATTAGTGACAAGATAAAGTGCGTCAAGCTTTATCTTGTCACTTTTTTATGTGCAGCAGGACGAGGACCTCACCATAAATTTTTTCCCGAAAAATTAGTCAAATTGAACATCCAATGAATCAATAACAATATCTGATACTGTATAGAGAATCAATAGACGTATTCCTCTCATAAACGCGGTACACCTCTCTAAATTAGACAAGCTTGACACTTTAACATGCTTCTGCTATAAGAAAGGATAAACGCAATCTAAAGAAGAAAGGATATTTATATGAATTTAGATGAAACAAAGATAGGCAATTTAGAGTTAGACAAAGGGTTGGTACGGAAAGACATCTCCATGTATGCTTGGGATGGTATAAGAGAATGCACCAATCTTGACTGTCCTGTTGTAAGTCAATGCAAATACCTTCATCGTGGCAAATGTGCTGTTCAAGTGCAATATATAACCGCTCTATACAATGCAATTCTCGGCACATATTCTTACTTAGATGAATCATTGCTATTTAAGATCGGTACCGAGATTGTGCCACTGTATGTTCACCTAATCCGACTGCAAATAGTTGAATTATCTCTTGCTACACCAGTCTTGCAAGGTATGTCTGTTTCTATTCATCCTGTCTATAAGGAAATCCGTGCTACTCTCACAACCATCAATATGATGTGGAAAGCTTTGGATGTATCCTTTGAGTTTGGAGAGAAAGTGCGGTTGATGAAAGCCGACGGCAAAACGAACATTGTTAAGAAGAAAAGTATGGAGCATGGAGATCCTGAGTTCTATCAAAGAATCAGTCAAGAAGGTTCTTCTAGGAAAGGAGTAATCCGATGATATTAAAGAAGATTATTAAGAATACTCGGAAAATACTGCCTGCCATTAAGAAGAAAATTACCATCAAAGACTTGTTTAAAGAAGAGAATATTGTTCGGGCTATTGATCCTGATGCTTTGCCACCTTATGAAATTTATGAACCTGATTCTTATACCGATGGACCTGAAGGATTTATCAAGTGGTGTGAGGAAAACGTATCTATACCTATTTATCCATTTGGTTCTACCATGGCTGTTTGGTGTCCTCTCGGTGAATTGCCAGACACACCTAACCCTGAGACTGGTCGATCTTACAAGTACATCTGGGAACAGCAGAAAGAAGTGGCTCGTAGTGGTTTACGAATGCTTGATGGTAAGTTTATCTACCGACTTATCGTTTTGTGCTGGCCACGTGGTGAAGGTAAATCTTTGTTTGTTTGCCTGATTCAGTTGTGGAAGTTCTTTAACTGGTCTCGGCAGCAGATCGTTCTTGGAGCTAATTCCAAGGATCAGGTTACCTTTGTCCATTTCGATATTATGAGGGACATAGTGTTGAACAGCCCGAATCTGCTTGAAGCTGTGGGAAAACGCAACATCCTTGAAAAGAAGATAAGAATAACAGATGATAAAGGTAATGATGTTTCTATTATCAGAGCAATTTCATCTTTCAGTGGTATTGTTTCTAACATCACTGGTTATTCCTTTTCTGAAATCTTCGACATGAAAAACCCAAAGTTCTTTGTTCAGCTTGACGGTTCTATTCGTAACATACCAAATGCTATTGGTGTTATTGACAGCACCGTTTCCGCTAAAACACACATCCTTTATAAACTGTTTGAAAGCTTTGTCGGTAGAACAAGCAAGACAATCTATTTTGATTATCGGTTCAGTAAAGAAGGCAATGCCAACGATTACTGGAATCCTAACATGACACAATCCCAGTTAGATGATTACCGAGCCAAGTTTCCTTTAGGAGACTTTGAACGATACTTCCTCAATGTGTGGAGTTCTTCTTCCCAGAAGATATTTACACCTGAGATGCTTGAAGCAATGAAGTATATTGGTATTGACAAATCTGTTGGTAACAATGTTGAACTAATGAAAGCTGTTGGGGCAAAGATCCTTGCTGAAGAGGATATCAAGTCTTTTACAAAACATGGTATAATGGATTCTGTATTGGAACAGAACCGATTGACCATTGAAGATGTAAACAGACGTTTGTTGCCTTTGGAGAATTACTACACTTTGAGAGATGCAAACGGTTTACCTAAGATGGCAGGATTAGAAACACTTGAGAGGTTAGGTAACTTGTTTGATACCAAGTGGGCTATCTTGGGTTCAATAGATAGAGCGGATCCTTTGAAGATAACAAATCGTGGTGCAAAGACAATATTCACTTGTATGGCTAAAGGATTGCCAGGAAGTGGTTCTAGACCATTTATTGCTGATGATCAGAAAGTTCCCAATTATATTTATGTAATGCTTCACTTTGCTAATATTGAAGATCATAGTTTGGAGTCTTTGAAATCCGTCATTCTTGAGTGTCATAACGAGTTTGGAGGGATTGACAAGTTATGTGGAGAGCGTTGGGGCATCTGGGATTTGGTTCCTTGGTGTGAAGAGAGTGATATTCCCTTTGAAACAGTCTTTCCTACATATGAAAAACAGCGTGGGGCATTCAGTGAACTTTATATAGTATGTTCAGGTTGTCGGTTTAAATGCCCTCCTATGGGTGTTATGGGAGTTAAAGAAATTGACCTGTTCAGAGAGGAAGCATCTGTTTTCTTCCATGATCCTGATAAAAAGTGGTTTGGTTCACCTGAAAAGGGTGATAAAGATGGTATCCAAGATGATAGTATGTTCTCAGTTGCTTGGTGTATTTATGGTGGAAGAGAGTTAAATGTCAATGATTTTAGAGAAAGACGTAAAGAATCTTACTTTGGGACCATGATTTTAGAGGCAAAAGCAAGCTAATTTTAGATAAATTATTTACATTTTCTTCCTTTTGATGTATGATAGATAATAAATTAAAGAAATTTAGGTGGTTTTGTGAAAAATACCGTAAAAGATGCTGTTTCTATACTGAAAGACATGAAAAGTATGAAAATACCATTAACTCAAGGTAAATTTGCTTTAGTTGATGCTGAGGATTATGAATATCTTAACAAATATAAATGGTGTGCCGTAACAAGAAAAAGAAAAGATGGTAAAAGACAATGTTTTTATGCTGTAACCCACCCTGGTATTCGTATGCACCGATTAATTATGAAAACTCCAAGAGAATTAGAAGTGGATCATAAAGATGGTGATGGTCTTAATAATCAGAAACATAATTTAAGAAATTGCACCCGATTACAAAATGTATTAAATCAAATGACACAACAAACAAATAAAACTTCCAAATATAGAGGTGTGTTATGGAATGCCGAAAGACGTTGGAGAGTTCAGATTCAATATAAAAGTAAAGTTTATTACTTAGGTTATTTTGATTGTGAAGAAGAAGCAGCAAGGTGTTGGGATAAGAAAGCTAAAGAATTGTTTGGAGAATTTGCTAGATTAAATTTTCCTGAATAAAAGAAAGGGATAGTTATGAAAAAACAAAAAGATGTTAGTGGGGCTGCTTTAGCCTTATCAAAATTAAATGATGATGATTTGAGATGTTTACAAATGAGTATGCCTTGGCAGCAAGGAGCAGAAGATTCAGGTGAAGGTGGGTCCAAAGATGCTGACGGTTTTGCTTTATCATCTTCTTCAGGAGGATCTGTACAAGATCGGGAGTATTTGCAGCAAACTTGTTGGGATAAGTTCAATACAAATCCTCATGTAGGTACAGCAGTTCGTGGTCAAGTAGGACGTTTGACTGGAATGGGTTTTGAGATAACTTCGGAAATCCAAGAGATACAAGATGCCGTTGAAGATACTGAATTAGATCCGAGAAATCGTTTATATTCATTTTGGTCTAAATTCGTAGGTAGAGCAATAATAGAAGGAGAACTATTCCTTTGTCTTACAGTACATCCTGATGGTTTTGTAGAAGTGGACTTTTTAGATCCTTCTAATATCAAAGGTGGTGATAATGACGGTGTTATTTACCATCCCTCCAAAGCAACATTCCCTTTATTCTATTATGTAGCTTCCGATACTGGAAGTAATACAGAAAGAACAATGCTTGTTCCGTCCATATCAATTGCATACTATCCTGATTTGATGAAAGTGGCTGATGGAATACCTGGTTTCAAAAGAAACCTTCTTAAAGATTCAGAAGGAGGTGCTAAGTATTCTAAATTAGGCAAATTCAAAAGATTCATCGTATCTTGGGATAGATCATTTATTACCCGCAGAAACATATCCTATCTTAGAACTATTCTTGAATGGTTAAACCAATATGAAACATTGAAGAAATATGAAATAGATCATAAGAAGTCTGCTGGTGCTTATTTGTGGGTAGTCACAATGGAAGATCCTAAAGCATTCAGAAACTGGTTATCTTTGACCGATGAAGAAAGAAGAAAGACAGGAATCATGGCAAAGAAAACACCTGGTTCTACTTTGATACTTCCTCCTGGTATGACATTGACAGCAACTAATCCTAAGTTACCGTCTATCAGTGAAGGTGATACAGACATTTTGCATATGGTTACAAGTGGTTTGAATGAACCTGAGGATGTTTCTACAGGACAATCTAAAGGCACTTTTGCTTCTGTGAAGGCTTCCAGAGGACCTATGTCAGATAGGACTTCCGATGAAATTTCTTATTTCGAAAAATTCCTTAGATGGGAATTTTATCGTGCAGTGTTCTTTTTAAAATCAAAAATGGGAAAAATGTCGGAAACTTTTCCAATAAAAATGGCAGTAGATTTTGATGATAATCAAAAACCTATTTTCAAAAAAGTAAAAATAAAACCGGAAAAACTTATAGATATAACATTCCCTGTATCGGAAGTAACTGATGCTGAAGCAAGAGCAAGAGCTTATCTTGGTGTCAAACATGGTTCTTTGAATGATACTTTAGGAATACCTAATAATGAGATTGCCAAGAAATTAGGATTTGGTAATTATCGTAAATTACGTTTGATCACGGAAACAGAAAATGCTCGTTATCCCAAATTAGTTCCTGATGTTGATATTGCTGGAGAGCAATTAGATCAACAAGGAGTTAAGAAAAGACAAGAAGATGCAACGGCTCCTAAACCAATTGTTAAACCGAAACCTATTGTTAAAAAGTAGTTAAACAAAGGAGATGTATAATCATGGACATGAAAAAAGTGATTCTTTTTGGATCAGGTGGTGCTGGTAGAGAATTGGCGAATTGTTTGATTGAGGATCTTAAATGGTGTGTGGAAGGTTTTGTTGATGACACAAAAGAAGTTGGTGCCATAGTAAATGGTGTGCCTGTTTTAGGTGGTATTGATTATTTACAGAATTATAAAGGTAATGTAGCCATCTGCATTGTGAATGTGCCTAGAGTAAAAAGACAATTGGTTAAACAATTATCGGAAAATAAAGATATTTATTTTCCTATTATTCTAAACAAAGATTCCATTATTTCAAAATTTGTTGAAATAGGAAAAGGTACAATCATTGCTCAACCATATAATTATATTACTGTAAACATAGTAATAGGAGATTTTGTGTGGATAAACACTCGTTCTGATATAGGTCATGATGTGACTATTGGTGATTATACCACTATCTTTTCAAGAGTTAATATAGGAGGAGATGTTCATATTGGCAAAGATTGTGTAATTGGTTCAGGTGTTACTATAAAACCAAATACTCATATAGGAGATAATGTCACTATTGGCGGTGGTGCTGTTGTTGTCAAAGATGTTCCTGATAATGTTGTAGTTGTAGGAAATCCTGCAAAGATACTTCGACATAAGGAAGAGAAATCTGTAAACTGGTATAACATCTAATAGGAGAATTGTTATGGCTGAAGGTATTTACAAAGTAACAGAAGATTTTGAAAATTTGTTATGCAAATACACAGGTTCTCCACATGCGATTGCTATAGATAATCAAAGTAATGCTTTGTTCCTTTGTTTAATGTATGAGAATATAAAAGGAAAAGAAATAACAATTCCGAGTAGAACGTATCCTTCTGTACCAAATGCTATCATACACGCAGGAGGCATTGTTAAGTTCACACCCGTATTAGGCACAACATTGAAAGGAGCTTATCCATTAAAAGGAACAAGAACAATTGATAGTGCTTTAAGATTTACTTCCAATATGTATGTTCCAAATACTTTCATGTGTCTTTCTTTTACAGGTCCTTACAAACATCTAAAGTTAGGAAAGGGCGGAGCAATATTGACCGATGATTATCAAGCTATGTTGTGGTTTAAAAGAGCAAGATTCTCAGGTAGAAGGGAGTGTTCATATCATACAGATACTTTTGATATGTTGGGTTGGAACTTCTACATGGAACCTGCAAAAGCTTCTTTGGGTGTTTTGCTTATGGGACAGTTCTTTGATCCATTGACAGGCAAATCTAAAGTAAATAAAGACAAAGAATTGCCTTATCCTGATTTATCTGTTTTTCCAATATACCAAAATAAACAAATAAAGGAGTAATTATTAAATGTTACCAACAGAAAAATCTTTAAATATAGTAAGGAGACTTTCAAAAGAAGTACCAACTATACATCATCACCATCATCTTTTATATGATATTTTAGATTCTTACCCAGAAGATCAAAAAATAACATATGTAGAAATAGGTTGTTTTGCTGGAGCTTCTTCCTGTCTTGCTTTACAACGACCTAACACAAAAGTAATTGCTATTGATTTAGGTTTACCTATTCCTAAAGAAACAGTTTTATACAATGTGTCTTGCCATAATCCTCATAATAATTCCTTTGATTATATTTTAGGTGATTCTCATTCTTTGAAAACGGTAAATAAGTTGTTAGAATTGGTTTGTTCCATTGATGTTCTTTTTATTGATGGTGGTCATAATGAAACGGATGTTATACAAGATTATTCCTTATACAATGGATTGATAGTTGCAGGTGGTTACATTGTGTTTGATGATTATAATGATTCTCAATTTTCTCCGGAAGTAAAAAAAGCAGTAGATTGTCTGGTACCATTGATTAATGAGTATTATGAAATCATAGGTACATTTAATAATACATTGGAAGCTTACCCTTTAGAATTAAAAGAAGGTAATTGTTTTGTAATGAGAAAACTACAATGAAAATAGCAATTTCTATTCCTACATATAAAAGATCAGATGGTAAAACACCATTTTATTTGCAAAGGGCTCTTAATTCTATATTTACTCAATACCATTATGATTTTAAAGTATTTGTTATTGGAGATCATTATGAGGATGAAGATGAATTAGAATCCATTATTTCTATTTATCCAGAAAGTCATCTACTTTGTTTTAATTTAAACAAGGCAATGGAAAGAAGTAAATATAGTAATAGGAAAGATATCTTATGGACTTGTGGAGGTGTTTTTGCTCATAATTATATGACAGATATTATTTTGAATGAAGGTTTTGATTATATATGCCATATTGATCATGATGATTACTGGGAACCAAGACATTTACAAGTTATCAACGAAGTTATCACAAAAACAAAAGCTGATTGGGTATGTACAATGTCCACGTTTAAATCAGATATTATCCCTATTGTTGATAGTTCTGATTTTATAATTCCTTATTTACCAAAAGGATGCCATCTTATTAATTCTTCAACTTGTTATAATTACAAAACAATTCCTTTGAGATATAGAAATGTGTATGAGGAAACAGGTAGTATATACCCATCGGATGCCGATTTATGGGATAGAATCGGTAATTATATATCGGAAAATAAATTAACCAGTTATGTAATAAATGAATTAACTTGTTATCATGAAGAAGAGGGGTTTACCAATGCTTGTAGATAAATTAGTTACTGGTGTGGTAGTTGTTTGTAATACAAAAGATTTATTTAAAAAAGCTTATGAATCGGTAAGAAAATTTCATAAGAATATGAGAATAATTATAATTGATGGTTCTGACGAAAACAATCCTTGTTATAAATATGTCACTGAAATAGGACAAACTGATAATAATGTATTGGTTATTCAGGTTAATTACAATATTGGTCATGGTAGAGGAATGTGTGTAGGTATTTATTATGCAGAAACTCCTTATGTTCTTTTATTTGATTCCGATATTGAAATACTCAAATCACCTGTTTCTGAAATGATTAAAATGATGGATAAAGATACTTTTGGAGTAGGTTTTATTGAATATACTGGTTTTGATGGTTTTGTGTATGGTGTTCATAATCATCATTATTCCGAACCCAAAATAAAATATTTACATCCATATTTTCAGTTAATGCAAGTCAGTGTATATAATAAATTTTATCCATATTGTCATCATGGAGCCCCTTGTTTCTTAACAATGAATGAGATTCATGAAAAAGGATTATCGGATAAAATTATAAAAGAGTTTCCAGGATTAGGACATACACGACAAGGTGTAGTTAGGGAATTTGTCAAACATGATGTTGCAGGAACAAGGATTGCTCGCAAACAAGTTGGTTTATCTGAAATAGAAGGGAGTTGGGAAAGATGATTAGTTTGGTAACACCTACTGGAGATCGACCAGAAGCTTTTGAATTAACACGAAAATGGATAAGTATGCAGACACTTCAACCTGATCAATGGTTAGTTATTGATGATGGTAAAATACCTTTACCTCTTCATTTAAGAGATGGTGTTGATTATATACGCAGAGAACCAAAAGATGGAGAAGGTCATACACTGACTTTAAATATGAAGGTTGCTTTACCTCATATTAAAGGAGATAAAATATTGATCATTGAAGATGATGATTGGTATGGACCTAATTACATAAGTACAATGAGTAAACATCTTGATAATTATAATCTTGTAGGGGAAAGTTATGCAAGATATTATCATGTGCCTACAATGAGATGCAGACGTATTGGAAATACTCGGCATGCCAGCTTTTGCCAAACAGGCTTTACAAACAAGTTACTTTCTATCTTTGAGAAATGTTTAGAAGGAGATCCTTATATAGATGCTCGTTTTTGGTCTGCTGTTACCGATAAAAAATATTTAATTATGGATTCAGAAGATCAATTACGGTTACATTGTTCTTTAAAAGGATTAAGAGGAAGAAAAGGTATAGGGACTGGTCATGATCCTAATGCTAATTATTACCAAGTAGATTCTGGTTTACAATATTTAATCAAATGGGTAGGAGAAGATAATGCTCGTATTTATATGAAACATGTTGGTCAAAGTTTTGAAAGTGGTAAATTAGTAGGTGTTGATAAAAAAGGACATGTACCTATTTTGGCGGTAGAAAAACAAGATAAAAAACCAGATGGTGAAAAAATAACAGTCATCACATGTACTGGAGACAGACCAGAAGCCTTTGCATTATGTGAAAAATGGATGGGGAAACAAACAGTTCAGCCTGATCAATGGATTGTCATTGATGATGGCAAAACACCGATCAATGAATGTGGCAAAGCTTACGAGTATCATAGAAGAGAACCTTCCGATAGTGATTATTTACATACGATGTGTTTAAATTTATTGGAAGCTTTTAAATATGTAAAATATGATAAAATTATTATTATAGAAGATGATGATTGGTATCATCCAACATATATTGATTATATGAATAACTTGCTGTCTCAAGGGGATTTAGTCGGTTTAGGCAACCTTGTTTTTTATCATTTGGGCATAGATTCTTTTATGGAAAAGAAAACTGTTAAGCAACCGGCATTTTCACAAACAGCTTTTCATAAAAATATCATCCCTTGTATTAAACGATTTTGCGAAGAAGCAAGCACTAATTATGATTTATGCGGTAAAGGATTAGTTGATGTTTTTTTATGGAAAGATCCTTTGAAGTTAATAAAAGAGGCAAGACAAGTCATATTAACAAGTAGCATGAAAACAATGTCTGGTAAACTTTTAGATAAAGGCACTGTTTTTAATGAACCTATACCACCAAGTTTGTTAAAAAAAGCAGAAAGGCATTACGGTGCCGTATTGAATATCATCAAAGTTCCTTATACAGGAAAAAAAGTAATTGTTCAATGCAGTGAATATATAACAGTCAGTATCAAAGGATTGCCTGGTAGAAAAGGTTTGACAACCCATCATAATGAAGAAAATAAAAAGTATAAAAAAGATATAGATAGAGAATTGATTAAATCCATATTAAAAAATGATATTAATTATTATTAGGTATTTTTTTCTTGACAATCCATTTTGTTTTTGTTATTGGTAAAGACACTGAGCCGTCAAAACGATTATTATCAGGAGGTATTTATGAAGAAAACCGAAACTAAAAAGATACAAAAAGCAGCTTTATGTTTCACGGAAGCAAGTTCTTATGCAAAAGTGGACTCTTTTGTTGATGGAGAAAAAAAGAAACTTTTAATGGTAGGTTATTCTGGTGGTATTATTAAGAATCATTTTTATTGGGGTGACTTGGCAATTGATGTAGAAGGCATGTCACTTTCTTCCAACAATATTCCCATTCTCCATGATCATGATACTGATCAAAAAATAGGTTTCGGTAAATTCATTGTAAATTCCCAACATCAAATAGTTCCTGAGGATGCAACTTTTGTTGATACAGAAGCGGCAAGAGAGTTTATTAAATTATCTGGAGAAGGTTTTCCGTATCAAGCATCTATCAGAGCAAATCCCACTCAGATTATTAGATTAGAAGAGAATGAAGAAGCAGAAGTAAATGGTTTCACCATGAAAGGTCCTGGCACAGTCTGGCGAAAGTCAGTATTAAAAGAGTGTTCGGTCACAACATTCGGGGCTGATTCGAACACAAAATCGGTAGCCATGTCCGAAAACGAAGATGTGGAAATGGAAGTAGAACAAAAACAAATTAAAAATGAGGAGGTAGTTATTATGAAGTTGGATGAATTCAAAGCTGCACATCCGGACTTGTTTGCCGAAGTTGTTTTACTAGGCAAAACAGAAGCAAGTGTTGCTTTTGCTGAAGTACAAGCAAAACTGGAAGCGCAAATCAATGCACTGACGGCAGAAAAACAGTCTTTGTCCTCACTCAATGAACAGACCGAAAGTCGTTTGTTGAAACTGGAGAAAGTCCTTGCTATCGGCAAAGAAGAAGGTATTAAAGCCCGTGCTGAAGTTGTGTTTGCAGAAGTTATCGGGAAGCATGAAATTCCTGCACGTTTGCATTCCAAAATTCGTAAACAGATCAATCATGATTCTTTCGTAGCCGATGAAAAGTTGAATGAAACAGCTTTTGCCGAAGCTATTGAAACTGAATTGAAAGATTGGGTTTCTGTTGAAGGTGAGGAAAATACTTCTATTCTCGGTTTGTCTTTTCCGAAAGCTGGTATAGAGACTTCTACCGATGGTATGGTTGATCGTATGTTGAAACATGTTGGTCAAACTTTGAAACACTAATTAAAAGGTCAAGGTTAAAAAATAACAAGGAGGTAGTATGTTAAAAAATATTCGTAGTTCGATGCCTCAAGTTACCCGTAGCCCTGAAGGTCCTGGAATTAAAGCATTGTTTCATTCAGTAAAAGATATTGCTTTGATTTTTGACAAGACTGTTCAGGGTGGTTACGGTTACTTGAAAGCTGGTACAGTTATGTCCGTAAACTGTTCCACAGCAGGTGGAGTAGGCAAACTTTTGCCGTATGTGCCTATCAGCTCGGCAGTAGTTTTAGGAGAAGATTCTGCAATCGGTGTTGCTCCTATTGTTTTGGATTGTATTGCAGAACATGTGTATGTTTCTCTTGAAGATTCCTACAAATTTGAAATTGGTGATGATCTTTATCTGGATAATGATGATGATGAAGGTCCTATTGCAGCGGCAGCCATCACTGCAATTGATCGCACCACTTCAACGATTTATGCCGACATTACCACTACAACTTTTTCCCATGGTAACTTTACTGTTGCTAAAAAGTCGTATGTACATGTAAAGGCAGGTACTTCTGGTGAGTACACAACGGCGGCTTATGTTCTGGACAAAGATATTGATACAGGTGTTGGTTCAGAAGCTTTAGGAGCACTTACTTCGGTAGTAGCTTCAAACTGTATTCTTTACAAGAACTCGATGATTAATCTCACCGCGGCAGCTATTTCTTCTTTAGGCGGTGTTGTTGATGGTCGTTTCTTTATTATGAAGTAGGAGGATGATAATATGAAAGGTTCTCAAGGTATTCCTGCTCTCCAGCTTGTCGTATTAAATAAGCTCATTGCAGCTTTTGTCAGGCCTCCGAGCAATTTCTTCAGCAATTTGTTTCCGACATCAAATTATGATTCGGATACTATTGAATGGGAAGTTGAATACGGTTCTGGCGGAATGACTCCGTTTGTTGCTCCTGGTTCAGTAGCTCCTGCTATCGGCATTGATGGTGTCGGTGGTGCATCTGCAAAGGCTGCTTTCTGGAAAGAGAAAATGTATTTTGATGAAGAGTTCCTGAACAATCTTCGTGAACCGGGAACTTTGGCTACATATTCAAAAGCAGAAAGACAGCTTTCTCGCGGTGCTCAAAAATTAAAGTATCGTTGTGATCGTCGGCGTGAGTGGATGGTTGCCAAAATGCTGCTTGATGGTGCTTTGAATTATACCCAACCCGGTGGCATTAAGTTTTCTGTCAGTTATGGTATTCCTTCAAGTCATTTGATCACCCTTGATGATTCTCGCAACTGGAAAGACGGAGCTTCTCGCAATGCGTTGGAAGATATTTTCGATGCAAAGCAAACTTTGTCCGATGACGCCATGGTCAAACCCAATTATGCTATCATCAATTCCCAGATGCTGAAAGTTCTGTTGTTTGATACGAACATTCAGGCTCTTCTGAAAAAGAGTGATTTTGGTAGTGGTGATTTGTTCAGCAATCCTGCACAGGTCATTGTACTCTTCTCGGTGTTGGTACTCTCATGCTTTATGATGAACTGTATGAAGTTCAGGCATGGTTGACAACTACTACTGCCACAGGAACTACCATTTATCTTGATGATGTGTCCGATTTTGAAGTAGGTGGTAAAGCTCGTTTTGTCAATATGGTGACTTATAATACTTACGAGGACGAAGTAATTACTGCTGTTGATAAAACAGCTGGTACTATTACTGTCGGTGCTGCTCCTACTGGCACATTCGTAGGTGGTCGTGATAAAGTCATCATGCGTAAGAAGTTCATTCAGGATAACGAATTCATGATGTTCTCGGATACCCAGAATGGTACCAAGATTGCAGAATTCATGCAGGCTCCTTATGGAAACAGCCGACGTTGGGGTTTCTATGCGGACACCAAGGATGAATGGGATCCGGAAGGTATTTGGCTTCGTGTACAGGATAAAGGTCTTCCTGTTCTGTATTATCCAGATACTACTTACAAGATTACTGCTTTTGATCTTGATGAATATTAAACGGTTGAGGTGAATCAATTATGAAGGTAGAATTACTCATAAATTTAAAGATTGCAAGCGGTAAAATTCTTTCGGTAGGTACTATTTTTGATGATAATGATGGACCTATTCCTGAATTTATCATGAAAAGAGTTAGAAGAGGTTCGGCTAAAATTATTGATGCTCGTCCTTCTTCTAAAGAATCTGCCGTAATTGCTAAACCAATTAAGGTTGCTGTTTCGGAGGAGAATCTTGAACAGAAAGAGCTTTTTGATGGACCGGATACATCTTCACAAAAAGACATGCCTGAAGTTGTTAGTAAGGTGATTAAAAAGAACAAGCTCACAAAGAAAATTTAGTAAAGGTAGGTAGTTATGGAAATAGCAGATGCAACCGCTTTGACTGATTTGGTGGAAGTCCAATTAGCTTCTTTAGCTACCTTAATTACTGAAGATGGTTATGAGCTTGTTTGCAATCAAACTATACTGGAGTTGGGGTGGTCTTATCCTGTGACCACCTCAACAAAAGTATTTTGGTTGATTAAAAGAGCCACAAGACATGCTTTGTATTTGCTTATGATAGCTGCTGCTTATAAATTCAAATATAAGCAGGTCAATTTACAACATCGTTTTGACCATTTTAAAAGTATTATTGATACAATGGATGAAGAATTTAATAATGCACTGATTTCTGATGTTGGTGTATTTATTACAAGTACCGTTGATTCTAATACTTTTAAAATGTTTGGAACAAAAATTGATGCTGGTTTTGCTTATGACAGTATTGGTAATGATGTTACTTACAATTCAGATAGGTTAGTCAATTTTTCTCCCTTAGAAGGTTAGCATATGGCAGGAATAGGTTCAGATATTGGTGAAGTATATGATGAACTTGGTTCTGACATACAAATCATCAATCATACTCCAATTGTCTCTGAAAAAATGCTATATGAGATAAATGCTCAAGCTACAAAACCATTTATTCGTGAACATCATCTTGATTGTACGTTTCCTTATGATACTTCTTTAGTAGTTGGTGATATCATATTTATGCCTAAAACAGGTAGATATCACATGTTAATGAATTTGACTCCTGAATTGTTTGAGGATGAAATAGTAGAGTATAGTGGAGTTATTTACCTTTGTAATCTTCCTTTGACTGCACATATTGTGAGACCTTACGAAAGAAGAAATCAAATTACTTACAATATGATATCAGGATGGCAGGTAATAATCAATTCACCTGTATATGGACTTTTGTCAGATCGTTTGTTTGGTTCTCAAGTGGAAGCAGGTCCTATTGTAGGTCAAGATTTGAATTGGCGTATTGACTTGTATATTCCTAAATGGTATGATATAAAACCTTTAGATAGGTTAATTATTTCTGATACAGAATATTATAAAATTGAATCAATTCAAGCTTATAATTATCCTGGAACAGTAACAGCCTTGCTTGTAGAAGATACAAGAGAGATAAGTACCATAATTGATGACGAGGTTTATAATGATTAGTGTCAGTTTTGCTAAAAATGACATGGGTATTATTTTAACAGCCATTGGTAAATTGAAATCTACAGTTACCGATGGTATGAGTGCCTTAACGTCGGAATCAGCTAAAGAGCTTGCTAATGAAATTCGTAAAAATATTACCAGTCAAACATTTGGTGATTTTGGTAAATCTCATAGTAAAAAATGGGCAGCATGGAAGAAACTACATAGTAGCAATGCTGATAAGTATTGGTTACATACGGGTTTGTTATTGAAGCAAATCAATTCAAGGCAGATTGGTCCTGGTAGATGGTGGGTTGGTATAGATTCATTAAGAGGTGGTAAAGATAATCCTGCTGAATATGGGCCAATCATTGAAACAGAAAGACCTATGTTTCATAAAACTTTAGAGATTTTTAAACCTTTATGGAATAAGAATGCTAAGGAACTCATACATACTATGAGAATGTGTTGGCACAAATGAATGCTTTAGCCAAAGAAAGTAATGTCAAGTCGTCCTTAAAAAAGTATTTTGTAGATGCTTTTGGAGAATATGTCACGTTTGATATTTCTCTTGCTTCTCCGGATATAAGAACACAAGGTTCTAATGTTGTCAATCAATGGTACAACATCTCTTTCGGTGAGTTTGGGAGACAAGTGTTATCTGACTATCAATTTGAGATTTTTTGCTTGTCAAGACAGGATGCCGAAGGAATAAAGCTGGCTGAGATGGCAGATGTTTTAGTTGCTTTGCTCGTTGATTCTGCTAATTCAGATGGTATGAGGAGAATACCTTTTTATGATGTAAGTTCAATACCTTGGGTACAAATAGGTTCAATGGTAGTTCAAGAGTTTTGGGATAATAAACCTTTTGCATTGAATGCTGATGAAACTAAGGTAAAAATATACAATGTGAGGTTAAGATGGGGAACGGCAATCTAAAAACACAGTTTATTGTGTGTGAGAAATGTGGTAAACGTCTTATTGAAAGAAAACCTAATGGTATCTTTCATTTTATATTTGGTAAACCAGGAGAAAATAATTCAACTGCCCCGGTTGATATGTATATACAAGGTAATATGAAAATAAAGTGTTTGAGAAGGACATGCAATCATTGGCAAGTATTATCTTATTTGCCGAACGTATTTCAATCAAGTGCCGATACACTTGAAGCTGACTGTGGTGTTGAAACAAAAAACAATTAAATTAAGGAGGTTGTTATGGCTTTAACTAGAACTGGTCCGTTGACCAAAAATCCGCAAGCAGTTGCCTTGGGATTAGCTCAAATTCGTATTGGTGCTTCTGCTTCCAATATCACATTTGCTGTTCCTAAACTACTGGCTGCTGCTTCTATTGGTGCTATGGCAAATACAAAATTTGTAGGCAAGACTGATTACTGGAAACTTGAATCAGGTTTCCCTCTTCTTGAGGATTATTCCCTTCCTATCAGAGAAGCGTGTTCTCTTGAATGTGGATTTAAAGAACTTTCTATGGCTAATCTGTCTTTAGCTAGAGGTATTGATCCTGATGAATTGGATGAATATGACACCAGTATTGCTCTTGGTGGTTTGGTTGCTCCTGATTATGTGAGAATGGAAGCAGTTTATACATTCCCGGATAATCAAAGTCAGATGGTTATTATCTTCCCCAGAGCAAATGTTGTCAGTTCTATGGAACTGGATTTGAAACCGGAAGATGCAGCCGTTGTTCCTATTACCATTGAAGCAAAACGTGGTGATTCTGGTGTTACTGGAGGAAATCTTGCTTGGGACACTATGCCTTTAGGTACTATCGTATTTTTGACTGGTGCTGATATGGTGTAAGTGTTAATTTTAATTTAATCACTCTCCCTGGAGACACATTCTCCAGGGAGAATCTTCTTAAAGGAGAATTTTTTATGCTTAATCAAGAAATCAATCAGTTAAATCCTGATATCACAGAAATTGTTTACGGAAAACGTCTTTTAAAAAAACTCACTATTTATCCTCTATCTATTGGTGATCAATTTAAAGTAACCGATCTAATTACTGAATTAGTTAATAAATTGGTTACTATGCAGAAATCTGGAAAAACTTCGGAATATGCTTTATTAACTTCCGCAATTGAAATACTTCAAGAGAACATCAATAAAATATTTGTATTGGTTACTGACGTTCCTGCCGAGGAATCTGAGGCAATTATCAATGATATGACTAACACACAGTTAGTTGATCTTGTCGATATTATTTGGTCCGTTAATTTTGAGCCAGCATTAAAAAAAGGGAAGAGCCTATTCGAGAAGGGCAAGAGCATGTTCAATTCGAAGAACTCATTACAGGATTCCTCCAATCCTATCCCCAGTACAGGCTCGATGACATCTACCGAAAGTCTTATCGACAAGGAGGATTAGCCCTTTCACAGGTGATGATCCTGTATGAACATGCTATGGAACGAAAAATCCAAGAAATGAAATTTTCAGCAATCTTACATGGTGCAGACCCAAAAGAGTTAGAAGATAAAAAAATGCCCAATGTTAAGAATAAAACTGATTTACTTTTTGGAGATCCTGAAGATTATAAACATATGGATGAACAGACGAAAAAGAATCTTTCGGATAAAATGAAAAACAGATTTATGAGTTGGGCAAAGGCTAAATAAAATGAGTGATGAAAGCAGCAGTTTAAATCTAAATACCATCTTCACAGGAGATGCCGCCAGTGTTTTGGCAGCATTGAATAAGTTAGAGGCAGGTTTCAAATCCCTTGTTACAGGGATGGATACCTTAACTTCTGCCACAAACAAATCTGCCGAAGCCACCGCAAAAATTGTCAAATCAGCGGATAATTTAGATAAAGTAACTAAAGCATCTGTTGGTAGTAACAAAACTCTTGGAATGTCTTTGAAAGAAGCTAGAACCCAATTAGAAGGATTTGGAGCTGCACAACAAGCTCAGATATACTCTCACGCCAAATCTAAAGAAGCATTTGGTGCAGTGGTCAATGAATTGAAAAAATTTAAAGGTTCTTCTTTTGAAGCAAGAACTGCCCTTTTTAATATGGCAGAAGCATCTGATGGTAATGTGATGCGGTTTAAACAACTGTCAGGTTCTTTAGAAAAAGTCGAAAAAAATATTCTGCAAACAAAAGAATCCATGAAACAGATGGGAATGCCTATAGAACAGATCAATGCTTTTGCTAAAGGTGTTGATCGTGCTGCGGCATCCCATGCTTTTTTAAATGGTGAGATGTATAAGTCTGGAAATATTTTAATGAGTTCTTCCAAATCTTTTGTAGGTCTTTCTAAAGAAACGGAAATACTTGCAACTAAATATGACAAACTTCTTAGTTCCAATACTGCTTATGCAAA
>Ga0172381_10002749_pt1 | contig 19092 bp, 18 predicted proteins | sample Leawel6488metaG_FD_119754 | JGI IMG/M metagenome (GOLD analysis project Ga0172381, IMG submission 119754) | Leachate microbial communities from a municipal landfill in Southern Ontario, Canada - Leachate well 64-88 metaG | ecosystem: Engineered > Solid waste > Landfill > Unclassified | place...
ATTAAATTAGGAATGAGGAATTAAGAATGAGGAATTAAGTGTTAAATAAATGGTCAATTGTTGTTTTCCTGCTTTTCTGAGTTCACTTTGAAAACGCTGTCCTGAACGTATAGCAACCCGAGGATGGTGGGGAAGAAAATGGCATACTCAGTAAAGGTGATGGCCCTCAGGCATAACAATGCTGAACTCATGACCAGCAATGCCAACCCTAACAATGAATTCCTCCAGTTTTTTATTATCCTTGTTTTCATCTGTTAATAATTTTAATGGTCAATGGTCAATGGTCAATAGTCAATAGTCAATAGTCAATAGTCAATGGTTATTCTTGAGTCCACTCCGAAAACTACTTTTCACCGCCAAGTCGCTAAGGCGTAAAATTTTAAATAATTGAATATGATATAAAGGGATGGGCCCTTTTTCACGGTACGTGGAAAGGGTACGGGGGGTGACTTTCAGGATGTCGCAGATCACATCCTGGTCGGTCCAGTTCCTTACGACGAACTGAGGGGAGAAGAGCGCCTGTTTGATGGATTCAATATCCTCCCTGATTTGGGAGAACATTTGATGGTGTGATAATTTTGTTTTCATGACGAAGTGGTTTAAAGTTTTCGTCACAAAAATAATCTACCCAAAAGGCCGGCGGTAGTTGCAGGGGGTTGTACAACCCTGACTTAAAACTCTGTATTAAAAGTATTTAATTTATTTATATTCCCTTAATTTTTCGGATATTTTCATCCATTTTCCAAATTCTGTCTCTGATCGCAACAAGGTTTGGGGGTCGGGTCTGTCGAAAAGGTTCTTAAAACTCTTCGTGCTCACTTCCGGCTGGTTGGGTGTGCTGATCAGGTCGGCCACCTGCCGGCAGTGTTCGGCTTTATTGTAGGTCTGGAAAACATCGTTAAGGTAATATTCCTTACCCCGGGTGTTTTTCAACAAATTGACCTGGTTTATCAACATTTTCGACCCGCGCCCTCCCATGGTCCTCCAATTAAAGACCCATTAAAGACCCATTAAGGACCCTGCGGCTCCAATGTCCCTCCCATCTTTTCCAATGGTCCTCCCATCTTTCTCCCATCTTCTCCAATGGTTCTCCCTGTGTTTCCAATGGTTCTCCCTGCGTTTCCAATGGTTCTCCCATCTTTTGTAAATCCCGCTTATCATTATCGAAAACAGAACAAAGACAGAATTTTACATTTCATCAAGAAAGAAATTACTAAGTCCTTAAAAATCGAGTTGGTTAGAGGTTGCTATTTTCTTTAATCTTAGCTCCAACTTCTCATAATCTCCCAGATAAGCCTTCATCAAGCTTTTCCAAAGCTTTCCGTGATTAGGAACATTGAAATGAAGTAGCTCATGAACAATCACATATACTCCCAACTCTCTATCAACATCCAAAAGCGTCTTATTGAAATTCAAGTTCCCGTCTGTTGAACATGAAGCCCATTTGTTGGTCATGGGTCGAAGTGCTAATGACTTGACCTTGATATCCATCTTGCGGGCATAGTCCAGAACACAAGCCTTGAAATCCGTTTTATCTTTCCACCTTTTCATAATTATAGTTTGTAAACAATGAATAGGTGGTGAAATAATTCGTCCACGAAATTCGCAGCCTTATCAATGTCATCTTCTTCGGAAAGAAGGGCGAAATAAACCGATTGCCGAAGTTCTCTAAGTTCCTTCTCACTGGTTTTCCAGTTCGGATGATTTACGAATTCTTCCTTTATCTGTTTGGTAACTTTGTCAGAATTCTTGATTTCTTTTTCAATCAACAGTCGGTAGATGAAGAAAGTCAGACCATCAAAGCCCTTCTCACTCTGTTCCTTCTTGCGTTTGACATCTTCCTCGAATAATTTTCGGATTTCGTCAAGGGCTTCCTGCGTGCTTATTTGACGGTCTTCGTAGTTTTCTTCTACCTGTTCCGCTCGTTCTTTGATACCAAGAAGGAATGGGTCGTCAGATTCTTCTTCCGCAATCTTCTCAATGCTCTTGATTAGGTTGATTACTCTGGTGTTGTCATTCTTTTGGGTGTCCTTAATCTTTTGTATGGTTTCCTCGTTGATTTCAAAGAATTCGTTATTAAAAACTGGGGCAGTCCCAGAGATTTTGCTTTGAACCAATTCATTGGTCTTTCTTTGAAATTCTCTGTCCACCTGTATTCTCTTTGCATAGGCATTTCTGACTACCTGATAAACAGCAGAGAATGAAGTGTAATCATCAATGTATGGTCTTAAAAACTTGTCTGGTGAGATGATTTCATAGAGCATTTCTACCTCTTTGTAGAGTTTGAAAAACTCCTTACGCTTTGATTTATCCCTGAAGTACTCAATAAGATTGTCCGTGTCCTTATCATTGAATCCATGTTCAATCAAGGCAAGGTAAGGTGGAACATCTTTTTCCATCCTTGACTGGTACAGATACTTTAGCAGTTGGATGTCTTTTACAATAGCATTGATTTCATCACTATCAAACGCCAATGCTTTTTCAAGGTTTTCAAATATGCCAACGAAATCCAAAACGAAACCATGAGGTTTCACCATCTCCTTTTCTTCGTTCTCGTATGGACGGTTCACTCGTGCAATGGCTTGAAGCAGGGTGTGGTCACGCATCGGTTTATCAAGATACATGGCATAGAGAATGGGAGCATCGAACCCCGTCAGCAGTTTTTCAGTAACAATGAGGATTTTAGGTAATGAATCTATCTTGGTAAAGTTTCTTCTTATTTCCTTCTCCTTCTTTTCGTCTATATGGTAGGCCTTCAGTTCTTCTGTGTCATTATTGTCTCTTGTATAAACAACCTTAGAGTATTCAGTAGGCAAATACTTGTCCAATGCTTTTTTATACATCGCACAGGCTGGACGGTCAACACCGACCAGAAAAGCCTTGTAACCCAATGGCTCCACATTTTCCTTATAGTGTTCAGCGACATAACGGGCAACTTTATCTACTCTTTCCTGACCTTTCAGAAAATTCTTCGTGTTTACAGCCCTCTCAAGTATCTTGTTCAGTTCCTCAATATCATTGACTCCATAGGCTTCAGCCAAATAGAGAAATTCCTTTTCCAATATCTCTTTGGGAACTAATAACTCATTGGGAGCCATCCCGTAGAAAAGAGGTAAGGTTGTACCGTCCTCGATGCTGTCAGAAATGGAGTATTTGTGGAGATACCCCTGTTGGTCATCGATTCCAAAAGTCTTGAATGTCCCACGACCATAAACGGTCTTGTCAATGGGTGTTCCAGTGAAACCAATGAAAGTTGCATTTGGAACGGCAGCCATCAGAAAATTACCCAAATCACCCCCGGTGGTTCGATGGGCTTCATCTATGAGAACATAAATGTTCTTTCTCAGATTCACATCGGCAGGCATGTCCCGAAACTTATGTACCATACTCAGGATAATCCCACGGAAATCTCTTTTCAATAAACTCTGTAAATCCTGAATACTCATAGCTTGTTCGACATTATTCACCCCGACTGAGTTAAGGTTCTTCATCATCTGGTCTTCCAACTCATTCCTGTCAATGAGCAGAAGAATAGTGGGTTTCTCTGCCACTGGTGCCTTGAACAAGAGTTCAGCCGCTTTAATCATGGTGTAAGTCTTCCCACTTCCCTGAGTATGCCAAACCAAACCTCTGGTTTTAACACCGTCCAAAGCCCTCTCAACTACCTTGTCAACGGCTGTTTTCTGGTGTTGCCGTAAGATGATTTTGGTCAATTCTTCATTCTGTTCAACAAATAAAATGAACTTCTTTAACAGGTCAAGGATGTGTTGTTTATCACAGAACGACTTTATCTTGGCTTCCAGATTACCGATTTCCTCGTTTTTCCAATTGAATATGTTCCTTTTGATGGTATTCCATGTGACACCATAGGAGAATCCGATACTTTCCGTAGCTGTAAACAACTGTTGGGGTATCACCATTTCCGGAGTTTCCCGATGGTATCTTCTTAACTGGTCGATACCAATGGCGATGGCTTCTTCCTTGGTGGCATTCTTGCATTCAATTACCACCACAGGAATACCATTAATAAGAAAGACCACATCCTCTCGGTTTGCATACTGACCATTGAAGAGATAGTATTCCTCGGTTACTTCATAGATATTGTTATCAGGGTTCTCGTAATCAATCAGGATTAGGTTAAACTCCCGGTTTTCTTCTTTACTGAAAAAGGTTTTGCTCCCCTGCATGTAGTAAAGGAAATCACGGTTTCCAAGAACAGTGGGTAGGGGTAAATCCAATTTCCGAAGAAGTTCTTCTTTAGTATCCTTGAATTTTGGATTAAACTGTTTAACCTTAACAAACAGTGCATCTGTAAAAAAACGACTAGCGTTCAATGCCCTTTCTCTGGGTGACTGTTGTGAATTATCAAATCCTCTCCGTGTTTCCGCTTCGGTTCTGGAAACGACTGACCACCCGATATCATCCGCATATTTCAGGATACGGGATTGGACTGTTTTATATTCGTTAGGGCTAGGCATTCTGAAGCTCATTCAATATCAATTGATAAATAAAATTAGAGCTTGTGTATGCAGCATACCTTCTATATTTATCACTTTTTCTTTGGTCTGCAAAGTCGGAAATTGATTTTATGGATATTGCCTTTGTTAATTGTTCATTCGAAAAACTCTTTGCTGAATACATCACTCCATAGGTTTCCATATCGAGTCCAATTAACTTTCGATTTCCAGCCCTGATTGTATCAATTTTCTTTTCATCTGCAATTACAGCAGACCCTGATGAGACAGGCCCTACGAAAACTTTCAGATTAGCATTGGGTTGTTTATTATTCCTGTCGACTGGGAAAGAGTCGTGAATTTCTTTAAGAAGTTCTTGGTTCGTTTTAAGATGATTAACTTTGGTTACAAGATTGGCAGAAAGTTCAATTTGTTCAGGGTTCGGTTCAAAAATTGATTGTTTTTTCTTCAAATTATATTTATATTTTCCAGAGTCATAATTAAATGACCATCGAGCAACTAAAATATCTCCATAAGATTTATCTTTATCCTTGACCCCTCCAGCGATACCGGCCATTATTATGTATTTCGGTGAAAATTTAGCTATTAGTTTTGTTGTTAATGAAGCCGCTGCTGCCATTCCCATAACATCATCAGTTGCAACTAAAACTGTCGTATTCCCAATATTGCATTTCCTGTAATCGGTGCCATCATTATCAATATGGTAATCTTCAAATTCAATGGGAAGATTAAGAATCGCTTCAAATTCGGTATCATGCAGGGCGGTAATTATTACAATATCAAAAGAATCCTTTCTCCAATTGAAATCTACGATTTCTTCTTTTTTACCTTTTTCTAAATGCAGTCCTTTGACTCCGTTTGTATTGCCATAAATTTTATCTAATATTTCTGTAACTTCTTCCATTTCAAGAATATGTTCAAGTAAGGTTTTCAAATCTTGTCGGATTTCATCGATGGCTGTTAATGGAGGGGGATACATAAAGCCCGCTTTAATCAATTGCTCATAATCATCTGGATGTTCTGTTTTGAATTGTGTTTCAAGTGCAGTAGAAATATCTGAGAACAATTCATCTAATGACACTAAATAATCATAAAACCCTTTCCATGTTTGCACCAATCGTTTCGGTGATGCAAAATCCTCAGGAATCCTCAAATAACCAAATTTTTCATCAAGATTATGATAAATACTCCTGATACAGTCTACAACCTCATTCGAGCGATAAAACTCAGCATATGGTCTTCCATATCCGACATTATATTCTCTCATGGCATCAAAAATATCTCGCTTTTTTGCCTTAAGATAATTTCTGAAATGCTCACGGGACTTTGGTAATAATTCAGGTGTGTCTGCCATAATATTTCATCTTTCTGCCGCCATACTTACCGGCTGGTTTTGAATTTCATATTCATTTACTGATACCTCAAAATCAATTGCATTCACCCTTCTTTGCCCGGTCATTAACTCATGCAGCAGGGATTTGAAAAGGTCGGAGAGTGTTTGTTTTTTCTTTTTATCGAACGAAATCTGATTATCAAGTTTGATGAACAATTCTGCAATTTCTTTCTGTTCATCCAATGTTGGCATAGGAATATGGGTTTCTTCTAAGATAGTTTTACTTAAACGCTGTCTTCCTGTTGAACCCTCCATTTTATCTGTCAACTGTTTTCTAATATCATCTTTCAATAAATAATAATACAGAAAATTCAAATCACTTTGATTCTTTTTTGATTTCAATGGAATTACTTCGGTTGTGGCAAACGAAAAAGGTTTACTTATATTCACAAAGCCTTGCTTACCGTTCTCAAAGGAAGGTGTGATTTTTGCCAATAGCAAATCACCATTTTCAACATATGTACCGCTTGATATGGTAGGTCGAAGTTCATAAGATTTGATATACCGTTCTGTAATGGGGACAATCTCCATTGGAATAAATGGGACTGGAAATTCTATCTCAAGCCCCCTTGGTTTACTTGTAAAATCGTACATGCGTCCAATTTTACTTACTTCCCAACTCTCCGGCACCAATCCGATTTCAGTCTGTTTTTGTTTTTCGCCCTTCGTTCCCTCGGTAAAGAGCTTTTGCATCAGAGCTTTTTTGAGTTCGGATGTGGTTTGAATTATTTTGTACTGTTGTTCGATGTATTTTTGAATCGTACTTAGTACATAGGAGATTTTGCATTGTTCTAGGAATTCTGGTCTATAGACAGTTTTTTCCTTAAGCAACTTAAAGTGCCGGTTATACCCTCTACTCGGTATATCAAAACTTAATAATTGATAATAGAAAAAGGTTGGTTCAAATAGCTCTGTATTGGGAGATAAAACCTTTGTGCCATCTGCACCAACAATGAAAGGGAAATCGACAAACTTAAAACATCTTGTGTGGTCTCCAAATATAACATATGGCAAACCATCTTTAACTAATTTATCTTCTTCATCGGAATAACCAGCAATGTAATCTTGACCTTGGTCAATAACAGGGAATTTTCCAGTTTTATGTATTTCAGAAGCATTTATTTGACTTGACCTGCCTACATTATTATCAACCAGACAGTCCGAAAACTCATATTTTCCCCACTCCAACATCATATCCCCAGCTTTTCAAAAATGGTTTTCAATTCAGAATTGTAAACCGCAGTTTCTTCTTCAAGTACATTCAATTCATCTACTATCTCAGCAATGGGTCTATATACTTCAGCATCGGTAATTTGAATATAACGACTGGGAGAAATGTTGTAATCGTTTTTTACAATTTCTTCCTTGCTGACCAGTCGTGCGAATTTTTCTTCTTCCTTGAATTCCTTGTAGTAGCCGGAGATTCGTTCAATCCCATCCGATGTTATAAAGTTCTTCGGGTCACCCTTCTCAAAATCCTTTCCAGCATGAAGTAGATAGATTTTGTTCTTGTGCTTTTTAGATGTGTTAAGGAATATGACAATTCCCGGAGCAGAAGTATTGTAAAACAGGTTGTCTGGTAAGTATATCACACCTTCTATCAGGTCATTGTCGATAAACCATTTACGACAATCCTTCTCTTTATTTTTCCCCTGATTACCACTCCCACGACTGGCAGCCCCTGTATCTAAAACGATGGCAGCTCTACCGGTGTCATTTAAACTTGTATAGATATGCTGCACCCATCCCCAGTCTATTTTTCCACCACAGCTTCCAGCAGGAAAGCGTTCCATTTCATCATTGATGAAAAAGTCATCATTGATGTACGAAAGACTGTCCCTCCCCTGATTCCACATCGGATTTGCCACAACACGGTCAAAGGTTCTCAGTTTACTTTTGCTTCTGAACTTGGGTGATTTCAAAGTGTCCCCAATCTCGATTTCACCTTCCATGTCATGAATCACCATGTTCATTTTACTCATTGCCCATGTAGCAGGTGTAAATTCTTGTCCATAGAGTTTTAGGGGTGCATACTTGTCCTTACTTTTCAGTCTCATTTTTTCTTCCAGAACCAACTCACATTTTACAAGCAAACCACCACTACCACAGCATGGGTCATAGATTTCCATTCCGGGTTCAGCATCCATCATCCTTGCCATGATGAATCCAACCTCAGCAGGAGTATAGAATTCACCGGCACTCTGTCCACTTCCTTCAGCGAATTTTCTTATAAGGTACTCGTAACTTCTCCCAATGATATCTGCTTCAACATCCTTCAATCCCAAGCGTTTTTCGGCTATCTTCTCAATCAGTTTACTCAACCGGTCATCATCGATATCTCTTTGTCCGTGAGTTGTTGCGTTAAAATCAATGCGGTCGATTATACCTTGTAGATTTGTATTCTCTTTTGAAACCGAACGAAGTATGTCGGTCAGTTGCCGTCCAATCTTATCGCTCAACTTCCTGATTACATCCCAAGTTGATTCCAGTTCAGGATTTTTGGGTTTCAGTGGCATATAAAACCGAACCAATGATTTATCTCTCTCCACCAATTGTAATGCCTTTGTCCGTGATTTCACTTTCTCGGCAATACGGTCAATCTCGTCATCGAAAACATCACAAAGTCTTTTAACAAATATGAGTGGTAAAATATAGTCCTTGTATTTCGCTGCATCAGCAGCACCTCTGATACAACACGCTGCATCCCAAATCCACGATTCCATGGATTTTACTTTTTCTCCGCTTCCATTTTGTTTAGCCATTATTGCTATATTTCATATTTAGTTTCTTCGTAAAATACTTGGGACATTGTCTTGTAGGGCTTCAATCTTTTCAATTATTTGTTGTACCCATGTTGGTACTTGAGCCTGAGTAGTAATTTGTCTTCTTACCTCTTTAAAAAGTGAAAGTCCCTTTTTTACAGTTGCAAAATTCAAATTCTCATTGAAAGTCCTTTCGAATCCTAAATATTTTTCATTAACTGTGCCATTTGGAAACTCTGATTCAGTACCAAAGAAGCCTGTCAGCACTTTATTCTTGTTTATTGTATCGGTTTCATCTGCCGTACCCTGATGTTGCTTGTCCCCATCAAATATGATATAACAAGGGATTCCAAATTCAGAATATAAGCGGTAAAAGCGGTCAATATCATTTTTATCTCCACATCGCACAATACTGACCCCTTTAGCTATGTAATCATAATCCAATAAATTGAAAAGGTAAGGAAGACAAAGCGATTCACTTTGACCCTCAACTAAAATCACTTTTTTAGCGAAGAATGCTTCATTAGCTTTTTGTGTGTCACCCGTTTCTTCATATGCATTCTTGTATTGAAGCATCAGGTCAGCCTCATTAGTTTGTATTCCTGTCCTCAGATTAAGGTCTGTTAGAAAATCACTTGGTTTGGCGGAACGAACATAAGTTCCATCAGTAGCGTTTTTTCGAACTATGAAGATTTCATGGAATCTCCCCACCGTTAGAAAGTCTGGAGAATGTGTCGTATAAAAAACTTGTGTTCCACCGTCAGCCAATTCTTGTAAAACCTTATAGAAATTTCGTTGTGCTTGAGGGTGCAGGAACAACTCAGGCTCGTCAATAAAAAGAGGTGTACTATTGTTAAGCTTTATTTGTGAATATGCTTTTAATACAGCTATGGAAATAGAGGCTTGAACTCCCATCCCCAAATGACTGGCCTGAAAAGAAAGATTTAAGTCACTCTCATGAACGATTAACTGGAGTGTTCTGAAGAAATTCCAAGGGTCATATAAATTCAAGTCAATTTTAAAATCTGATTCCGGTTTATTGAGTTGTTTAGCACTTTCTCGTTGAAGTGTCTGAATAAATTGCTTCATAACCTCAACTCCCTGTTGGTTACGAACGGAAAATAGAATTTCATCCCTTATCTGTTCGATGCCTTGTTTAAATAGGTCGGTCTTTTTGGTTACTTCTCCTGTTTCTTCATTTACTACTTCGTCATTCTTGAACATCTCGTTTATGTCAAGTAGAATTCTACCTAAGAGAGACCAACGATTTGAAGGCAAATAATCAAGTATTGCCCTGTCCACTCCTAAGTATCCAGAACAATAACGCTGTCTTTCAACATCTGTAATGTATCCACCTGATAAATTCAATCCTGATTTTGTATTCCCTCTGCTGTCAGTCCAGTTTTCAGCTAATTGTAATCTTTGCCCATTATCAAAATGAAGTGTTATTGAAATTTCATTGTCAGAATCACCCATGTAGTGGTCTTGAGCTAAAGTCGAATTGAATGAAGGGTAGACCGGCCCAAGAGACCAATTTATAGCATCAAATATATTGCTCTTCCCAACACTGTTTTCACCAATAAAAGCATTAAGCTTTGGTGAACATTCCATGTCAATTATCTTTATACTTTTGAAATTTTTTATCGTGATTCTATCTATTTTCATTCAGCAGATTGTTGATTAATACCATCTTTATAAAGTAAGCACAAGACTACCGTTTTTATCTCGAAACCATTAACGGTAAAAATTAGCATTCCCAACACACCAGAAAAGAGTCCTTTCATTTTTATAATCAATGTGTTTGGTCATCCAATCATAAGCCTTGGCCTCATAAATACCGTCCAAGTTCAGTTTCTCAGCAACAGTCATCTTAACATTCTTACAATAAGGATATCCCGTTCCTTTAACATAAATATAGGGCACTGAATTTTCTATTTTTCGAATATCATTCCTTCTTTCCTCTCCTGAGACATGTACAATATAGATAGTTTTTACCTTCTTCCCATACTTTTTAGTACCTCGAAGGATGGCTCCCGAAGTGATACCGCTACCGCAGGGAATTACGAGATTGTCCAAATTGTCTGGTAAATTTTCAGCTTGATTGGCGATACAATCAATCACAACGGGATTCCTATCGATGTCGATTCCGAATTTGATAATATAAAAGTTCTTTCCCTTCCCTTCATCCCAAAGTTCCCTCAGATGAAAAGTGACCACCTTGTCAAAGCCTTGTGTGGCTATGGTTTTAGCTGTTCCATTATTCCTGAATATCTCTTTAACGAACTTGTTTTCGGCTAATGTCTCTGGAAGAACCCGGCCATACCCTACAAAACAACCAAGACCATAAGCTTTAGCCACCCGACTGACTATCATTCCCTGCGGGGAATGGATACCACATGAGGTGGCTACCTTTGAATTATACTCGTTTCGAATCAGGTCGAGATTGTGATAAATGAGATTAATGGCCTGCCGGATTTTCCCCCCATTGATTTTCTCATTCGGGAAAGGCATGAAAAGGTCGTCCCGTTTGAATAAGACACCATCGTATTCCTCAATCGGTGTGAGAACCGAGGCTTTCTGAATTAATTCATCCATCTTGGTGGGTTTCATTGGTAAAATTAGCAATTCTTACCATATAAATGTCCAACATATAGGTTTGTCAGCGTTCTGACAACCTTAAATCGAGAGAAGGTGTTTCTGAGCGGTCAATTCTGTTGTTTCCATTTTTTTTCTTCGAGCGGCTTCCTGAAATTTGTCCTACAAGGGTGGATAAAAAACCCTATTCAAAAAGGATGTATATGGACAAGTGTAAAATTGGTTTAACTCACACTATATCAATCTAATGAGATTTTCATCAATTTGTCGGTATAAAATGGATAATAAACAGTAGTTAAATCACCATACCCATCGATACATGAAAGTAGCAATCTATGCAAGAGTCAGCACAAAGACCAAAGGTCAGGATGTAGAGAACCAGTTGATGATACTTCGGGAGTTCTGTATCAAGATGGGCTATGAGGTCACTAAGGAGTATACTGACCAAGAGAGTGGTCGAAAATCAGACCGGCCAGCATTCATTCAGTTGTTTTCAGATGCTGCGAAACGGAAGTTTGACCTTTTACTTTTCTGGTCACTTGATAGATTCAGTAGGGAAGGGACTCGGAAAACGATATTCTACCTTCAACAACTTGATGATTACGGAATCCTTTACAAATCTTACAGTGAACAATATCTGGATTCCAGTGGAATTTTTAAAGATGTCATTATCTCTATTTTGGCAACTCTGGCCAAACAGGAACAAATAAGATTATCGGAAAGGGTTCGTGCAGGGTTGGAGAAAGCGAAATCTAAAGGTCGGGTTGGGGGTCGACCAAGGATACCTCAGGAAGTTATTGACCAAATCTTAGTTCTGAACCAACAGGGGCTGTCAATGAGGAAGATTGGGACAGCGGTGAATATCCATCACCGGACTGTTGCTCAATATTTAATCCAAGACTAATGCCCGATATTAATTCTTTGATTGCAATCTGAGTCTCAATCTTCCCAAATAATACTTAATAATGTTTTATATCTCTTTGTAGGAATACAGTACTCATAAAAAACAGTATCTCTATCGTCATATTTATTAAGGGAGAACCAAGTTGACTTATTAATTGTCTGCGCTTTCTCCTCCATCTTATAGACAAAATCGTAATTACTTTCAATGTATTCCGTCGCAACCGAGTTTACTGGTGGCGACAATTTATTAAAATCTCCCATCCAAACATTCATTAAATCAGATTTTTTCCAATACTTGACCTTCCCATTTTCAACAAAAACAAGGCAAATCGGATGAAGGTCAAACTGGAAGTATCGGAAAACTGTTGCCGTAAGGCTTGTTTTAAATCTTTCAGATAATTGTTTAATTAATAATGGTGAAAATTTCTTTCCTTTTGCTTCTTTTAAAAATAAGTTCTCTGGCATTAAAAGTTCACTTGCAAATTCATTCGCCTCTAGCTCCTGCTTGCCATCTTTTAGTTCTCTCTCCATTCCTGAGATTATATTGAAATTTTTGAATGTATCCTCAGGGAGTTGAATGCCTTTGTGCATAAAAAAATGTCCAATCTCGTGTGCTGCCACAAATCTTTTCCTTTCAGGAAATTGAATTTTAGAGTTTACCTTTATAATTGCCATTCTTTCTCCAAAAATAATTTTCCCATCACAATTTGTCATCTCTTCTTCAACATAAATCACACCTATTCCGGAAACAAACAAATCCATCTCTAAATCTGTAATCTCTTCGAAACCAAGCTGGGCTAAGAGATTTTGTGCTTGAAGGGATGAATTAGTCTTCATGCTTGTTTCCTTCCATCTGTTCTAAAAGTTCAATAAGGTTCTTATCCTTGATAATCTCAACAATGTCCTCTTTCGATAACTTGTCAAGGTTTCGATATAGAGCAAATGAAGGATTTTGTTGAATTATTTGTTTTAGAAAGGATATCGGTTTCTCAACGTTCAGCAATATTGCCTCTTGAAATTTCTTTGCAATTTCTAACATCCGCTCATTATGAATCTTTTGGAGCTTTGCTTTAAATAAAAACATTGTCTGCTTCTTCTTTCTATTGTAATCTTCAATGTTCTCGATACTTTCATTTAGTGAATTACGAATTGTATCGGAATCTGCTTCTAAATAGAAGTTGAAAATAGCATCTATGATGTTATTTTCCAAATCATTTTTCATATGAATATCTTTATCTGTTCCTGTAACTTTGGTATTCTCCTAATCAGCCTCTTAGCAATGTTGTAGACTTCCTTAACATCTTTGTTTAACTGATTCGCAATGTCTGAAGGCTTCTTTATGCCATCGACCCAACAATCAAAAACATTAATTTCATCTTCATCTGCGCCTTCATCGATTAAAATGAAAATTGCTTTATCCCTTAATTCATCACTTTTCCCGCAATCTGCTGTATCGCTGTCCAGATATTTAGGGTCATCCACAAATGATTGTCTTTTCGATTTAACAAAATTACTCATGTGACTTCTCAGGCATCCAAATAAGAATTCTTTGAATGAACAGGTTGCTTTGTTCCAATCTCGGTCACCTTCTGCGACCTTCATCAATACTTCTGCTACAAAATCTTCAGCCTGTTTCCCCTGAAGGTCTTTCAACCCGATTGTTTTAATATAGGTATAAGCATAGGCAGTCATACTGTCTATTAATTCGTCCATATTGTTGATTTTCAGAGCTTCTTCTAAGGTCATGGAGAACTATCTAATATAGAATGCTAATATCCGAAGAAAATTCGCCACTGATGGCAAAAAACACTCAAAAGTTAGCATACTATATTAAGAACCAGACTGACAAGAAGGCTGGCGACAGTTTTGGGTCGGTTTGTTGTCAGATAGCTGGAGATATAAACTTCTAAAAATTAGTACTATGAGTAAGAAAAATCAGCATGTCGTTCCCCACGGAGATGAATGGGCGGTTAAAGGAGCAGGTAATGAGAAGGCCACGAAACTTGTTCCTACTCAGGCAGAAGCCATTAAAATAGCAAGAGAAATTGCTATAAATCAGAAATCAGAGTTAGTAATTCATCGGCCTGATGGAACAATCAGAGATAAAGATTCCTACGGTAACGACCCTTGTCCCCCAATTGATAAAAAGTAACACCAAATGAAAGGCATTATTAGTTTTTCGATTGGCCTTATAGGTCTTATTATATGTTTCTTTCTGGTTGATGCCGAACCTAAGGCGACGATTTTTAAAATCGCTTTGGGGTTTGTTGTCGGTGGAATCATAGAATTCATTGTCTATATCATTGAAAACAGGAACAGGTGGAATATACTGAAAACTTTGATTCTAATGCGAAATAAGCCTGTACGGGTAACCATAGCATATTTGTTCAGAATTGAAATGAATGGGAAATATATCCTCATTAAAAGGCATAAAAAAGATAACCCCGGCTATCAACCGATTGGTGGTGCCTACAAATATTTAAAAGAGGAAAATCGTGAGCTTTTCGATAAGCTTGGGGTTGAACCATGTCATTTTGTTCCAAGAGATGAGGATACTGAGCATGATTTACGGGTTATAGTAAATAAAAGAAAGAACCTTGTGAAGTTACTGCGATGGTTTGAAAGTCGAAAAAATAGGGAGTTAGACCCTTACAGGGAATTCTATGAAGAATTGGTCGAACCGGGTTTTTTATCAAAAAATGTTTTTAAACACATAAAATATATATTCATTGGAAAGCATTTGGAAGGCGTGTTGAAATCTCCTGTTTATCCAATTGATGAGCTTCGGTATGCTGAAATATTTGAGTTGCGGACTGAAGATGACGCACAAAAGAAAGAAATAATGAACTTGTTAAAATTTCAGGATGAAATACTTTTTGCCACTCCGGATGAGATTAGAAAAAAAGCTTCTCACGATGGTAAAGTAATCCTATCACATTCATTTAAAATTTTACCATTATGTTAACAATAGAAAATAAGTACACTCAAATTGATGACCTGCTCGACAAAATGGCAGAGGAGATTCAACTGGATTCAACGCGTTATGAACGCATGAAGACAAGTTATGAAGCTGTAAAAAATTGGATTGAAGGCGATGAACTTTTTTTTCATCCATACAGGTATGATGTGTACCCTCATGGTTCCGTAAGAATTCTAACCACTGTAAAGCCAATCGGGAAAGATGAATTTGACTTGGATATCGTTATTCACTTGAAAAGCACCACACCCCACACCCCGCAGCGGATTTATGCTGAATTAAAAAGAAGGATTGGGGAAAATGAAAAGTACAGAGGAATGATGGAACTTAAAAACCGCTGCATCCGACTAAATTACGCAGGAGACTTTCACATGGATATATTACCCGGTATCCAAGAGAGTGAATATGACCAAAATAGAATAAAAGTGCCTGACAGAGAGTTGGGGAACTGGGTAAGTAGTAATCCACGAGGGTATGCAGAATGGTTCTTTGGGCAGGCAAATATGGTTAAGGTAAGTCTTCTCGAAAAAGCGTTTAGTGCCGAGAAACTCCCCATTGATAATTTTAAAAACAAAAAGCCTCTTCAACGCGCAGTTCAATTGATTAAGCGGTATAGAGATATATATTTTATCAAGGATGATACCTATAAAACATCAAGTATCATTCTCACCACAATTGCTGGAGTTTTTTACTCTGGTGAGGAAAGCATTTTTGAAACTATTGACAAAATTATTACGACCATACGAGCTAAAGTCAATGAACCAATAGTTAGATTGAAGATTGTAAATCCCGTGAATCCAAATGAAGATTTTACTGACAAATGGGATACAGAGCCTGAATACTATACCGAGTTCAAAAAATTCGCTATCCATCTTTACAATGAGTGGCAGAAATTAAAAAATGAACTGGGGGTTCTGGAAGAGGGAGATATTATGAAAGGTTTGTTTGGGAATGAAACCTTTGTAAAAGCCCAGACCAATCAAACCCTGTTCCTTGAAGGTTTACGAAAACAGAGAGATTTAGGAATAAACAGGGTATCCGGTACGCTTACCAATTTAGGCTCAATTGGTGCTTCGACCATTAAATCTAACACTTTTTATGGAAGTACAGTGGAATGAGAGATAGGTCTATTGCTGAACAGATTGCTTCCATGAAAAGTAAATTTCCACAATTTAGTGCGAAATTTACTTCACATTGTTCGATGAAAGTAATTGGTAATCTTCGACCTACATCAAGAAGTACTGTTTATGAATTTGAATTGAAATTCAATTTGGTTGATAAACCAAAGATTAGAATAGTTTCTCCTGCATTACGAAAGAATTTTAAGGCTGAAGAAATACCGCACTTATATCCCGGTGAGCTGCTCTGCCTATATCGACCTAAGTACGGAGAATTTAAAAGAACGGATTTTTTATGTGATACAATAATTCCATGGGCTTCATTATGGCTTTATTATTATGAGGTTTGGCATATGACCGGCCTATGGCTAGGCGGGGGAGAACATCTTGAATAAATATTACCACATACAACATTTTTTAACTTCCACCGATTTCTGACAAACTTCCCAACCCCATTCCAGTCCCAAAAGGGGTTTCACTTCAAACATGAAGTGTAACCGCTAAAAATATCTTAAATCGTTGATAGACAAACCATATCGTTTGACCATCCTGATTTCCACCCATTTTTCTAATTCACTTTTGTTCCCTCTGCTTTTTTTGGAAACCGCATAGCCCCATCTTTGTCCCATAAATTTTTAAACTGCTTTATATGAGCATGGAAGGACAAAAAACAAAAAGTGATTTCATCGAATGGGATAAGCTCCAACTTCTGACCCAACAACTGGAGCGGGACAAGGATTACAAGTTCTGTTTACTTATAACCACATCGATGTATCTGGGAACAAGAATCGGGGACACACTTCAACTCCGATGGAACGACCTGATGGGTCGTGAACACCTTGAACTAAAGGAAAAGAAAACGGGTAAGACCAGAAAAATACTGATAAACCACCATCTGATGGAGACCATTATCAGAATCCACAAGAAGATGAACCCTCAAAACCTCGATGACTTTATATTTCTGAACGACATGGGAACAAAACCAATCTCCCAACAGTTCGTCAATGGAAAGCTAAAACGACTGGTGGTAAAGTACCAGACGGTGAAAGACCCGACCAAGGTGAAGTCCCATTCCATCAGGAAGTCGTTTGGTCGTAGGGTGTATGGGAACAGGATAACCGGTCAGAGTGTGGACTGCTGCTTCTCAATGAGGTATTCAACCACTCCAGTATCAAGACCACCAAAATCTATCTGGGTATCCGTGAAAAAGAGCTGTCATCGGTGTACGAAAACCTGTAAACAACCGATTTGGATACCACGGGAAGTACCTTATATCACTGGGATTTTCAAAATATTTTCATTCTGGGACAAAAAATCTGGTCTTTTGGCCAAGATGGAACTATTTATAGGTATAACCTTAAAAACCATCATTATGGAAAATTTGTACAACAAACTCAGTTCAGAAGAATACCGCAGGCGTTTTTACGTCTTGGTGGTTTACAGAACCACCAAGACGCTTCTTGCGAAGGTGATCCAGTTCAATGATCAAATCAGTCAGTGGGGAACTAAATGAGGGTTCGACCAAGGATAGATCAAAGTGTATGAATCTTGGCTCAGTCATTTGAGTATGAATTTGCAAACATTTGATAAATATAGCACATTTATTTGACAATAAATATTTTATATGGCTATTTATCAATCATCTATCAAGTTAATGACTGAGTTATCTTTTGACTATTCAGATAATGACAATTGACAATAAGGAAGCTAATTATTTGATTTAAGGGTTAGGTCGTAAGATACTTCTTCATTTTCTCAACAGGATATGCATACCCAATCGTCCTCATCGGTTTTTTTAATTTATTATCTCAGCTTTTTTCGTGATTGGTTAGCCAAATCCAGAGGCACTTCCATCAAAGCGCCCTAAACTTTCCCCTACTAAATTACAAACTTTTATAGATTCAAAAACAATCCGAAAAAAAAAAGGAAGCCGCCCAAAATGAACGACTTCTTCTCAAGCTTCGTAAGTAACATCAGTGTTATTCCCGGGTTTGACCTGTAACGACTTTGTCCAAAACAGAAGGGGGAATCCCCGTATCTCCTCCCGAGATCACCATGGAAATTAATCCCGATTATGTTACGGAAGTATTCGTGGCCGGGCTCCGAAACACCTGGTTCAACCTCTTTCATCGTCTCAAACAGTCCGGGATTTTAAAATCCTTTCATGGAAATCGCGAAAGTGGTAAGCTGTTAGCGGCTGGTTTTGTTTGCCTTTTGAATCTTATCATAATCGGTTAAAGCCAATTTTATACTCGAAATTACCAGATCGGGTTCATCCGTTTGAACAAAATGGCTTGAGTTTGAACAATAAAAGAGCTTCCCGTATTTCAGGGGATATAAAAGCTCTATCCATCGTTTCATTTGGATGTTACTATTAATCCTCCACATTTTTTCCCTGTCATAAATTGTCGGTGGTTCAGAATCAGAAAAACCACCTGCCTTAATAAAATGTACTGGTACATCTGGCAAAGGATTCCGGTCGCACTCTTCAAAATCTGTTTTGGTCAATTGTCTTGATATTTTCACTTCTTCTATATAATACCTTGGCATTTCTGTATAGAGTTTTTCAATAAAAGTCTTATACGGTTGCCCAAATATAGAATCAATCTGATGCTGGGTAAGTCCAATTTCCAGATAAGGCAGGTCGCCCATCCCCCTTTTTTTTGTGAAATCAATCGGATCAATAAAAATAAGACCCGCAATTTCATTGGGATAGTATGAGGCAAAACTTCTAATATAGGCTCCGCCAAAAGAATGTGATACCAATAAATAAGGAGGTTTTAGTCCTTTCCCTAACAGCATTTCTCTCAAATTATTAACAATATGCTCAGTTGTAGGAGGCAGGCTGTCATCTTCGGACTCTCCAATC
>Ga0172381_10002751_pt1 | contig 19083 bp, 35 predicted proteins | sample Leawel6488metaG_FD_119754 | JGI IMG/M metagenome (GOLD analysis project Ga0172381, IMG submission 119754) | Leachate microbial communities from a municipal landfill in Southern Ontario, Canada - Leachate well 64-88 metaG | ecosystem: Engineered > Solid waste > Landfill > Unclassified | place...
CATTACGCATGGAGGAACCACGTCAGTGAGGTTGCGGTGCATCCAGCAGCGTTGCGGCCGTACATTGAAGACGCAGCCGATGTTCTATTGGCATCTGACAAGCTGTTCACCATCCGTTACCACCCACTATGCCAACTTGCATCTAGGTACTGGCCCTACGTCACAAACGCAAAGTACGTCGTATACGATCCGTGGGAATGGAACTATACGCTCCAGTCGCGCGATCTGGAAGTTATTAAGCGAGAGTCTGCGAACTGCGGAAACTCCGTGGCCATCCAGGACGAGCCATGTAAGTCGTGCGCGGCCCGACGCCACTGCGGTGGATGGAATCGCGTTTATGCCGCTGCTTTCCCGGGATGTGTGAAGCCGATTACCAACATACCGAGCGAGTACGCCGATGTGTGGAATCAAGACGGAGGATTGTTCGATCTAAACCCCGCTAATCACATGACAGGAACAATTCGACCATGCGTAAAGTAAGGAAACCAGCGGCCAATATGCTACCAGTCAGAGAGACTCGCATCGGCAAGGCGATTCTTGCTTGTGTCGATTACGGCGACCTCCTAGAGTACACCCTGCCGTGCAATCGCCACCACTTCGATCGTATCATGGTGGTTACAACGCCAACTGATACCCGCACGATCGAGGTGGCTAAGGAGTACGGGGCCGAAGTCTACACCACCACGGCGTTCTACCACAACTACGCCTTTTTCAACAAATGGGCGGCGATTGAGGAGGCGTTAGACGTGTTTGGCCGCGACGGTTGGATGTGCTTCATGGACGCCGACGTTCTATGGCCAAAGATAACCAGCGGCTTCTGGTGTCAGCCCGGTTACATCTACACCCCGAGGCGGCGTTTACTGACCGAGCTAAGCAAGGGCGTATGTCTGCGCGAGGAGGCGTGGCACAAGTTTCCACTGCATCCGGTATTGGACTGGTGTGGCTATTCGCTGGTTGTCAACGCCGACGATCCGCGACTCGGCGATCCTCCGTGGCATGAAACGATATGGACCTATGCCAACGGGGCAGATCGAGCGTTTGCCGACAAGTGGCCATTCGAGCGCAAGCGGGTTCCGCCATTCGAGGTGCTGCATCTCGGGGAAGTTGGCAAGAACGGTTGCGGGCGGGTCGGCGTGGACCTCGATGGGGTTTCGATCACGGGCGAGGAGAAGGAGACGAGGCGAAGACGGAAGATGTACGAGATAAGGAATCACCGTGGTAAGAATCGTCATAAGTTCTCAATCGCGCCGTAGTCGGCGGCCAACTTTTTCTGTGCCCGCACAATCTGCTGGTGGGAGCATCTATTGTGTTCCAGCCATGCACTCCGAGCGTTGGTGCCGCGTAGCGTCAGCATCTTGGCCGACATAAACTTGACAAGTGCCCGCATATCGTCGCTGCCGCAGTCGAACGTGCCGCGCTCCTCGTGGATCGTCACGTTCCGCGACATAAACCGGCGAAACAGGTCCGACACGGCCAGAATACGGAACCCGAACGCAAACACGTTTGTCGTCACAATCTCATCTCTATGGGACAGCCGACGGGCCAGTAAGCGAAGGCCGGGCCGATCAGTCCACGGCAGGAACACGCCCGACCCGGTGTCGGTGTAGATTCTGTCAAGTACCACGCCGTTCTGCGATGCGCGTGCCTCGACGACCTCGACGCATTGCGCGACCGTCTTGTTGGCCTCGTAGTCGTGGATGCAGTAGCCGTATGCGCTCATTGGAATATGGCCTCAAGGAAGCAGATGGCCCAGGCGATGCCGGCGACCACCAGGAACAGATTATACAGTTCCTTTACGGATTTGGATTCCCCGTTAGATCGCTGCTGTCGTCGTGTCATGCTGAACTCCTTGGGCTCTCTGGATGTGTTCGTCGGTGACTTGGAGGTAGTGCTTCGCCGCTATCCGCTGTGAGTTTCCAATCCAGGCGCAGACGACGTGAATCGGGTACGACTCGGCCAGTTCCGTCTCGCGGCTGGCCCGCATGTTGTTCCATAGCTTCGGCCACGGTTTCAGGCCGGCCATGCGGATGATTCGATCAACGCCGTACCGGATCGAAGTGTGCTCATCGACCGGGGGGGCTCCTGGTCGCATGTGCGGCGGGAGTATGTGTTTCTCGCGTCTCGTTCGTCCAATCGTGATGACCGGCCCAGCGTCGGCGCGGATAGCCTCCAGGTACGGGCGCAATTCGGTAAAGATCGGGACTGTACGCCGGTCGTGGTTGACGTGATGGGCGGTCTTGGGGCTGTTCACGGTCATAGTGCCGGCAGGCCAATCGACGTGTTGCCATTGCAGTCCCATTGTTTCGGAGGGATTCCGCAGGCCCCCGAATCGGGACAGGGCGAAGATGGCTCTCCACTGATCGTCGGGGCAGGCGTCCATGATCGCGTCAACCATAGGGCGGGTAACGAAGAATGACTTTTCGACGCGCCGTGCAGTTCGGCATGTTATATCGGCGAATGGGTTGTACTCAATCATGCGTCGGCGCTTGGCGAATCGAAACACGCTTCGCATGACCGAGCACCGCAGGGCAACCGTGTTCTGGTCGAGCTTGCGACGGCGTAGGAGCCACTTACGGAACCCGTCGGCGTCTCCCTCGGTTACGCCTCCGACCGGCTTAGACTCGCCCCAGAACCTGATGGCGTTGTCGATCGCGTACTTGTAGGTGGTGCGAGTAGACGGTTTCGCGTCGGACTGGAACTCAACGAATGCGTCACACACGGAGCGGAGATTGGCATTGCGTCGGGGGATTGTTTCCATGTTGAACCTCAAAAATCCCCCCGCTGACCAGCGCCGTGGGGTGTCCTCGACACTGGCTTGACCTGCCTACTACAACAGGCGCGGGGGTGTAGGTTATGTGGCCTCCGCCTTGGCGATGATGGCTGTAGCTCTGTCAAACGCTTCGGACTGGCCTTCCGTTGGGTCGTAGTGATCGAACATGGCTACCATATCTCGCAACGCCGCCAGCAACTCATCGTGGCAATTGCAGGCGCGTGTGATAAACTCGGCGTCTTCCGGCGACAGCGGCCACGAATCAATCGCTCCGGTGTCTACGACGGTCTTGTGGTTCGGGCCATCAATCCAGATGCCCGGCTTACACGCACCAGCCGGCACGCGGCGAATGTGCAAGTCCCACGGTAACGGCGTATGTTCGCTCACGATCATTCTCCTTGCAAAAAATCCCATCCCGCCGGGAGGCGATCCACTGATTAGCTCAGGTCTACCGATTGCTCGGCCGTTCCCTTCGCCCGTCCGAAGCGCGCCGCTCTCCACCTGCGCCTGGTTTGTCGGCGGAATGGGGGTTACACTCGCTCAAAAATGTACTTGTATTGTTTACGATTTTTCACAGCGGACTCGCGGACGAGGCGATACATGTATCCTGCTCTCCAATGTCCGAGCAGGCGAGTTAGCTTAATTCGCGCGGCGCACAGCGAATAGGCCCACACGGTTATGCTGCGTTTTTGTTGCATTTTCGTCTCCCTCACTCCCGCATTCCGGCTGCGGGTGCCGTTTGGCCGGGAATGGCCGCTACTCCGCTGCGCCTCTCAGTCGCGCGGCGGAGGCCCCGATCCTCGGGGCAAGGGGCTATCATAATACCGCGCTGCACAGATGGCTCCATGCGTCGCGCTGTGTGTCTGTATCCTCTCCACTCAGCGGATGGCCGTAGACGATTTGCCATGCCTGTGCCAGTTCGGTTTCGATGTCCTCGGGTTGCGTGTGTTGCTCGTCCACGCTCTCGATCCACTCTCGCACATCCGCTTTCGTTTTCATCGCATTTCCCTTTCGTGTTGGTTGATAAAACGCAAGTCCCCGTGCCGGCTGCGGACCCGGCTTACGCGGGCGGGGAGGGGAGGCTAAACACCGTCAGACTCGGACGACACAGCCCAGACGCCGACTGTGTTGCCGTTGATGTCAGCGCATGGGCCACCTTCGTAGCCTAGGGCGATGCTGTTGGCGATCGCGCGAAGGATTCTGGCGGCCTCGGTGGCTGGGGAATCCTCGAACGCGGCGTTGTTCATCGCAAACTCGATTTTGCATTTCATTGGATCGGTTCCTTTCGTTATCGGGTTGGGACACAAAAGCCGTCTTCCGCGCCGCCCATGCTATTCCAGCGGCCGGACGGCAAGAGCAGCTTAACGCAAGCGCCGCGAGGATCGCCTTGAAAATTAGGCACAATGCCCCAAGGCTTACAGGCCGCTTCGATCCTCTGACGGGCGCGGAGAATCTCAACCTGCACCCGTGGAGTGTCGCAATGTTTCGATACCTTAGCGCCTGGATGCGGATTGCTGCTAAGGACGGCCAACGCTTCGGCCTCGGTGTCAAACTGAATCCACTTGCGGGGCGTTTTCCATAGTGTCCACTCGTAGCACTCGCAAACGCAATCCGACTCCTTGCCGCTCTTAACGGCCGGGCATTGCACCCTGTCGCGGTCGGCTGCCTCAGATGAGCATGCCGCCTCCTCGCAACGCTGGATGGTGGAAGCATTGCGAAGGATGAGCCGTGCAAGCCCAACGCCGTCGCCCTTGCGATCCTCTGGCGGCAGGGTTCGCCCGATAGACTCCATTTCCTCAACCATCACACCAATAAACTCATCTCGATCTTTCTGGTAACTCACGATAGCACCTTTCAACCTGATACCGTCAGGGGCGGGGCATTTCGCCAAGCGGCAATCCGGCCGCACGGTTCCCGTAAGTCGCGGGCTAGGCTACCCCGTAGGGTAGCGAAGTTCGGGGCTTAGTGGGGCTAACTCTGGACGTAGTTGCAGCCTAGCCTGTAGGCGTGAACGCGAACACCGACGCCAAGGCGTTTACTGGCGGGCCATTTTACAAAGGCCCATTGCCACCGCTCGGGGTCTCCGGTTTCCTGTATCGTGTTTGTGATGGCCTCGGCAAGTGTTGCGACCCGCCAAACACGCCAAGAGAACACACTGAGCAATTCCGAGAGCGATGGGCACGCGCCACCGCCATACAAAGTCACGTGAAATGTTGTCATAATTCACCCCATTGGTTAGTTGTAAACGGTTCAATCACGCAATCTCTAGCGGCTCCGCTATCACATTTAACTCTTCGATGTCTGCAATTAGTCGCTGTGCCTGGTAGATGGCTTCATCGCGGCCGATGTCCGTCAGGTCGTCAATTTCAACTTCCTCGCCTTTATCGTACACTTTGATGGTCATCATTACACCTCGTAGGTTAGTGGTTAAACGGTTGCCGTCGCCACACCCTGCGAACAGGGTGGGGCAATGGGGATCGTTGAAAATAACCCGGTACGGCCGGGGGTGACTGGGGTCTTAGAACCAGTCAACCGTTCGCCCTACCACAGACTAGGCCGTACCGGGTTGCGCGCTTAACATTCGAGAAACCTTCCAGTGTGGTAGCCCTGGTGGCATGTGTCCTTGAGATACACGCCATTGTAGCAACTCGGGCTAACGTGTCAATAGTCCCGAAACGCCGGGATTCTCGACACATCAGCCCGTTTGATCTTTCCCCAGCAGTGATGGCACACCCGGATATTCTCGTCCACGGTGTTGTAGCCGTCTCGCTTGGGGTTTCTCATTCGCCGATCATCGGCAACGACGATCTTACGTTGGCACACCCAACAGCGTACTGTCATGCCGCTACCTCCTGCACTCGGCTTTCCGCAACGGCTGCCAGCGTATTGAGCGCCCGACGCATCGAATAATGATCCCCATGCCATCCGCCATTGGCAACCACTGACGGCATTGGCACTTCGGGGCCGACCACTTCCGCCCAGATGTCGTTGAGCCGGTCCACGCAAGACTCTGCGAAGATCGAGCCCGATCCGAACGGGAAAATATCAAACCGTTGCAAGAGCGCTTCGTCAAGTCCACTGGCGTCATTGCTGGTGGCAACCACAATCAGCCGATGGGGCATGTTCTGCTCTGATAGCTCGTTCTTGAGCGCCGCCGAGACATTGCGGGATGGGAGCAACTCTAGCTCCTCAATCAAGAGCACATGCCACGGGCTGCCGGTCATCGGCCGAAGTCGAAACGTCGTTCCAAACAGCCGGCGAACCTCGTCGATGCTCAGGTTCGATCCGCACGTTTCGGCAACACCCGAGAATGGGCACACGCCAAGATCGTTGATTAGGGCCTTGGCTGTGGCGCTCTTACCAACGCCGCCACGCCCTTCGAGCAACACGCAACAGGGCGAGGGATTGGCCACCAGCTTTTTCAGCCGGCGGATGATAGCCGCTTGACCCACGATCCCATCGAGGGTTGTGGGCTGGTACGCACTTGATAAACGCATGATGTTCTCCGTGGTGAGTAACGCCGAACAACAGCCCGCCAATGTGGTTCTGGCGGGTTCGGGGTTAGGCGTCAAACAGGTCGATCTGTCCAGGGGCACAATCGAGCCCGGTAATCAGCACACGCTGCGTTTGCGGTGGCGAGGGTTCGCCAAGCCACTTCGAGGGCAGACGGGGATCATTGGCAAGGCGGAACTCGTCCTCGTCCTCAATCACCCAGTCCTCGGGCAGGTTGTCTAGGTTGTGCAACCGTGCAAACGGCGCATAGGCCAACGGCTCATCGGTAACGGTCATGGTATTGCTCCTAGAGGTGGTAGGACTCCGCAAGGATAACTCTGGCGGCCTGTAGCGTTTCACGGGGAAGGTGATACTCCTCCGCCTTATGCCGCAGGACGATATGCACGTCGTCCCGTGTCGGATGACGCACGTTGGCCCTTAACCATGTGCGCACTATCTCAGCGAGTTGTCGAGCGTTCATGGGTATGCCCTTGTGGTGAGTAAGAAAATCCGGCTCCGACCACCGTTGCCAGTGGGCGGTGCGGGAGTGTCTTAGAACACCTTGACGCCACGAACACCGTAAGACGTGGAGTTGAGTGTAGGGCACACGCCTACCGGCTTACCGTCAATCAGACATTGGCACCCCTCTGGAACCGCAATATCTGCGCCGCCGATTCCAACGCACGGTGACTCGCCCGTGATGATGTAATCACCACTGGCGTCGCGGTCGGCACCCATCGTTCCGAGGACGAACAAAAACTGCGATGTTAGCCCAAACCATCCCATCGTAACCTCCCTTATGGTAAGTGATACTCCCTCTCCCATGCTCTCTGGCAGCATGGGATGAGGAGGGCCACTTAGCCAGCAGCCGACGCCGACAACGGGATGCTATCCCATTCGGCAAGGTACTTATCTACGGTGCCATCCTTAACGAGGGCAACCAATGCTTCCCATCCCTTACGGGGCAATGTGGTGCTGTTCTGGCAGCCCTTGGCCGCCTTGTAGCCCAAGGACATCCAGAGAGCACCCTTAGCAGTCCGACGGGCCATGACTCGGGCCGGCTTGGTATCCTTCACGGCCAACAACTCGCTGGCCTTCTCTGGCGACATTGTGCCAGCCGCCACCATAGCCAAAATCTCACGATCCGAAACGATTGGGGATGCCGTAACCATTGTGATTGTCCTTGTAGAAGTGGTGAGTAAAGCAGGCCATACGTCGCTGCGCATCCGCTCCACTGATGCGCAGATCCTAGGGCCTACTCAGTCACCAAGGACAATCCCTCACGAATAGCGAGTCCACGGGGATACGGTTGGCGGTCAATCGAACCGTATACCGCCTCGACTTCCTTACCGGGATGCCGCATAGCCTCTTTGGCCAGCGACAAGAGGTTGGGGTTGCGCTGCACGGCCTGAGCGTAGGCCGACGGAGTGTATTCGATCACCTGATCGGTAGCGAGGAGCGAGAGCACTAATAGTCCAGCACGATACGTTAGCGAGATAGCCATGATCTAAGACCTCTTGGGGAACGTGGTAGTTGCCGGTTCGCGTGGTAGGCAAACCGGCGTCGGCGGAAGTTTGTTCGGCCGCCGACACTCGCATTATACACACTCTTTTGGGTGGCGAGTACAAAGTCGAGTTGCAAGTCGTTGCAACGCAAGGATTTACAATTTCCAAAAAACTTTAGGGGGGTTGACAGAATGTGGGAAACCACACGAAAACGGGCCGAAAACGCGAAATTGCCTAGTTCGCAAGTCGTTTGCAAGCAAGGCGTTGCGACAAATCGGCGTTTTTTTGGCGGGTATGAACGTATAGCATGTTAGTGGGGATGAGCAGTAGTGTAGTAGCGATAGTAGGCATACGTGCATAGGGTGCAAGGCAAGCCGCTTCGCAAACAATCCATGCCACCCAAAGGTATTGGACAATCGTGGACATTGGGACGGCGATGGGCAAGGATGACAGGTGGCACTATTGGACGCGGGTATGTATGAGCGAGTTATACACTGTACGAAACAACTATACACTCCCAACCCCAGTTGGTGATACATCACTAAGTTGATGCACTATATGAACTAGTGATACTGGAGGCGTTTCCGCACGCTATCGACCTACGCAAGCCGTTGCCCTGCAACACGTTACGACTACACACACATTGTTGTATGTGCAACAATGTGGACGCTGCATCAGGCCCGCCCCGGCCCACCCCCCCAAGCGATACCCTCTGATTCATATAGTAGTATCCACACAGAATTAACCATAAAACGCGACCCCCCACTGTTGGGTCACGCCTCTGTACTCGCTCAGGATCGCTTCTGTTGCGTTGTTGTGAATTAGCGACACATTTCCCGTTAATAGCTACGGGCGTGCGTCAAGAGACACGTCCGCATCATCGTGCAGTACAATAAGACGCCAGATGGCTGCGTGTTCGCTGCGTGACGGCAGTGGCTCGAAGCATCGCAGTACGTCGATGATGGCTAGAATACAGCCGTACATGGTGACCTGGTATCCGTTGGTGCGCAGTGGCCCCTTGACGGCTTGAGGTGAAAGGTCGTCGCAGACCCAATTATAGAGGCACGTCCCCTGTTAATTGACGGCGTTTATGTCGCTCGCTTCGACGGTGATAAAAGACATCGTCTTGGTCCTAACCAGTACCCTCTTGGTCGGCCGGTACTACCCTACGCCGATCCGTTATTTGCAGCCGCCGGAGGAATATGCTGCGGGCCTCGCGTCCTGCGCGTCCAGGACTGGTGTTGGTGGGCAATTGAGTTCTTTCATCCACCTAACCGCAGGCACAGCCAAGTTCCCACTGTCGCAAACTGTGCCGCGAACCGTCATTTGTTCCAACATTTGGCCTGAGCCGCGGCAGTGGTCCGGTCTGCCGATTTGCCCAAATTGGGGGCTATATGGGAAGTCGTGCGCGGCAGGAGTTGCACCTGCGTCTTCGTCGTCGTTGACGACGCGCTCTACTGCCTGAGCTACACGCCGAGATGGGCCGATGCCGCGTGGGACGGAACCGACCCAAGGGTGTCTGGTTAGGACGGGTTGATTATACCAACCAGACGCGTCCCGTCAATATCTGCTTCCGGCAGTCCTTGTCCTTGTACACGTCGCAGTCGAGTTCGTAGAGTGCCACGCTATCGTCTTTCATGTGCTTCTCCTTGTGGGCTTGTAGCAGCTTCTGTCGCATCCATTCCGATATACTCGGAAAGGGCTGGCAGGCATATTTGGCGTTCTCCTCGATCCACTCCGATGACGCCCTGAACGGTTCAGTAGTAACGGTTGGTTTGTGCATGTGTCTTCCCTGGAGCCCGCAACGCAAAGTGAACGCACCCAAACTCAGGGCCAGTAGAAAGAATTGACTCACACGCGACAGCCGTATTGGGTGCTATGGTTGCCCACGGAATGTCCCCAGCCATCGTGTCTGTGATCTTTGGGCATAGGCACGTTCGGTGCAAGCCTCTGGGTTTGCCTTCCACGTACCACCATCTGCAATCCTTGCAAAGTCCGATTTCCTTCAGTATCATGTGTCACTTCCTTTCTGGGTGACTAGCGGGAATCGAACCCGCGTACCCGGATCCACATTCCGGTGCCTAACCGCTCGGCCATAGCCACAGTCGGGAGAGTAGGAGTTGCACCTACGCCGCAGGCTCACGATCCCTTTGGCCACTATGGCAGGTCAATTTCACCTGCCGCCTCCCGTAATTGGCCAGGTAGGCGATGGGCGTGTAGTGAGCGACGCCCCGTTTTATGTCTTGCCCGTCCGTCTTACCATACTCATCTGGACGGTCTTGCCCCCGCCGTATCGCTACACAGGGCAAGTCCTCGCTCTACTGATTAGAGGCCTAAGCCTCTCTGGCCAATGTTTTCGATTATCCTCCCTTGCTGCTCGTTGTCAACGCGGAAACCGGGCTCATCCACTGCCTCGTGTGTCGCCTCGAAGATGTCGGGCTTGCAGGGGTAGAACTCACCCCTAATGCCCTTGATGATCCAGTCACCGGGACAGACGATGTGGCCGCCTTCGGGTGTGTCGATCCAACCATGATCGTGAAACATTCTGCGGCAATATGCGCAGAAGTCCGCTCCAGGTACGTTCGGGTGCCTGTAGTAGCGTACTACCTTGCCTTCGGTTGGCTCGCCTTTGAATGGACCGTCCGCGAATACTTCGGCTCCATCATCTGGGTGGTCGCCATTCTTGAACCACCGACACGCCTCAATCACAATCGCCTTTTTCCGAAACTTCATCGCTTCATCTCCTTGGTTTCATCACCCATTTGTGGTCCGACCCGCAGAACATCATCTGGACTGGAGATGGCGAGAACGAGTCATTTGCTGAAATGTGCTTGACCATCTCGTTGCAAAACTCGACGAGCGCATGGCTGGTTCTACTGCTTCCTTGTGTCGGAACGAAGGAAATTGCAGGAAGCGTAGTCTGCTCCGGCTTGTGCAGTCTAAGGCTCTTTCCCATGTCGAAGACTTTTATCCGACCAGTTTCCTCATCCGGCGCTCAATAATGACGGAGTGCGACAACTTCGGAGGCGGAAGGTCCCCCTCGATGTCAACGAAGTAGTGTTTGTAGGGAGAATGGAAGTCAGCCGCTTCGGTAACCTGCCTTACGGAAACGTCAGAAAGCCCACTCTTTACGATTGCTTTTTTAACTGCGCTTCGCAAGTCACGATGTTGCATTACATCAAGTTCGTTAATACGCATCGTTCGTTTTACTCGCATCGAGTGCCTCTATCTGTTGGTTCACCTAACCAACAGTCTTTGTGCTGAATCCTAATAGTACCTACCGTCAATCTCATGCAACACCCCGCGAGTGACCTGACTGCATGTGCTTGGACTAAACATCGAAAGCGTCGAGCCATCTCGCCTTACTCGCAGCCACCCGCCATTGATGTTTCCAAGCGTGAAGGTATAGGTCGCAGCGACGCGACACCATCGACCGTGTTCCGCAATCGCGTCGATGTCGTAAATATGGCGCAGCCGACCTATGCACATTCCACGCTTTGGCTTCATCGCGATCTCGACTCGCTTTCCAAGCATCGTGGTCTTTAGAATCTCGCCTCCCTTTGGTCCGCCGTGCAAGTGAACATGGTATACCATAGGTTTCTTCTTCCTAAACGCCTCGTCAAAGCGGCGGGCGTATTCTTCTCGACTAATGACCATCGGGCGCGGTCGGGAACCTTTGCCGTTCATTATTCTACCCAACCTTTGTTTCACACAGAGGGCACACGTAATTCGTCCCGTGCATCAACGCACGACTCATGTCGATGTCGAGGCTGTTGTGTATGGCGTTGTAGAGCGATGCCGGGCTCCTGCCGAGTACGGAACGAACGTCCTCGAACGTCAATCCGCTTTCCTTGCACGTTTTGTTGGCGTAGACCCACGATAGCACGGCCCTGGCGGAGTACAGGTCGGCAAGGAAGGCTCGCTGGGCGCGTGAGTATTCGGAGATGGCATTCTTGAGTGTTGTCTTTGCTGCAATCAGACTGGATGTACTAGATTGGATTGCAACGAGGTCCTCGCGCTTGCTGTTGAGAATAGCCGCGGCGATATGCGCAACTGGGTTGACTCGCCGCGTTTCAGGATTGCTCCAGAGCTTGCGAATCTCGGATGGCGTAGACGGCGGTTTCACGATTGTAGATTCCTTGCGTTGTAGTCATTCCATCGTTGCCAGTATGTCGCATTGTTCCTGTGTGTCTGCGTTGCGTTCCACGCTGGGTTGCGGCCGTGATCCAGCGTTAGGATCGCATGACTCGGATCGGTAACGATTGTCGCCTTGTACGCTGGCCCGTGGTAGGCTGCGATCCGGCGGTTCATCTCCACATCTTCCATTCGGCCGTCGAGAAAAGATTCGTCCCACCGCACGTTGGCGAGTTTCTCCCGTGTGATCGAAAAGTGACTGTTGCCGTACACGGCCTCGGATTCGCTCTTGCGTCCAGACCGCAGGTTGTGTGGTGCCCCATATGCCTCGCCGGCCAGCGGGAACGAATCGTAGGCCGCGAATAGCTTGGCGTGGTCTTTCGTAATGTCATCGCACTTCCTTACTCGATAGCACAGCTTCGTCATAGCTGGGTCGTCGATTAGCGCATTGACGGATTCCATGAATGCCGACCCAACGATCGAATCGGCGTCGATGAACGTCAACACGTCTCCGTTTGCGTACTCTACTCCGTCGTTCAGTAGCTGCGCCTTATTGAAGACAGTGGCTTTCCTATCGGACAGGACGATCTCGAAATTGGCACGCAAGATGCCGCAGTTGCTTGCACTCAAAAAGATCGAATCAATGCACGGCCTTAAGTAGCGTCCTCCTGCAAGCGGTGTTCCGTCGCCACTTGACCTCCACGGAATAATGATCGAGTGGATCACGAAATGCCTCACGATACGCGGCGAAGAACATCAGCCGAACCGACCTCGCTAGGAGTGATGCTCATTGCCGTCATGCTGTACGTGTGTGTCGTTGTTGCACTCACAACAAGAGTGGTCGGCGTGAATGAGTACAGCGGCTTTGTGATGGTGACCGTCCATGTGCCATCATCAAGACTCAATGCCGCCTGTCCATTGACATTTGTCGTGACGACATACGTCTCGGCTGCAAGCGATAGGCGAACAGTGGCACCTTCAAGCGTGTTGGTGCCGTCGTTCACGGTCAGCGTCACGGATCGTGCTCCACTGCCGCTACCCCCACTTCCCGTCGGCGCATTGACCAGCGACTCCGCCGGGAACACTCCGAAGTCTGGAGCCGCCTCTGCCACTGCCGCCGCGTTCTCTTCCGCCGTGGGGATCGTGGACGCAGGCAACACGCTGGCCGTCGCGCCCCCTACCTGCACAGTATTCACCGGCAGATACCCGACTTGAAAACCATCGATGACTTCCACGTAGGCGACGCCGCCAATCGTCGCTGCAACGCTCACATGCACGCGATCGCCAGCCGCGTAGCCACTCGGCACTGTGCCTGACACCGAGTACCGACCCGTGCCTACCTTTGCGACAGTGAGGATGAACGCCGCATCGTCCGTGCCGTTCTTGTTGGCGGTTGCGACTGGCGTGGAATCGGCATCGGCAGCCGCGCCAGTGGATAGACTGCGCGTGGTAAACTCGCCGTAGTAAGTCTGGCCTGGTATGAGAATCTGCATGTTTATACCCCTTGAATCGCACGAACGCCGATGGGCAATGTGCCAGTCTTCTCGCCGTCGCTGCCGTATGGTGTCGCGAGTCGCGTATTTCCTGGCACGGGAATCCCACGAAGCCAATCTTGATACTCGGACATGCAGCCTACTCGCAGCGTCGGGTAGGTCTCCTGCAAGGCCGCAATGCCATCGAAGATCGCGGCCAATGTCGAGGATTCCGTGTAGACGTGCCCGTACAGCACGCAGAGGGTGTTCGATTTCACGGATTGCGTTACGTAGGGCGCGACCGTCGCCCACGAAGCTGTGCTGATGTCCCCCGCGCGAATCTTGTAGTTGCCGCCGTCAAGCGACGGCCACCAGTGCGCGCGAGATTCACCCCACCCCACAGTCCGGCCGGAGATGTGGTGGATCGCCGTGGCCGCAACCACTTCGTCGTTATACGCACCGCCGACGTAGCTCATGTGCTTCGCTGATCGCTCATAGCCATAGCTCATCAGCGTGTCATACGAAGTGTCAATCTCGGCGTTGAGTGCTGCGCCCGTAAGCGCAGTGAGGTTTGCTGAGTGCGTGGCGGAGTGGTTCGATATGTCGTTTCCGGCCGCGTAGAGCGCATCGCATTGCGCGCGGGTAAGTCGTTCGGACTCGTCGATGTACGCTGCTGGAACGTAATAAGTTGCGTGCCAACCATGCGACTGCAAAAGCGGATGCACAATCGTGTAATCGCTGGCGTTCCCATCATCGAATGATAGAACGACCCACGGAGCGGCCGTGTAACCGGCATAGAGGCCACCCCAGACTATCGTCGCATCCTGTCCTGATGGTGGCTGCATTTGCAGCCGAAACGCCGTGATATTCGCCCAATTCGGCGAACCACTGATAGTACACCAGGTACTAGCTGTTGTCGCACGGTGAAACGCGAATACATTCCACCCAGCGCCGATGGATGCCGTAGCATACGGGACTAGTTGATAGTAGGCCGAGCCCGTAAAAAACAACAGTCGTAGTGTACCGATAGACCCAGACGCCCAGAATCGCACAAAAATCACGTCGCTGGAAGATAAGTCCCATGAAACGCTTTTTGCGATGTACCCCATCGAGCCGCCGGTACAAGCCTGCGACACACCGTTGAGTCCGGCGAATCGGTGCGTTGGGTCGTCGGTAGGCTGAAAATTGGCGTATGTGAACGATGCCGCTGTATCGCAGGCGTCGAGCAACGTTCCGAGATTCGCAGGACCAATCTTAGAACTCATGTTGCGACCCCCACCAGCAAAATGCCGACTTCGACTGTGCCGCCTGCGTAGGTGCCGGTGTAGGACGAACTCGGCCCATAGGTAACGCCACTTTTCACCTCGCTCGATTCGGCTTCGTGATACGTGCCGGGAGTGCCACCAACGGTATCGGACGAGAGCACGCTTGTTGCAGCCGGATAGTCGATGCTCGACGTTAGCGTATAGGCCGACAGATCGAACGCACCCGACTGTGACAGAATTGAATGGCCGGAAATAATCCATTCCGCCGAAGAAAGCACTGCCGCCTGGTCCGTCGCCAACTGGTCGGCCTGTCCTGACGCAAACTGCGCCGCCTGCTCTGTGGCAAGATCGTATGTGCCTTGGATCGTCAGGATCGTAGCCGAGTCGAGAATGCTCGCCGCCCCGGCCGTTACAGCGTCCTTGTCGGTGTCGAGTTGATCGGCCTGTCCTGCGGTGAATCCGGCCGCCGAACCTGCTTCGTAGCCCGCCGCCGATCCCGCCGAGTACACCGCGCCGCTCTTCGCCGTGCCGTTGCTCGCGCCAAACGCCACTGTGGTATCCGTGCCATCCGTGTCGAGCGTGGTTGCAGTCAGGGTAGCCGCGTCGGAAGCCTGGACCGAGGCCGTGGTGGTGGCGGTTGTCGGATAACTGCCGGACGTTCCGCCCGTGTAGTTGTCGTGGCCTGTGACGACGTAGGTGGCACTCACTACGTTGGTGATGAGCGTGTACAGGCCCATGTTGAGCGACCCAGCATACTCGGCACCCGTTGGACCATAGGCGGTGTCGGTCGAATTGACATCAGCCTCGGCCGGGAACACCGCCGCCGCCATCGGGTCGTAAGTGCCCGTCACACCTCCAATGCTCACGTTCTTTTTGATATTGCCCGCCGCGACATTGGTGACGCTGTAGGTCCCTGCCGTCCCACTGTTCGCTCCAAAGCTCGCCGTGCTGATTACCTCGGCAGCATCGGGAGCGTGGTAGGTTCCCGACGATCCGCCGACCGTATCGGAGGAGAGCACATTGCCCACGGCTGGATAGTCGATGCTCGCGGTCAGGGTGTAGTCTTCCGTGTGCGTGAATGTCCCGGTATCGCTCACGTCTACCGCAACTCCCGATTGCGTTTGAGCGGCCGTTGGAACGTGGCAGGTTCCCGTGGTCGCGTCCACGTTGGCTCCATATCGAACATCTGCCGCCGCTGGGATGTAGGCCGTGCCGTTCGAGCCGCCGGTATAACGTGGTGTGCCGTTGCGAACGTTTGCGGCGGCAACAATGTCGGCGGGATCAACGCCACCGCCAGCCGGCATTTCACCTTCGAGCGAATCCCCGTACCCGTACAACACGCCGTCCTCTACTTCATCCACGGCCGGGAGCGTCGGGCCAATAACAACGCCTGCGTGGTCAGTCCCAATGATTAGCGATTCGGAGGTGCTAATGTGGTTGATGATCTGGCACAACGTTCCGCCGCTGCCAAAGACGGGCGTTCCAGTACCTCGCCAATCCAGCAGCCATCGCCCGCTATTCGTAAGCACCAGGGATGAAAAATCAACAACCCCAGCAGAAGTCACTACGATCCTGCATTCCTCGTTGCTGGCCAGCGTTCTGTTGCCGCTCCACGTAAGCTTGCCACCATTGTTGACGTTCACCGCGTTGCCACCGACCGATGACGTAAGATTTCCGTCTACGATTGCCCTCCCAGGAAAGCAGTAGACTCCATTGCCAGCCGATGCGTGGACATCGCCCGTGATTGCTGGCTCGACATAGGAGATATGCGACTCTACGCAATTTCCACCGCCGGTATTTGAGACGTCACCGACGATTGACACGGTAGCCACGGCCGAGATATATATGGCACGTCCATCACCCGAATTGGCGACATCGCCGGTGACGGACAAATTGCCTGTGCTTCCATGCGAAACACCCCGACCGCTGTTTGTGTTGCTGATTGCAGTGCCACCTGCATTGCTGATGGTCACGACACCCGTACTGCTCGCCACGATCGCGTAACCAGTAGCCGCACTTTGTGTCACTTGTCCGTTGATCGTGAGCGATGCGCCACTGCCAACGATCACCATCCCCGTCGTAGCTGCTCCCGCATACGTCACGTTGCTATTGATCGTGAGCGTACCGGCCGGGGTGAGCGTGCCCGTGGTAGCCGTGATGAGAGCTTGCGTGATGCTCGCCCCCGTCGCCGTGGTCATCGCCTTGCCGTTAAGGTTGGCGTCGTCTGTCGCCGTCAACGGTGCAGTCACGTCGGTCCCGCTGCCATCGGCGGCAGAGTTCCAGGCGTTTGCAGCGAACCAATCGCCAGCGGATTTAGCGTACCAAGTTGCTATTTGCTCATCTCACTCCCGATTCTGTTAAAGATGAAAAGCCGGGGGGCCGGTTGCAACACGGACACCCCCGACCGAATCGGACGACCTCAAACGTTACGAGGTCGTCTCTTAGTGACTTTCACGCCACGCTCGGCAACGGCAGTGATGTTCCCACTGAAGTTCACGGTCAACGCCGACGCACACAACGCCTCGGCCAGCTTCTCGCAAGTCCTCGCGACCGCCCGGATCGTATCCAGACGCAACTCTATAGCTTCGTCTGGCATCACAACTTCTACCGCACCACGAGGTTTTTTCTCTTCGCTCATCTCATTCTCCGATTCTAGGGTTTCCGATTCGTTACAAAACATCATCCAGCCACGGGCACCACTGACACCACGAAAAGCCAGTCATCGCCACCACAATGGACGCCGCTGCCATATCGCCTTGTGATGCTTCCCACGCATCGGCGATTAGCTCAGCGTCTCTGTTCGGAAATGTGTATCGGCTCATCATCGCTTACCCCAGTGTCACGGTGCCATCAGCGTTGAGCGTGTACGTCACGCCATCGGGCACCACGGCCGTAATCACCGGCTCGCCCGTTTCGGCCGCCGCAGTGTTCAGGAGCCCGACAACGGCATTCGAGTACGCGAACAACGCCGCCGCGTCCGTGCCGAGCGCCGCAAGCACTTCCGCCGGTGTCATCTTATACGGATTCTCCCACACCAACTGACAAGCATTATTGAACGCGGCTCGCAATTGGTTGTACGATCCCGCAACGGAATCTCGCAGTAATTGCAGCGTTTGTTCCGATGCCGTTGGTTGCGTCAGAAGTCCCATCAGTTCACTCTCCTTTTCTTTATCGGTTGCTCATCACCCGCACGTCGTAGCCGTCGCAGGTTGGGTAGTTGTCGAGGATTTGGGGCATGTTATCTCGATTGTTCGCGGGCAACGTCGGCGGCGCGTTCGCTGATTTTGTCCCCGAGCCGGTCCACAAACTGATCTTGCCGCGACGGGTCGAGGATGCACAACCGCTTATTCAGCGCTTCAGTCAGACATCGCGTTGCTTCGGTGTTGCCGGTCATGGCCTCCGTGACGCTCTTGACCATGCCCATCAGCGTGTCTTGCACGAATGATTCCAGCATGCGGATGCGGGAACTCAAGTCTTTCTCGCGGGTCATCGCTTCGTCGAGCCGCTTGTCAGTTGACTTTAGGAACCAGCGACCGAGCAACCCGAAGAAGGCAAGCATGGACAGGATTATCACCACCATGACCACGGCTTCGTATCCGCGCTGGCTCGCCGATTGAATTGCTGTATCCGCTCCTGTCATCGCCTGCCCCTCGATTCCCACACGGCGTTAATCGTGATCCGTGCGATTATCACGGCAGCCAGCAACAGCGCCGTGTTTTCTAGGATGTTGAGCCAGTTGCTTGGCGTGGTGTTACTCCGAAAAAACTACCCGCGCCTCCATGCGCGGGATGCGGCCAACAGACCGCAAGGGAGATCATCGCCGCCTCGAAACAAACCGTGTAACACGGGCGACGGGTCGCCGCTCACGTTCCGCGACGGCCTGGACCGCACGAACGATGGGCTTATGCTCACGCTCTCGGACGGCTTGCACGGCACGCACGGGAGCCGCAATCGCCTTGCCCGCCAGACGCCTACCATCTGCGGCAACGGCTTTGGCTTCCGGCGCAACAACAGCAACGGCGGGAACCTCAATGGTCAAGGTCCGAAACGCGGGAACGGGACACGCCCCACCGTCGCAGGGGCACGGCTTCGCATGACAGGTGGCCGCGAACAGGGAGATTGCGAGGATAACGGACACGAACAGGTAGACAAACTTCATCGAAACAACTCCTTGGGTTACAGGATCACCAACAACGAAATAACCGACACAATCAGCCGGGCGAAATTGATCTGCGCCGCGTGGTCCTTCAACCACTGACGGAACCAATCCCGAAACTTCTTCTCGTAGACACGCCCCTTGATTCCCGTGTCTCGGCGAAACATGGCAACGGCACGCAGCCCCAACAGCCTCGCGTGCTTGTGTGTCTTCGGCCACCGCCGGCACTCGTCCACTTGGAACGCCGCAGCGCCGACACAACGCGGCAGGCGAGCAAGCTCGTCGCAGA
>Ga0172381_10002752_pt1 | contig 19083 bp, 18 predicted proteins | sample Leawel6488metaG_FD_119754 | JGI IMG/M metagenome (GOLD analysis project Ga0172381, IMG submission 119754) | Leachate microbial communities from a municipal landfill in Southern Ontario, Canada - Leachate well 64-88 metaG | ecosystem: Engineered > Solid waste > Landfill > Unclassified | place...
GTAAGGGTATTTGGAACATTGAAAAGATTTTCTTTAACTTCTTTTTTTAATTCTGTTTCAAGTTTTTTAGCCTTATTTTGAATAGAATTTTTCTTCATTAAAGTTAAAGATAAAACTAGTTTTTAAAAGTTATGTGGAAGTAGCGGGGGTGGGATTTGAACCACACGACCTCAGGGTTATGGGCCCTGCGAGCACTCCAGGCTGCTCTACCCCGCTATGAGCAGTTATTTATCTGCTTTATTGAAATAGGATTTGGGCTTTTAAACTTAACTATCTTTTGCCACTCTTTGATTAAGAATATTTAAAAATAATGTTTTTCATATCAATATATGGCAAAAAAAGTTTCTATTCAAAAGAAGGCTAAAAAACTTGAAACAGCAATAAAAAAAGAAGTTAAGGAAAATCTTTTCAATGTTCCAAATACCCTTACAGTTTCAAGAATATTTTTTGCATTCATTGCTATCTATATGTTATTTTCTAATGTTCCACTTATCTGGGTTGCAGTCGTATTCGGCATTGCAGCAATAACTGATTTTTTTGATGGATACTTAGCAAGAAAATTAAAGCAGACAACTTCTATCGGAGCAAGATTAGATCAGATAGTTGACAGAATTTTCACAGTAATAGTTGTTATTGCTTTAGCAATTTACATCTTAAATAAAGACCAAAATATTTTATTGTTAATATTAGTTTCATCAAGAGAAATTATTGGCCTTCCAGGAGTAATTATAAGACTTCTAAAGAAAAAAGCAACATACCAAGTAAAATACATAGGTAAAGTAACCACATTTGTTCAATCAGTTACAATTGCATTTTTAATTGCGTTCTATAACTCAATTTGGATTCTTCCTCTAGTTGGAATAACATTTGTTATCGGAATTCTCTCTGGATTTGATTATCTTAAAGAGTCAGTCAAGTAATTCCATACTAATTTATATAGTCAAATAATTAATGAAAAATTATGTTAGATCATTTAATCATGTTAAGGCATGCGTCTTATGATGAAAGTCAAATTGATGGGCCTTTAAACGATTCGGGAAGATTGCAAATAAAGCAGTTAGCGTATTCAATTTTATCAAAAAGTTTACCGAATTTTCAAGGAGTTAGATATATAGCTTCTAATCAAAAAAGAGCAATTCAAAGTGCCATGTTTCTTTCTAAAGAACTAGGAACAAGATGTCTTCCCCAAATTAATGGAGACCTTTGGACAAAAAGAGAAGATCCTATGTACGGCGTGATTTTAAGAAATTTTTATGAAGACTTATCAAAACAAGAGGGTTCAGTTATAGTCCTAGGTCATAAAGAAATGTTTTACTTTTTCCCAGATTTTTTAGCATCCGAAGGCTGGACTGGCCAAAAATCTTTAGGAAAAAACTGCGGTGAAGGATATTATTTTAATTTTAAGAATAAAACTTATGAACCTCTAACAGGCAGTCAATCTCAAAAATAAAAACCCTCTTTAAAATTTTCCAAAATCAGTTAAGAATAAATTTCTGATTATACAATCCTTATTCCCTTTCCAAAATTCTCTTCTAAGATTTTCTTCAGTTCAAGAAGTCTTGTCTTATTTCTTCCAATTAAAGCAGCTTTATTCTGTCTATGTGCAGTAATCACAATATCGCTTCCTTCAACTTTCAATTCTTTAATTTCAATTGGATTGATTATATCTAAGATGAATTTTTCTGCATCGCTTATTCCATTAGGCTCGGGAATAACTTTTATTTTCTTGCCTAAAATATTGGACAATTGTTTTATATTCTTTCCATTTTCTCCAATAGCCTTAGAAATTAACTGAGCAGGAATAGCATAGACTAAAACATTATTATAAAAAAAACAGCTTTTAGTTCTGACTTGAGTTATCTTTTCAAATAAATTCAAATATCTTATGACCTGCATGTCAAGTGTTGTAGTTGCCATTATTATTCTTTCTTTTTCTTTGTTTTTTCTTTGCTATCTTCTCTTACTAAGGGCCCCACTACCTTTACAAGAAGTCCTGGCAGTCCTGTTCCTACTGGTACGGGCTGATTTAGGATTATATTCTCAATAACACTTGCCATTTCGTCGTAATTTCCTTTAACTGTTGCATTAACAAATTGTTTTATAGGTGTTTCAAAGCTTGCTCTTGCCAAGATGCTTGATTTCTCAGAGATGATTCCCATTCTAGTGACTCCCTTTACTGTTCCCTTGTAAGTCATTGCATCAGCAATCATCTTTACATGTCTCTTGTCAATATCAAGTCCCTGTTGATTGATAACTTTGTTAACTTCTGTTATTATTGCATTTCTTGCAGCTTCAATTCCTAAGATATCTGCGATTTCATGGATATTGTTTGTTGTTATTTTATCTTTATCGACATATTTCAATTTCATTATTTCTTTCAAATTGCTTCCTGCAGTCAATACAACATAGTTTTTCTCTCTTTTAACAACAAGAACCTGAGATATTCCTTTTACTCCAGAAACTATTGTGTCCTTTAATTTTTCTTTTAGCTTGTACAATTCTTTAAAGTCTAATTTTGAATTTGTTGTATACACTAAGTTGTCTTTTGTCTTTACACTAAATCCTTTTTCTTCTAATCTTTCGACTATTTTGTCTAATGAAGTATGAAGTGTTTTTAGTGCAGCAGAATCAACCTGAGCTTCTATTTTCTTATCAGAGAAGTTTATCTTCAATTCTGAGATTATCTCTCCGAATTTAACTTCTTTTATTTTTTCAGCCATAGCTTTAGCATCTTTTTCATTATTAGCTTCAGATTCTAAGTATATTTCCATTAAAGGAGTTGAAGGGTTCTTTCTTGCATCGAAGATTTCAATAAGTCTTGGCAGTCCTAATGTGATCTGCATCTCTTGGACTCCTGAGAAGTGGAATACATTTAAGGCCATCTGTGTTGAAGGTTCTCCAAAGCTTTGTGCTGTTACAATACCGATAGCTTCTCCAGGTGCAATCTGTTGATTCTTATGCAGTCCTGAGACATCAATTCCATCATCGCCATACATGAATTGAACAATTCCTCCACTAGCATCTCTTACAGTTAAATCATATTCTACTTTCAAGTCTTGTAAAGCATTTGCAAGTCTTCTGTATAAGTATCCTGATTTAGGAGTTCTAAGAGCAGTATCCATCAGAGCATCTCTACCAGTCATGCTTCCAAAGAAGAACTCTACTGGAGATAATCCCTTTAAGTATGATGAATAAACAAATCCTCTTGATTCAGGGCTTAAATCATGCTCTTTAAAGAATGATAAAGTTCTATTCGTGTATCCTAGTGAAATTCTCTTACTCCATAATGCCTGCTGTCCTACTGAACATGCAATCTGAGTAATATTCAAAACATTACCTCCAGCTCCTGACATGATCATGCTGTTTACAGGATTATCTTTAGGGAATTCTTTCTTTACAACTTTTCCAATCTTAGTTCTAATCTCATTTAAGACTTGAAGTATCTTAATTTCTCTGCTTTCTTCCTTTGTTTTTCCAGGGATTACTTCTAATGTTCCTTTGTAATAATCATCAATGATCTTGCTTGTTTTTTCTTCAGTTTCTTTTACTATTTTTTCAGTTGCATCTTTAACTGTTTCATTTACATTTAAATCAGATAATGAAATTGAAAATCCTTTCTTTGAAAGGTAGTTTGTTCCAAGTAAGAATACTCTTCTTAAAGTTCTCATTACTTCATCCCTATTTGTATCTCTATCAATTAATTTTATTAATTCTCCCTCTTCAACTCCAAAAGTATTAGAGTCAATTAATCCAGATAAGAATTTTCCATCTTTAATTTTTAGATATGCATTGTTAGGACAATCTTCACCTTTGCATTTTCCATGATTTGGACAATCTTCACCTAAACAAGTTTTTGTTTTTTTCTCGTAGGATATTTTTGGTAATGTGTTTGAAAATACTTCTATTCCCTTAAGTTGAGCTTTATCAGTAAGCATTTCTACACCAGACTCATAAAGCATTTGCATTGCTTCTGCTTTTGGAATAGTAGCTACGCCTAATTGATAATTTCCAGTAACTGAATCTGCGATGCATCCAAGCATATTTGCATTATTTTTTGGGCTTAATAGATTCTGTTTTACGTCAAGTAATATTCTTGCTTCACTTCTTGCCTCTTCTGTTTGAGGAGAGTGGATATTCATTTCATCTCCATCAAAGTCTGCATTGTATGGGAATGCTGCAGTTGGATGAAGTCTGAATGTCTTATATGGTAAGACTCTTACAAAGTGTGCCATAAGGCTAGGTCTGTGAAGTGAAGGGTGTCTATTGAATAGAACAACATCTCCGTCCTGTAAATGTCTTTCAACAATATATCCTGGTTGTAATTCTTCTAAAATTTCTTGTCTTAAGTCATTTGTAATTTTCTTTCTTTTTCCGTCAGGTCTGATAATATAATTTGCAGATGGGTATTCTTCAGATAACACTAATGCTCTTAATTTTTCAACATTTAATGTTGTTACTGTTTCTGCTACAGTGATTATTTTTGCAATTTCTTTTGGTATTCCAATTTCATTTATATCAATTGCTGGGTCTGGTGAGATAACTGATCTTGATGAAAAATTAACTCTCTTTCCTGTTAAGTTATGTCTGATTCTTCCTTCTTTTCCCTTGATTCTTTCTGTTATTGTTTTCAATGGCTGTCCACTTCTGTGTCTTGCTGGTGGAATTCTTGCGATTGAGTTATCAAAGAAAGTTGTAACATGATATTGTAATAAGTCCCATAAATCCTCAATAATAACTTCAGGAGCTCCTGCATTTAAGTTCTCCCATAATCTCTGGTTTGCTCTTATGATATCTGATAATTTGTGAGTTAAATCGTCTTCTGATCTTTCTCCACTTTCAAGAGTAATACTTGGTCTGATTGTTACTGGTGGGACTAAGAACAATGTTAAGATTGACCATTCTGGTCTGCATGTTTTTGGATTAACTCCAACATATCTTAAATGTTCATCAGGGATTCTTGCAAGTCTTTCTCTTATTTCTGTTGGGAAGATTCTATTCTTTCCAACCATGAATGTACTTGGTTTTTCTATCTTTACTTTTTCTTGCTCAACATTACAATGTGGGCATTTCTTTACATCTTTAGCTTTTTTAATTCTTTGAGTAGGATTATATTTTTTTATTTCTTCATCAGTTAATAAAAATTTTCCACAAGCTTCACAATATGCTTTCAAGCACATTTCTACAAGAGGAATGTATTTGATATGTAAAACTGGTCTTGCCATTTCAATGTGTCCTGAGTGTCCTAAACATTCTTTAAGAGTTCCACCACAAGTTCTACATCTGACTCCTGGATCAATTGCTCCAAGTCTTAAATCCATTAATCCTCCATCAACTGGATATCCATCAACATCGTAAAGTTCTGGAGTTACAATTTTTGCTCCTGAAATCTTTTTAATCTTTTCTGGACCTAGTAGATTAAATGATAATGCTCTTATTTGTTTTTTAACTGGTTCTGGTGTCATGTTCGTGTTTTGTATGTTTGATTTATTTATTCGTATTTATTTTTCAATTCGAAGTTTGTTGAAATATTAAGACCCTGTATTTCTTCAATAAGCAATTTGAATGCGTATGAAACTTCAACTGGTTCTGCCTCACTTCCTCCACAAGTAGGACAAATTACTCTGTTCTTTATATAATCTTTTATTGCAATATCGCCGCATTTATTACAAATATGGATTATAACTTTATCAGAGTCATATCTTTCTTTAAGTAATAATGATGCTCCATGAGCTACTAATGCTTGTTGTTCCATTTCTCCAAGTCTTAAAGCTCCGCCCTTTGCTCTTCCCTCGACAGGCTGTCTTGTTAGTAATGTAACTTTTCCAGATGCTCTTGCATGTATTTTATTGCTTACCATATATTTCAATTTCAAATAATACATCTCTCCAATGAATATTTTTGCCTGCATCATTTTTCCAGTTATTGGATGATACATTGTTTCTTTTCCGTCATATCTGAATCCAAGACTCTTTAGTTCGTTCTCAAAATTCTCAACTTTTTGTCCTGCAAATGGTGTTGAGTCAATTGATTTTCCAGACATTGCTCCAACTTTTCCAGACAGTAATTCTAATAAATATCCTACTGACATTCTTGATGGGATTCCATGTGGATTGAATATCAAGTCAGGTCTGATTCCTCTTGCAGTGAATGGAATATCCTGTTCAGGAACAATTGCTCCAACAACTCCCTTCTGTCCATGAGGTGCAGAGAATTTATCTCCTAGTTCTGGATTTCTTATATCTCTTGTTCTAACTTGAATTATTTTATTTCCTTCATTATCTAATGTGATAAAGACAGCGTCGCTAATTCCTTTTTCTTCCTGTCTTATGATTATGCTATTTTCTTTTCTTGTTCTTACAGTAATATCTCTTGCTTCAGATAAGAACTTTGGAGGTGAAGTTTTTCCGATAACAACTTCTCCTTCACTTAAATTTGCTTCTGGATATACAATACCATCATCTTCTAAATATTTGTAGCTTTCTTCAGTTCTGTATCCTGAAACATCTTTTTCAGGGATAGCTATTTGATCCTTTAATCCACCAGGGTAGTTTAATTCAACTGAAGTATAAGGTCTAAAATAAGTTGATCTTCCCATTCCTCTATCAATGCTTCCTTTATTCAAGATTGTTGCATCTTCCATATTGTATCCTTCATAAGTCATTACAGCAACGACTAAATTTTGTCCAGCAGGATAAACATTCAAAGTGTCATACATAAAGCTCTTGACAATTGGTTTTTGTGGATAATGTAATATAGAAACATCAGTGTCAACTCTTACTGGATAATTTGCAGAGAAGATACCTAATGACTGTTTCAATGTCTTGCTTCCCTTTAATAATCTTGGTGGGTGATCGTGATCTGCAAATGGAACAAGGCTAGTGATAATTCCTAGAGCAGAAATTCCATCAAGTTCAAGATGTGTTGTTTCTTTGATTATTTTTTCTTTTTTTAGTGCAACAAGAATATTTTCTTCTTCACTTGCGTCAATATATTCAATAATTCCTTGGTTCAATAATTCATCCCAGTTTAATTTCCCTGCTTCAACAAGCTTTTCATGTTCTTCAGTTAATTTTGATTTTCCATTTTCAACAACTATTAATGGTCTCAAAACTCTGCCAACATCACTTAATATAAAAATAGTCTTGGTTGATCTGTCCATTCTGACATTTAATTCTCTTGGTAATACTGCCTTTCTTCTCTCTTCTCTTAATTTCTTTACGAAAACTTCTCCATCATCAGTTCCGCCCAAGTATCTACCATTTAAGAATATTTCATAATCTCCATTTTCATCTATGCTTTTCATTCCCATTTCTTTTAATTTTTCAGAGAATGTAGACTCATCTAAATGAACAGAAGTTGACACTCTTGCCATTATTGCAAGATTCTTTCTCAGACCAATTTCAGTTCCCTCAGGTGTTTCAATAGGACAGAATCTTCCATAATGTGTTGGATGCAGTGTTCTAGCCAAGAAATTTTCTTGTTCTCCAGGCAAGATACTTGAAACTCTCTGTAATTGTGATAACATAGAAAGATAATTTGTTTTATCCATATTTTGTGTAACTCCAGTTCTTTCTCCAATCCAAGATCCTGTAGCAATAGCAGATTCAACTCTGTGTGTGAATAAAGTTGATTTAGCAATTGTCTTTAATGAATAGAATTTCTTTCTTTTTGCAACTTTAGATAAGGAATATTGAATATCTCTAACAAGGATATTAAGATTAACTCTGAATAAATCAGCAAGTAAGTCTCCAGATAACTTTACTCTTTTATTAGCATAATGGTCTTTATCTGTCTGGATTTCTGGATTTTCTTTAGCAATTAAGAATTGTTTAATAAATTTGCATAAAGTAATAGCTTTCTCAATCATATTTTGCTTTTTCATTCCAATATGTGGCATGAAATAATTGTCTATTCTTTGTTTTACTCTGTCAAGGATTTCTTTCTTTGTTCCTTGTAATGCAGCTTTTTCAGCTATCCACATCATTGCATCTTCCTGTGTAGCAACATTAACATATTCATATAAATTAACAATAAGGCTATCAGACTCTTTTCCAATAAACTTGGCTATATCAGCTTCTTTAGTCATTCCTAATGCCTTCAATAAGATTATTGCAGGTATTCCTCTAAATCTTGAGAAAGATATTTCAATAATTCCCTCAGCAGATTCAGAAACTGATATTGGAATTCTGTAAGAACCTCTTGATGAGAATAATCTAAGCATTAGCTTATTTTTGCCTCTTTCAATAAAAGGATTGTTTGTAGCTAAGTCTTCTGTTAAAACCATAACTCTTTCATTTCCATTAATAATAAAATATCCCCCCGGATCTCTTGGATCTAAGAAGTTCTTTTCCATTTCATCTTTGCTCATTCCATAAGTATTACAAACCTTGCTCTTTACCATAACTGGTATTCTTCCAATTTCTACTTCAGCTCTTTCAACTTGATTTCCTTGTTTAACACTTATTTCAACATAAATAGGTGCAGAATATGTTAAATTTCTTATTCTTGCTTCAGTAGGTGTAATTAAATTAATAGCTCCATCAGCTTCAATGATATTTGGTTTTTCTACTCTTACTTTTCCAAGCTGAATCTCAACTTCCTCATTTTCAATGCTGTCATTAAGCTCATTTACAATTTGCTGCATTCTTGTTTCGATAAAATTGTTAAAAGAAGTGATATTTGATTCTACTCTTGAATGTTCCTTCAAATAATTTTTGATAATCTGATATTTTTCCATTTTTAAAAAATTAAACAATAACTCTATAGTAAAAGAAAGTTCCTTCCTCCTCTTTTCTATCTATCTTTACTACATCCCCAACTTCACATCCTTCAGGCAATGCTGCATCTTCAATTTTAATTTTTGGCAATTGTGCTAAAGAAATCTTGAATTCTTCCAATACCTTTGCAACTTCATTTTTGCCTAGTTTTGTATGTTTGGGTTTAAGAACATGCATTTTTTAATAATTATTACCTTCGATATTTACGTTTACAACTGAATGATACTAAATTGAATTAAAAGTAGCTTTTTAAACCTTTCGGTTTATATTCAAATTTTATAAATCTCCCTCGTAAGTTTATGATTCTCTATTTATGCTAAACTATAATATTTTTACCTACTCTCAGATTATAACAACTGCCAATACTTTTTTATACCCTTATTTCTCACAAATTTAATGGTTGATGCAATTGCAGTTCTAGGCGGAGGAGAAGCATTTACTGACAGAAGAATAGCCTGGGCCCTCTACCATTCAATTTCTAAACTCTCTTATTCTCATTGTCCTGTAATCCTCAGCGGTAATAAAAGTGCATTCGATTCAGAATCTATGCCTTCAGAAGCAGCAATGATGTCAGCCTATCTTATTGCTAATAATATCTCTCGTTCACGTTTATACTTAGATTCAGAATCTAACTCTACAAAAGAAAATTTTCTAAACATCGGTAAAATTTTATCTGAACAATTGCCTGAAGTAAAATCTCTCGAGATTATTACAGACAAACCCCACATGCCTCGTGCTTTATCTCTGGGCAAGTTAGCAATTCCAAATATAACTCTTTATCCTTGCCCAGTCCCAATATTCTGGTCAGAAAATCCCAAGCATAAATCTTTAGCTTTCACCGACGGACTAACTGTTGCCGCAACATATCCATTTGAATTTATCTCCCGAGTAGATCTTTCTCGTCAACAAAAGAAGTATCTTAGTTCTCATGAGGATTTAACTGGATTTTTGGCTCAATATTCTGACTGGAAAAATAGACTTTTTCCTAAAAAATAAACTATCTTTTTTGATATTCTGAATCTAATTTTTCTCTTAGCGTTTCAATAATCCTATTGTCCATTTTTGACATTTTGCTTTTATCTATCCCTGTAGCGGCCCTCATTTCAAAAAGTGTAAGTGGCTCCATTCTTAAAAAGTCTTTAACCCTTGAAGAAGGAACTTTGCTAGAAAGAAGTTTTTTTGCAATACCCTTAACTTCCTCTTCAGATAAACCAAACTCTTTAGGATCAAGCCCATATCTTAAAGCAAGGATTTTCTTGTCTTCTAAAGGCAAACTATGTACTGCCTTTTTAAAATCCATATAAATATCTGGAGAAATTTGAGGTCCAGAATAGGACGGACTTCTTTCAAACTTAAAGTCTCCCGGAGAAGCTTTATATCTATCCCCTCTTTGAATTGCTCGTATATTATTCGATATTCCATGTCGGATATACCAAACTGCGGCTGTTGAAAATCTAGTTCCTCTTTGGAAATCAAACTGATAAGCTGCTTCCATAATCGCCATAAGTCCATCTTGAATCAAATCATCATCTCTATAAGTTCCCGAAGGAAAAACAAGATAAACATTTCTAAATGTGAGCTCATTAACATTTTCTTGAACAGTCTCTACTGCAGTTTCAAGTTCTGATTTTATTTTTTCTGGAACTTTCCCCCTTAATGCGGAAATTGCATTATTAAATTCAGAATAATATTTTAATTCACATGACCTAGCCAAATACCTTTGTGACAATTTCCTAACCTTTATTTTAGCTTCCGCTATTTTCTTAGCCATATTAGTCTCTTCATCTCGAGATAAAAGTGGCTTGTTTAAACACAAGGTTTCTTTAATAGTTTTAATTTTGCAGTTTTCCATTTTTGATAACGCAAAAGAAATTTAAAATCCAGCTTTATAAATTATTCGCAGGAACAACATCTTTTTAAATGACATTTATTTGCTTTTTATATCAATCAAATATGGATCCTGTACGAATCCGTAATTCGTATAGGGTCAAGATAGTTAATTGCGGATCCGTAGCTCAGCCTGGTCAGAGCACCGGACTCTTAGGTAAGGAACCTAGGTTCCTTGACCGTCAACCTCCTTGAGGAAGACTATGGAGAGATCCGGGTGTCGAGGGTTCAAATCCCTTCGGGTCCACTTCGTTTGCCGCAGCGAGAAATCGCACAGCCCATGTTAATGCGGCGAGCAGATTCACAGCAAGAGCAAATCGAAGTTGGTTTCTCTATAGATTTTTTTCGAAGGGATTTTCAAATCACCTGCAGTTCGTAAGAACAAAGGTCTCAGAGAATCAAAGATTGTCTATGTCTTCGGGTCATTGTTTAAAACTCTCAAATATTGGCCCCTCGAGAGCAAATCAAATTTTGTTTCTTTCAAGAAAATAATTACTTAAATAAATTCAAGAATTTTTTAAAAACTCCCGTTTTCTTGACGTTACTTATTTCATCTATTTTGTTAATCATTTCTATTTTTTGTTCCTTTGTCAACTCTTTTTCTAAAATAGGATAGAAACTTTTTTCTTCAAGATTAGTATGTTTTCTTAAAAATTCCTGTAATTTTTCAGTCTCTTCAGTTGGATCTTCTTGACTATTCAATTTTTCTTCTATTTTCTTTATCATTTTTCCAGCTTCAATATGCTGTTTTTTTATCACCTCTAAGATTTTAATTTTCTCTATTTTTTTATTAAACTTAAAGACAACATTTTCCTCTGCGTCTATATGTCTGCTTTCTTTTTGTTTGAAAAGATTAAATGCACCAACAGCCCCTTCTTTGTCTTCCTGCCCTAATCTAAATCTAAAATCTGAAAGAAATTCATACATTTTTCCATGATCAATTACCATAAACTTCAGAATACTCTCTTTTTCATCCATAATTTATCGAGGTAATCCTAGTTTAAAAATATGTTCTTTTATACAATATTCTTTAAAAACAATCTTATTCAATTTTATTTATGGTAGACTCAACACTCACCCCAAATCTAAGAATATTCTGGGATAGACTCAATACTGGAAAAATAGACTGGACTTTTCTTCTTTCACCAAAAGAAAAAACCTTAGAAGCCTACATAGAAAGAACTGATGAAGAAGTAAGAAGAGCTCAAGAAATTCTTATGGAAAGAAGATTCTTAACTTATAACTCCCAAGAAAGAATTGAAAACACAAAAGAATATGAAAAACTAAATGCCTCAAGACCTCTATTTAATGGAAGAGCAGTATTCTTTAAAGGCGAAAAATACTGCAAAGGCTATTTAAAATATTTAACACAAAAATCAGAAAAGAAGGCATAAATTAATTCTTACTTATATTCTCTCCAAGTGTGCTTGCACTTGATACATCTAAAAAACTTTGTTTCTGCTTCATCACCAGAACGAGTTTGAGAAGTCCAGAAATATGCTTCCTTATGTCCGCATTTAGGACATACTTCACTTACTGTTGGCATAACATCCATATCTTTTTCTTTAACAATTCCAACACCTTCTTTCTTAGTAATTTTCTCGCTTGACTCTATTTTTACCTTTCCCTTAGCAATATAACTGCATCTAGGGCATCTAAATTTATCATTCTTATCTACAAGCAAAGAACCACATTTTGGACAAAATTCCATTATCTCTCTATTTTATCAGGATTTTTAAATGTTTCTTACTCCCTCGATATTTTTACACACCAATAAAACTGCTAGTATTATACCTAAAAGCTTAAAATAGGACTTTATTTCTAAAATTATGCCTGTCCCAAAAACCCCTTCAAGAGTTATAGACTTTTTCGGAGAGTTATATGAAAATGCTAGATATTCTCTTTCAAATTACCTTTCAAGATTTATTCGTTCAACTTCAACATATAAACTAGATACTCAAAGATTAGAGGGCCTAGTAAATGAAAAAAATCAAACAATAACTTCTCTTAGTTCAAAAATTGAAAAAGAAAATCAAATTCATACTCAGGAAATTAGTCAATACAAAGATCAAAATTCTTCATTAGAATTACGAGTAGCAGAATTAAATGATGACTTAACAGAAAAAAGAGTTCAACTTAACAGGTTACAAAGACAGTATCAATCAGAATTTAATGCTAGAGGATTAACAGAAGAAGAATTAAGGAAAACAATTCTTTTAGGAACAGTTCAAGGCGTAATCTATTCTAAGGAAAAACAACAACTTTATTCAGAACTAACTGAAAAGAAAAATCTTATATCTTACTTAAAAGAAACCCAAAGAAAAAAAGTAACAGACATAAAACAAAGCTTTAGATTTCTTTTCTCACACACTCCTGTTAGAGATTCTTATGCAATGGTTGTAGATGCCTCTGGAAAAATATATCTTCAAACACCCGCTTCAAGAAAGGCTCATGGAAAAATTGAAGACCTTAATACTAAAGACCTTCCAGATTATTCTAGAGGAGAACAGCCTCTTGATCTTCTGCAAAAAGGCGAATCAACCATAGCATTCCAGAACAAGCCTTACAGATTAAAAATCTCCCCCATAACCGGAATAGGCTTAGATAACTTTAGCCTTATAATCTTGGAGGAATTAACCTTTAAAGAAAATTTAAAACAAAACCTCCAGACAGAAGGCAAATTTAGAGCTGCTTATCATGCAATAAGAAAACGTCTTGCCCAAGAGCTGCAAAAACAGGATGCAAAAGAAAAAGAGATGAAATCAAAATCCAAGTAATTTAACAAAACCTAATTTTATCCAACCTAGTTTTGGAATTTTAAAAACAGCCTTGCCGATTAAAGAATTCTCTGGAATTTCTTTTTCAAATATTAATTGTCCTGAATTATTATCTCCCTTTGTTTCATATAAGGTTTCACCACCTACTGTCTTTATACTAATTATCCTATGAATAATTGGGTGCTGTTGATTAGCATTGAATATGATTATATCTCCTTTTTCAGGCTTATTATGCCCATAAAGAACAACGATATCTCCTATTTCTAATCCTCCCCGAATTGGCCATTTTTGTGTTTCTTCTTTACTTATTCCCCTTTCAGTATACCAATTTCCCTTCTCATTCCACCACTTATCAAAACTTCTCTGTGTTCCAAACGTGTCTCCCAAAAAACTTCCAGGATGATGCATGCTTCCACTTTCAACTACAACAAGAGGCATTGCTGTTCCTAAAGAAAATGAAAGTAATGGAAAGAATACAAATTTAACAAGAATAAATGCTAATATTAATGAAACTGCCCAGCTTGTCCAGCTATCTTCACTCAAAAAATCTTTTACAGTCTTATATGATTCTTTAAAACTCATTTCTCTCCAAACTTTTACAAGTTTTTAAATGTTTCAATCGAAAAGTTATGTTAGAAAGATACTAAATTTACAAATAATAAGTGCTCTACCACAGAAATATTTAAATACTTCATGTATATCTAACATGTATACACAGACAATATACATAATACTTTAAACCTATACCTTTCAGCTACCCTGTCTAAAAGCAGGGTAGCACTTATACTCATAAACCTTAAAAATGTCAGACATATTCGACAACACAATATTTTGCAAGAATTGCGACAAAGAAATGCAAAAAGTCACTCTTATCAAAGATGGTTTTACCTTAAGAGCAGTTAAATGCCCTGACTGTAATAATATCATTATTCATCCCCAGGACGAGGGAGAATATAATCAGTTCATTTCATTAAAGAACAAGACTTTTAAAGTCAAAATGCGCATGGTAGGGAACAGTTATGCTGTTTCAATTCCAAAAGAGATCGTAGAATTCATGCATGAGCAGGAAAAAATGATGAATGACATGGTCAATTTATGTTTTGAAGAATCTAAAAAATTGAGGTTAATGTTCGATTAAAAATGGCAGAAAAAATCACTGAAACAAAAATGAAGGTTGTAGAATCATTGCAAGATGATGCTTACAAAGGGATAGCTAGAGTTGACACCGAAATAATGAAAAAACTCGAGTTAAGAAGAGGAGATATAATTCTAATTAAAGGTGCAAGAGAAACTGCAGCAATAGTTGATAGAGCTTATCCTTCAGATGTAGGCGAAGGAACAATAAGAATTGATGGAATCCTAAGAAAAAATGCTAAAACTAGCATCGGTGAAATAGTCACAATAAAAAAAGCAGATATTAAAGAAGCTAAAAAATTAACCATTGCTCCTAGTCAAAAAGGTATAATGGTTCAGGCTGATCCTGAAATTTTTAAGCAAGGTCTTTTAGGTCGACCAATAACTAAAGGAGATTTGGTTGTAATGGGTGGTACCCAAAGAAGAAAAGATTTAATGTCAGACATGGACATGTTCTCAGATATTTTTGAACAAGCATTTGGAAACATGGGCGGTATGGGTGGATTCGGAGGTTTCTCTGGAGGAGTTCAAACAAAATTTATAATTGTCTCAACACAGCCAAATCAACCTTGTATCATAACTGAAAATACTGAAATCACACTTAATCCAAAAGCAGTTGAAGTTTCAGATGATAAAATTCTAGATGTAACTTATGAGGACATTGGAGGATTAAATGAAGAATCAAAAAAGATTCGAGAAATGGTTGAGCTTCCTCTTAAACATCCAGAAATATTTGAGCGTTTAGGAATAGACCCACCAAAAGGAGTCTTACTCTATGGCCCACCAGGAACAGGAAAAACCCTTCTAGCAAAAGCCGTCGCCAATGAATCAGAAGCAAATTTCATTTTAATCAACGGTCCAGAATTAATGTCTAAATTTTATGGAGAATCAGAAAAAAATCTAAGAGACAAATTTGATGAAGCCGAAAAAAGCGCTCCAGCAATTATTTTTATTGATGAGATAGATGCAATTGCATCAAAAAGAGAAGAAGTCAATGGAGAAGTAGAAAGAAGAGTTGTCTCCCAATTATTAACTTTAATGGACGGTCTAAAATCAAGAGGAAAAGTTGTAGTTATAGGTGCAACAAACAGACCTAATGCAATTGATCCAGCTTTACGCCGACCAGGAAGATTTGACAGAGAGTTATGTATCAATGTTCCAGATAAAAAAGGAAGATTATCAATATTAAAAATTCACACAAGAGGAATGCCTCTTGCAAAAGATGTAAACTTAGAAGAAACAGCAGAAAATATTCATGGTTTTGTTGGAGCAGATATTTCTTCATTATGTAAAGAAGCAGCAATGGCTCTTTTAAGAAGAGAACTTCCAAAATTAAAAATGGAAGATGAAATTCCTAAAGAAGTCTTAGAAAATCTGCAAGTTACAAAAAAAGATTTCCAGGATGCACTAAAAGTAGTTCGTCCTTCAGCAATGAGAGAAGTTCTTGTAGAAACACCTAATGTTAAATGGAAAGATATTGGCGGTCTAGAAAAAACAAAACAAGAGCTGCGTGAAGTGGTAGAATGGCCGCTTACTTCTCCAGAAAGTTTTGTAAGAATGGGAATAAAACCTCCAAAAGGAGTCTTACTCTATGGCCCACCAGGAACAGGAAAAACCCTTCTAGCAAAAGCCGTCGCCAATGAATCCGGAGCTAACTTTATCTTAGTCAAAGGCCCAGAATTACTTTCAATGTGGGTCGGAAAAAGTGAAGAAGGAGTAAGAAAAATATTTGAACGTGCTCGCCAAGTTTCACCTTGTGTAATTTTCTTTGATGAAATGGACTCTCTAGCTGTAAGAAGAGGTCTTGAAATGGGAACTCGTGTTACCGAACAAGTATTAAATCAACTTCTATCAGAAATGGATGGAATAGAAGAACTTCAAAATGTAATGATCATTGGAGCAACAAATCGTCCAGATATGCTTGATCCAGCAATTCTTCGTCCTGGAAGATTTGACAGAATTCTTCTAATTGGTCCTCCAGACAGAGATGGCAGATTAGAAATTATCAAGATCCATACTGCAAAAATGCCTCTTGCAAAAGATGTAGACATAAACAAATTAGCTGACCTTACAGAAGGCTATGTTGGAGCAGATCTAGAGGGTATGCTAAGAGAAGCAGCAATGATCTCTTTAAGAGAAAATAAAGACACCAAAGACGTTAAGAAAAAGCATTTTGATGAAGCCATGAGAAAAATAAAAGCAAGCGTAAGCAAAGATTCCATGGATAGATACAGAAAAATCGAAGATAACTATCTTAAATCAGCAAGAGCAGCAATAGAAAAAGAAGTTAATTATCTTGGTTAATTAAAGATTATTTCAAATAATCTAAATGATTATAAATCCCTAAAAGATTCTTATTTATGGAATATAATTTGTTCTATAACCCTATCTGGAATACAAACATAATTTATTATGCAGAAGATTTATCCCGTTTTAGAAATTTTGCTAATTTAAAACCAGCAGGGCATATTAATTCTAGCAACATTGATTTTAAGAAGCTCTATCATGCAGACGGAGACAGATTTGAAACAGGAATTCCTCTTGATGTAACTAGGGTAAATAATCCTAATGATATGGAAGAATTAGTTTCAAAGGCAATTTCTTTTCTCGAACCACTAAAGTCCCGTTTAGATTTAACTTCCATATCAAATAATCTTGGGCGCTATCTTTTTGTTCCTTGCAATCTTTTTAAGGACGGAAGAAATATTCTAGTCTTGCCTGAACATGAGACCACTTCTCTTGAAAACATAGGTAGTCTAACTGTTCCTCTAGATGTCTTAAAAGCAAAAAGGAGGGGAATTTGCATGTCACACGCAGAATGCAATCTTGAGGATACTCGCCCCCAAGTTTTATCTTTAGCCCTGTCTAAATTTGATTAACTCCCAAGAATTCTAATAAGTCCTTCAACTATCTTCGCCTGTCTCCCTTGAAATACCCTTTTAACATTCCGCAAGCCAACATTTGGTTCTAATTCATGAAGAAGAACCCCCGAGTAAGCTAGCCTCTGCGATCCTTCAGCACCAAGATCATATTCCTCTCTAAGTTTTTTTGCCACTTCCTCAACTTTATTTTGATAATTTGTTCCCATCTTGCTTTAAGATCTTTTAAGAATTTATGCTAAAGCTTCTACTTTATCAGAAATCAAAACAGTATTTTCTGTCTGTGCGACTTTTCCTCTTCCCCTTTCAACAAGTTGTGGGAACTGGTATATTATCCCATCCTTCTCTAAAAAACTAAGTGAAATTAATGCTCCTGCCCCAAACTTTTTTACAAGCCATCTTGAACAAAATGGCAAAGTTCTATATTCTTCTTCAATAAACTTCAAAACTTTTCTTGCATTAGCATCTCTTGGAGTTTTTTCTGATATTGTTTTATAGATTCCAGAATGACCCCCATCAATTACTTTTCCCTCGCCATTTGTAGCAAAAGGTTCAATTGCAAATACTCCTTCATTAATCTTTATAGTACTGTTGTTATTATAATTTGGAAGAGTTAATCCTGCATGAAGATTGTATTCTCTGATTTCATGTCCGCAAAGGTTGACTATGGGAGTATATTTTCTAGCTTCAATTGTTTCTTGTATCTTCTTTCCAATTTTAAATAACTCTACTCCCTTCCCGATTTCATTAATTGCAGACTTTAATGCCTCTTCACTTGCTAAAATTAAATTTTTATTTTCTTCACTACCTTCAAGATCCAATGAAAATGCAACATCAGCAACACAACCTTCAATAGCAACTCCTAGGTCCACCTTCAATAATCCACTAGCCTTAGTTTCATCATTATGCATAGGAGTATAATGAGCAGCAATTTCATTAATTGAAAGGTTTGTTGGAAAAGCAGGCTTTCCTCCTAGTTCAATAATTTTATCTTCAATCTTATCTGCAATTTCTAGTAAAAGCATATCTTTCTTTATAATTGATTTTGCATATTCAATTACTTCTCTTGCAATCTTTCCTGCATTTTTGTAATTTTGTTTTGTTTCTTCTTCCATTTTAAATTATTAATTTTTTATTTCTAAAATTTGTTACAACCTCTCTCAAATTTTATGTTTAAAAAATTTATCTATTAATTTTTTATTCTTCTTTCTTTTGGAACAAAGTTATAAAGCTTTCCTTCTCCAGCTTTTCCTGTTCCAAGAAAATAATCTTTGAACTTAACAACAAATATTCCCCTTAATTCTTTATCAATCTCAAGAATTTCACCCCTCATCCATTTCTCTGCTTGCTCTTTATTTATTTCTAGAACATTTTTACTTATTTCATTAGACAGCAAATTAGCAGCATCAATGCTTAATCTTATGCCTCCCTCTTCTTCCTTTGCAAAGTAGAGTCCAATTCCTTCAATTCTTAAGTTCAAACCCAATTTCTTTAGTTCATCTTTTGATAAACTTCCAGAATAGGCTCTTATTTTCTCTCTTCCTGTTTTAAAAAATAGGAAATTTGTCTTTTTTACACCATATTGGTTTTCCAATTTATCCAAAAAATCCTTCTTCTCTCCCTTTGAAA
>Ga0172381_10002753_pt1 | contig 19071 bp, 17 predicted proteins | sample Leawel6488metaG_FD_119754 | JGI IMG/M metagenome (GOLD analysis project Ga0172381, IMG submission 119754) | Leachate microbial communities from a municipal landfill in Southern Ontario, Canada - Leachate well 64-88 metaG | ecosystem: Engineered > Solid waste > Landfill > Unclassified | place...
GCTTATGCGCAGAATTTGGTTTATCATCCTTCTGCATTTGCTTTAGTAACTGTTCCGATTGAGATGCCTTCAAATGTTTGGGGTGCAAGAGAAACTGATCCGGATGCTGGAATCAGTATTCGTGTTGTAAAGCAGTATGATATTGATGCTGATGAAGAAATTATTCGTCTTGATATTCTGTACGGTGTTAAGACTTTGTACCCAGAGCTGGCGGTTCGTTTGTGGGGCTGATAATTTATAATAAGGAGATAGGGTAAAAGGTGATTAAAATGAGTAACATTCAAATTACTTGCAGTCGGTGCAATGTCTCAAAAAACGCTCGAAGCATGAGCGAGTTTAAAGACTATTGTATTACGGTTGCAAGTTTATACTAAGGAGGTGACTTATGAGTTACCTAGATAGAGTACTTGAAAATACTTCTGAAACACTAACAATACCTAATCCGGTTGTACTGTCAGGTAATGTCAGTATTGGTGGTACTTTGACTATAACTGGTGCACTGACTCCCGAGGGAAGTATTACACTTTCTTCAGGAGATAATATAACTCTTACTAAGGGTTATTTACTTGTTGGAGCTAGTGCTAATACATCTGGTTCAGGTTATGGTCTTACGTCAAGTTTGACTAAGGCAGTTGGAGTATATGCTGACGACGTAGGTACACTGTATGGCGCAGGTGCTGTAAGGGCTGGAGTATTTAGAAATCTAGTTACTATTAGTCATTCTAACGAGACTTCAATTTTTGGTGTTCAAGGACAGTTAAAAATTAAAGCTCCTTTAGATTGTGTATTGACTACTGGTAATAGAGCTGGTTCTTGGAATTATCTTGAAATCGGTGGTACACTTACTAAAACTGTAACATTATCTGGTGCAGATAAAGCTACTGCTGGCGCATTTGCTATGGTTGACTGGGATGGAGTAGGTTCGCTTACTCTTTCCACTAGTCATGTATTAGCAGGTTTTGCGGCATTAACTAATGTAACCAAGACTGGTGGTACGTTTACACAGACTGGTACATTTGCAGCTTTTGCAGCTCTAAATAATTCTACAACTAGTTATTCATCTTTTGCTGTTGGTGTATATCTTCCCGCTGGAAGTACTACAATGGCTATAGATGCTAATTGTTCTGTAATGGGAGCAACAGGTAGAATTGCTAAACTGTTTGGTAGTAGTGCTGCGGCTAATTTTTCAGATGGTTATGGTGCAGTTGAGATTGATTTAACATTAACAGGAACAGTTGCTGGACCAGTTGCTGCTTTGTCGTCTTGGGTTAATATGGCTGCTAGTTCGTCTGGTAATGGTCAGATTATTTGTGCACAAGATAATGGTATTTATGTACCGGCTACTGGTACACCGATGTCAGCTTCTACAGCAATTATAGGTATGAGAATGCAGTACGTTGCTGATGGTGGTGGTAATCCTGGAGCATTATATCTATTTAGTACAAATATCTACGATAACGCACTTACTGCAATGTTTCATGTAAACGCTATTGCAGACTTAGGTGGTTCAACTAGTGCGCAAACTGGTAATGATTATAAGATACCTTTGTTTAGAGATGTTACGGCTGGACAAACTTGGTATGTAAATGTTTATCATTCTTAATTAATTTAATTGGTTCAGGGCGTACCATAAACGCCCTGCTTTTATTTAGGAGGATACTATGTTAGTAGATTTTAAAAAAGAGTTAGTAGATTTAAATGGTATTGTTATTCTTGACACAACTGGTAAACCAGCTACATTAAAAGGTGTAACCATAGATGCACTTATGGCTGTGTACCAAGATGAACAGAATCTTGGCGGAGAAGAAAAACTTAAAAGATATGAACTTGGACTTATGTTAAGTAAGGATATGTTTGAAGTTACAGTAGAAGAGATTTCATTGATTAAGAAGCTTATTGGCAAAGCTTATGGAGCTTTAATAGTAGGACAAGCTTGGAACATACTGGAGGGTAAGTAAGATGGCTTCAAATAATACTTTGCTAGGTTCTGGGAAACCAGAAGTAAAAGAAGTGGTAAAAGAAAAAGAAGTTGTAGGTAAACCAATTACCGTCTGGATGTATCATGAAGATTGTAGACTTGGAAAGATTTTTTATACTGACATAGAACTTGAAGATGCTATTGAAGATGATTGGGTTGATACACCAGCTAAATTAAAACCTATTAAAACAGAAAATAATAAATTAGCAGACATATAGTCAATAATTGACTTTTCTTGGTGGACATAATGACGGTAGAAGGTTTAATTAAAGCAGCACTTAGAAAACTTGGAGTAATTGCAAGTGGGGAAAGTCCATCTACGGATGAGCTTAGTGATGGACTTACTGCTTTACAGTCTATGTTAAGACGTTGGGCTAGCAAGAGGATGATGGTTTATGCTTCGACTAAGGAATCATTTTCTTTAGTAGCAGGTACTTATAATTATACTTATGGTCTTGGTGGAACATTTAATTCTGCTAGACCTCATATGATTCTTGGTGGATATATATTAGATAGTGTTGGAGTTACTCATCCTGTCGATTTAATTGATGAAGCAAAGTATAGAAGTATTACAGTAAAAGCTACTATCAGTAGACCTTACGCTATGTACTTTCATCCTAATTATCCTCTTGCTAGTTTATATTTATATCCTGTGCCTGATGCAGTAGAAACTCTTTATATTGATAGTATAAAAGCTTTTACTGAAACAAGTTCTATTAGTGCTACTACAGATACACTTAGCTTTCCTCCGAATTACGAAGAAGCATTAATTTATAATCTTGCTGTTAGACTTGCTTCAGAGTTTGGAAAAGCAATTCCTGTTGAAGTAGGTATATTAGCAGAAAGTTCTTATAGAGATATTTCGACTTTAAATTCTGCTAATAGTGTAGAATCAATAATTATAGCAATTCCGGCTGGCTTATCTTATGGAGCTAGATATTCTATAAACTCGGATAGTAATCATTAAGGAGTAAGTTATGTCAGTTACTGGCCCATTCGAGCACGAGTTAAAGTACTTAGGCTTAAGTACAGATATTAAACCGACAGAAGTTAGTTCTGGCACTAAGTTTTACGAAACTGATACTGGAAATATTTATATATATACAGGATTGATTTGGTCAGAGTTACCAAAAGATAAAAGGAGATAATTATGGCAGTGAAAGGCCCTTACGAGAAACCACATTATTTTATAGGTCTCAGTACTGATACTAAGCCGACAGTAGACTCAATAAATTTTCCTGTTATTGGAGATGAGTTTTTTGAGTATGATACTAAGGTTTGGTATATCTTTAATGGAAGTACTTGGAGTGCAGAGCCATCAAGTACTGCACTTAGTATGGCTACATCAACTGATCCAGCTACAAGTGCAGCAGTTACTACTACCATAGTTAATGCTTATGGTGGAGTAGTTATTACTACTACGACTACTGGTAATGCTCAAACTATAGCAAGTCCTACAATTACTACTGCTGGTAAAATATTTACAGTAGTTAATAATGATACTTCTACTAATTCTATTGTAGTAAACGGTGTTACTATTGCGGCAGGTAAGTCGCAATCCTTTATTTGGGACGGTACTGCGTGGGGACAGACTAGTATAGGTATAACAGCAATTCCTGTTACAGTTACTCAGGGTGGTACAGGAGCTGTTAATGCCTCTGGTGCTAGAACTAATCTTGAATTAGGTTCAATTGCTATACAAAGTGCGAGTGCTGTAGTTGTTACTGGAGGCAACATCTCCGGCACGAACGTCACAGTAGGGGCGGGTAAGACGCTGGACACGCAGGACGGCACGACAACGCTTGGTACTACAAACGTCGGTACAACCACGGCTGGGAAGAACCTGACCGTCAACGCAACACGCTCGTCAATATTCACCTTTGATGAAGCCAATATCGACGAAGATGATGCGACATGGACTATGACTGGAACGGGAGCATTGGTTCATGTATCTGGAAACACGAAAGCCATAACATTAACGACTACCGAAGCGATTGTTACTGGTACGGTATATCTTGTTACAATCACAGGCACGGGCGGCGGAGGGACGGCCACCTATACTCTGGGTGGAGTAAAAGGCTCAACGACTATTGCCGCTTCTGGTGCTATTGCCATCAGTGAACAAATCAACGCCATCAGTACAACTGGAATGACAATCACACCGGCCTCTGAATGCACTGTGTCTATAACAGATATTACAATTCACAAATTAACAAAAGGAACAGGTGATGCAACCATAGACGGAAACCTAACACTGAAATCCCCTATGAGTATAGTTTCCGGTTCTGGCAATTTAAATTTTCCCCTGTTGAAACTATATGGGAATTACGGTTTTTTCTATGATTCTGGAAAAGGTATTGTAGGACTTAACACCGGATTTATAACTTACAACGGTTCGATTCGGGTCGGCTCAGACATCTATGGATTAGGGATTGGGCAAACTTATACGACATATCTGTTTTCCGATGCGGCAGGTGTTTTTGCAATGCGGTCTAGTACGGTACAACAGATATTTAATATCTATAACATCTATACAGACACTTCTAATTATGAGCGACTGAGCTTAACAGGTGTAGCGGGAAGTTCTGTCAATATTAAATCTGAAACAGCCGGAACTGGGGCTGATAATCTTAATATTTTAATGAATCCCAGTGGTACGGCTTTGGCTGGTGTGCAGTCACCTATCGCAACAACGGGTGGTGGATTTGGCCTAAAAGTCGCAGAGGGCGTCAGTGCAACTTTGTCCGGTGCGTCTGGTTCGATTGCTGTCAATGTCCCGTCCGGTAAAATCATTAGAGGTGTTCAGTTAAGGGTTGATACGGCGATTACTTCCGGCGATGGTGGTACGACTTGGACGGCAGACTACACCAATACGCCGACAACCGCAATTACCAGCGGTCAGGCATTTGCCAAAGGCACGAAATACAATGCCCTTCATACGGCAAGAGAATTTACGACCGATACCGTGACAATAACAATAACTCCCAACTCCGGCACTTTTTCGGGTGGTGCGGTGAGGGCAGTTGTATATTATGAGGACTTGGCAACACTGAGTGATGCGCCATGACTGCTATTGACCGTTGGGGATAGCAAGACTGCCCGTGACGGATGGCAGTCTGGATTGATTGCCTTAATGAATACAGCAGAACCAACGTGCGTGTGGACGTACAACTTAGATGTATCTTATGGAGGGGCAACATTGACAACAATGGCGGCAGGAATAGATGCTCTATTATCCGCATATAAAGAGCCACCGCCAACATATATTTTAAGCAATCTTGGTGTTAATGGTTTACTGGGTAGCGAAGAAGAAAAGGTACGGTATCAGTATATTATAGATGCGTTACATACAAAATTCCCAGCGGCTTTAATCTTCATAGCCAAGCCGTGGAAGGTTGATTACGATGACAGGGCAGACGGTTTTGCTACAATGGTCGATGAATTGGTTGACGAGAACCCACTATACACCGCTGTCGGACACGATGAAAGAATTTGGGCGAAAGGTGCGGACAACGGAGCAACAATGCTTGACGTAGGCGGAGTTCATTACAGCACAGCGGGCAATGTTGAGTGCGGAATACAGTGGGCTACATTAATTGAGGCTGTATTTTAAGGAGATGCGGGCTGTCTGCTACCACAGACCGGCACAAGGGAAATGCCACCCGCCGAAAGAGGCATAATAAATTTTAAGGGGAATGTCAATCATGGCAGAGTCAATTAAAATCGAATTAACAAAAGACGAGGTTCAACGGAAAACCGATTCAGAAAAACTAACGGATTTGGTTGACATTGCCTTTGCTAATCACAAGTTACTATCAGATCATGGGAAAATAATATTTGGCAATGGTGACCCCAAAAAAGGTTTATGTTTTAAAGTAGATGCACAAGGCACAAGGCTTAACTGGTTAATCGGGATTTTATCGGCTTTAGGATTAGCTGGTTGACGCTGTCGGAATTGGTGCAGGAGTGTTGTTTGTCTATGCGGTTGAGTTCGACGGAGATTTTAGAGACTGGAAATAAACTAGGGAGAAGTCAAAATGGATGATCGGACTTGGACTATAGTAGCTTGGTTTATAACTGTTTTACTAATTCCACTGATGATTTTGTTTTTTAAATCTGAATCCAGACGAGTAGCAGATGCTCTTGCGGCCAAAGAAAAACTTGATGTGGCGCGTCATTCTACTTTGGCTGATCTTGTAGCAGAGCGACATGATACTGTAATTACTAAACTAAACAGTTATTGTGATATTAATAGAAGAGAGCATGATGAATTATTTACGGAGCGGAGATTGCACGGAGATCGTCTATCAATCATTGAAACTGTGCATAGGATAAAAGGTTGTGACAGTATTACAAGAAGCTAGGTAGGAGTATAGTATGAAAGCAAAAATAGTACGACTCGAACAGTCAGAACAAGGTGCACTAGGTATTCTTCTTTTTGATGAAGTAATATTTTGTTTTACTCTTTGTCCTGATATCAATGATACCAAGAAATTTTATGTTCCAGAAGGAGTTTATATTTGTAAGAGGTTTCACGGAACTAAATGGCCTAATACGTTTGAGATGGTAGAGATAGGAAGAGCAGATATTGATGGACATACTGCTTTGCTGTTTCATGCTGGTAATGATGAAGGTGATACGCTTGGTTGTACAGTACTTGGAGAAACTACAGGAAAATTAAAGGGTGAAAGAGCAGTATTAAATAGTGGAGCTACGTTTAAAAGATTTCTTGATTATACAAAGAATGTTAATGAGTTTTCACTAGAAATAGTTGACTGTTACTAGAGGTTAGTGTAAATGCAAATTCCTTTTATTGGTGGTTCTTATATACAAAGATCACCTAGTTTAAACGCACAGAAAAGTATTAACTGCTTTCCTGTTTTAGATGATAAAGAACCTAAAGATGTTATAGCTTTGTATGGTACTCCTGGGCTTAAGTTCTTTGCTTCTGCTACTGTTTACGGTAGTGGGGCAGATGGGGCAGTTACTATCTCTGCTGATACTGTGTTGACTAGAGATATGGCGTATACTACGCTTACTATTAATTCTGGTAAAGTATTAGATACTGCAGGATTTATAGTATCATGTTCAGTACTACTTACTAATAATGGAATTATTACTGATTCCCAAAGTGGTGGAGCAGGTGGTGCAGGAGGAGTTAACGGATTTGGAAAAGATGGTGAAACTCCTATTTTGTCTGGGGCAGGTAGTGGGGGTAAGGGTGGATATAGTACTAGTATTTCAAGTACTGGAGCTACAGGCGGTAAAGGTGGAGGACTTGTAAGGATATACGCAAAAACACTTACAAATAATGGAGTAATACATGCTGATGGATTTGATGCTCCAAGTGATATGGTGGGTAGTGGGTGGGGTTCTGCTGGCGGAAACGGCGGAACAGTAGAACTTACTTACGACGCAAGAACTGTTGGCACAGTTCGCGCTAATGCTGGAAATCACAGTTAGAGGTACAGATGACTACTCAAATAATAAGACCTAATGCTACAGCGTCAATTTATGGAACTTTACACGGAGTCCCTGATTGGCATACTGCTCCTTATCCACTTACAGATATGTACTGGAACACTAACGTAGACGAGGAAGTATTAAGTGAAACTGATTATCTCAGTGCTTGTACTCCTGAGAATGGTCTGGTTTGTCATTTTGTCAATCCTGTAACTGGAGGAGCTATAAGTAAGGTTACAGTGACAGCAGTATGTAAATCATCAGATGGTGCTATACGATTTTGGATTCGGGATTACTCTGATTATCTATCTAGTTGGCAGACTGTTGATGCTGGGGTAAATAAAACACTTAGTGCATCATGGGATACAAATCCATCTACAGGGTTAAACTGGACATGGAGTGATATTAATAGTATTACCGCTGGTGTTCGTTTAATTGGCGATAGTTGGGACAGAGTTTACATATACTGCTACCAGTTGTATATTACTATTACTTATACACCAGTAGTACCTACTGTAACAACAAGACAAGAAACTGATCAGCATACAACTAGTGTTACTGGAAATGGTGTTATTACTGCAACTGGTGGAGATACAATAACTCGTAGAGGATTTTGTTATACCACAGAAGATATTGACCCAACTACCTCAGACTCAAAGGCTTATGATGATGGTACTTGGACTTCTATAAGCAATTTTACAAAGTCTATAACTAGTTTGACCGCAGGAACAACTTATAATGTAAGAGCATTTGCTACTAATTCTGCTGGTACAGGGTATGGAACTACTGTTCAAATTACTACAGTAAGTGATGGAACAGTTACTTGGACTAATACTCCTTATTCAGCATTTTCTAGTGCTGAGTTTAGAGGTGGTGAAAAGTTTGGTACTAAGCTGTATGTAGTTATAGGAGCAAATGTTTTATCTATCACTACAGCAGGAGTAGTTTCTATTCTTGGAGTACTTACTACGTCTACTGGAAATGTGTTTATGGCTTATAATGGAACACAAATACTTATAGTTGATGGTACAGCTTATGGGCATTATATTACTACAGCTACTGGAGTTCTTTCTGACATAACAGACGCAGATTTTCCTGCGGCTTCATCTTGTACTTTTATAGACGGGTATTTTGTAGTTACAAAAACAAGTACAGGACAATTTTATATATCTGGTTTATACGATGTTACTACTTGGGATGCACTAGACTTTGGTACAGCCGAAGGAAGTCCTGACAATTTAGTAAGGTGTTTTAGTGGTAATAATAATCTTTGGCTGTTTGGTGCTGACACTATAGAAGTTTGGTATAATTCTGGAGCTACAGATTTTCCGTTTACTATAATATCCGGAGCTTTAATTGAAGATGGACTTGCTGGTTCAGCAGCTGTTTGTATGATTAAAGATCAATTTTATTTTTTAAGTGATAAGTTAGAGGTACTTAGAACAGTTGGTTACCAAAGAGAAAAGATTTCAACTATACATATAGATACTGAAATACAAAGCTATACTACAGTAAGTGATGCAGTACTTTATGAGTATAGAATGGATGGTCATGTGTTTTTAGTTGTTACTTTTCCTACAATGAATAAGACTTGGGTATATGACATTACTACTAATTACTGGCACGAATGGCAAAGTTATAGGACTCAAGGAGTTGCTACCTATGGAAGGCATAGAGGAGCAATAGGATTTTTCTTTAATAATAAATATATAGTAGGAGACCATAGTAATGGTCATCTTTATGAACTTGATATGAATACTTATACAGACAATGGAGAAGCTATATATAGAGTAAGAAGATCACAGATTATAAATAAGGATAGAGTAAAAGTCATTCATCATAATGTTGAACTTGATTTCGACTTTGGACAGGGGGATAGTCCTACTGTACTACTTCGTTGGTCAGACGATGAAGCCAATACTTGGTCTACTGGTAGAACACTGTCCCTAGGTGCTCTTGGTGATTATACTGTAAGAGCTAAGGAAAATAGACTTGGAAGTTCTAGAAATAGAGTTTATGAAATTAGTACTTCATCTACCTCAAGATTTGTATTACTTGCAGCTTATGCTGAATTGGAGGATTTGAAAAGCTAATGTCTAACGATTTATCTCCAATTAAAGATGCTATGTTTAGTGATGGAAAAGTAATTACATCTAAACCGTGGATACTTTTCTTTCAGAAATTAACTAGACTTATAGTTCAAGAGTCAATTGCAGTTGGCGGTATTTATATTTCTACTGTAGATACTAATCCTGCTACACTGCTTAGTTACGGAACATGGGAAGCATTTGGTGCAGGAAGAGTACTGGTAGGAAAGGCCGCCGCAGGAACCTTTAATACCAACGGAGCAACTGGCGGAGAAGAAACTCATGCTCTTTCTACCGCTGAGTTAGCGAGTCACGCTCATTCGCAGACCATGTATAAAAAATCAGGGGGTTCCGTTTCGGCAAGCACCGCCAAATTAGAGATAGATGCGGCTGATGGCAATGATCAGTTGTTAATAACAGGAATAAACACTGGTTCTGCAGGTAGCGGTACTGCACATAATAACCTTCAACCTTACATAGTAGTATATATGTGGAAGAGGACAGCGTAATGAACGAATCAGGTAAAGAGTCAAATATTGACATTTCTGGTAATGTTGTATTAGTATGTTATAAGTATAATGTGCCTTTAAATGATCCCTGTTGCTACCCTTTAGGTTTTATGCATGTCTCATCTTGGTTAAAACAAATAGGTTGTAATGTTAAAATACTAAACTACAACCTTTGGGAGTATGATTTTAGAGAGGAAATTAAAAATCAAAATTTTGTTCTATTTACTGGGTTTGAAGAATTTAAAAGTAAAATAATTAGAGATGCAAATATATGTAAAGAACTTGGAATTAAAACATTACTTGGTGGAGCATTATCTACATTCTGTTCTGAGGAAATGTCTAAGTATGTTGACTATGTTTTTAAAGGAGAAATTGATTTAAATACAGATATAGATAAGATTTCTTTTCCTGATTATGAGGGATTTGAAATTAGAGAATATCATAAAAGAAATAACTTAAGACACGTTGGAATTTTAACTTCAAGAGGTTGTCCATATGCCTGCACGTTTTGTTCACAAACTTGTAAGTTTAGAATGAGAAGTTTAGATAATGTATTCCAAGAAATTGATTTATATGTAGAGAAATATAATGCTGAACTAGTTGTTTTTAATGATAATACTTTTAATCTTAATAAGAATAGATTTTTAAAAATCTGTAAAGAAATGAAAGACAGAAGTCTTGCTTGGGGAGCTAGTATAAGATGCGATATCTTTGATGAAGATATGGCAATAGCTGCTAAGAATAGTGGATGTCAAAGTTTTATAGTTGGTGTTGAGTCCTTTATTCAAAAAAGGTTAGACATGATGAATAAACAGATTAAGATAGAAGACGTCTATAGAACACTTGATTTACTTAATATGTATAATATTGAGTATAAAGGAAATATATTATTAGGCTTTGAGAATGAAAGCTATAAAGATATTGCTGAAGAAGTTTCTAGTATACCAGAAAGATATAGTGTAACACCAGTATTAGTTCAACCATTTATAGGAACTAGTAATGGAGTTAAAAGATTGATTAATACTGAAGAAGTAAATTTTCTAAATAAAGTATTTGAGGAATATATAAATAGTAAAGGTTTATACTTATACCCATTTTAAGGAGAAGTTATGATAAGAGAATACACAGCTGAAGAACATAGTTTACACGAAGGTGAAGAAGATAAGCTTACTAAGTTTATGAAAGGCTTTGAGCAAGCTACAGAAGAAGTTAAAGTAGATATGCACTATGCTTGGAGTATGTATGATAAGATGATGCAAAGTGGTGCAGTTAAAGTTTGGGTAGCTGAAACTGATGAAGGCATTATGCAAGGTGCAATTGGAGTTATGTTTTCTAAGGACTTACATAAGGATAAAAAAATTGCTGTTGAATTATTTTGGTTTGTAGATCCTACTTATAAAGGTATTGGTAAGTTACTCTTTAATAAGTACGAAGAAGAAGCTATAAAAGCTGGATGTAAAATGTTAGCTATGATACATTTATCTGATTCATATCCAGAATCACTTAAAGAATTCTACGTAAAGAATGGTTATCATTTAACTGAGTGTCATTACATAAAGGAGATTTAATATGTCTGTAGTGTCTGGAATTATAGCTGGAGAATCTTCATCTGATGCAGCTGATGCTCAAGTAAGTGCATCTAGAGATGCAACTAAAGCTCAGTTAAAGATGTATGAAGAAGGTAGAGAGGATACAGCACCTTGGCGAAAAGCTGGAGTTAATGCGCTCAGTACACTAGTTGAAAAAATAAATGCTGGGCCAGGTGACTATACTAAAAGTCCAGGATATGATTTTCGTAAAAGTGAGGGTGAGAAGTCTATCGAAAGATCTGCCGCGGCTAGAGGTGGTATATTGAGTGGAGCTACTGCTAAAGCTTTGCAGAGGTATGGACAAGACTATGCTACTAATGATTACCAGAATTTTTTATCTAATTATTACCAAAGTCTTACACCATACCAATCACTTGCTGGTATTGGTCAGACTACTGCTTCTCAAAATGCTTCACAAGGAAATCAAGTTGCTTCCTCGATAGGGCAAAACATTACTAATGCAGGTAATGCTGAAGCTGCAGGGTATATCAATACTGCTAATGCATATACAGGAGCTATTAATTCCGGTGTTAATAACTATATGATGTGGAAGTATATGAATGGGGCAGGTGGAGCAGGTACAGCTGCAGCAGTAGGTGGAGCTACTAGTCCAGCGTACTATAACGCAGCAACAGATGCAGCAGCAGGCTCTTGGTTAGAAGCATTAGCATAAAGGAGAATATTATGGCATTACCTCAATTAAATACAGAAGGAATAGACGTTTCTAATACTCTTGCTAAGATATCTTCTATGAAGCATAATGAGTTACTAAATCAGAATATACAAAATGAGATAGAGTCTAGAAATGCTATGCAAGAGATTGCTGCTAGAAACGCTGCAAGATTAGAAGAAAAACAAGGGTTAGAAATTAAAAAAGCTAAAGAAGAAGACTTTGTACAAGGCACACTCTATGTAGAAAATCATCCAGACCCTATTAGTGCTTACGAAGAACTTAGAAAAGTTTACCCACAAGCTCCTGATGCATCTCATTTTATACAGACAGATGCTGAAGGTAGACGTGTATGGAATAAAGATTTATACAACTCTTTTGCTAGTGGAGCAAGAGATGCTATAACTTTACAGAATCATCCTAAAGAAGGTGATGATGTTTTTCCTGTTATAGCTAATCCAGGATATAAAAAAGAATTAGCAGTATCTTCAGTTAATTCTCCAATGATTAAGGTTAGACTTGTTTCTCGTAATGGAAAGCTTGTACAGGATAAGGAATACCCTATAGAGCCTGTAGTTGATACGATTGCTAAAGATGTTGAAAATACTAAGCATCAGCGAAAAATGGAAATTATAGCTGGTCAAAGAGCTGCTAATCAGGATAGGAGAGAATCTAGAATTGCTTCTGATGCAAAAGATAACTGGAGAACTATTGCCACATCTGAAGATGGAAAGAGAAGTTTACAAGAAAATAAAGAAGGTAATCAAAGATGGATTGACGTACCTAAGACAGCAGAAGGTGAAGTACCAAAGGTAGTTGGAAAACCTGCTGCTAAGAAAGAGCCTACAATAGCTGAAAAGATGATGGCAGAAAGTAAGAAAAAGAAACTTGCTAAGAAGTTGATTGATGATGGGACGTATATGAGAGTTCTAGTTAAAGAAGGCAAGCCTTTAATGGGAACTAAAGATGGTAAAAACTGGGAAGAGGTAAAATAAATGGCTGGTATTCCTGCTGGATACGAAGGAGCAGATGTTCTTGAATCTACTTCTACTCCTGTTTCTAAATTTATAAGTACATCTGGACTTCCTAAAGGCTATGAGGGTGCAGATGTACTTGAATATAATCCTAGAACAGTTAAGAATTTTCTAACTAGGGCACATAAATTTATTACTTCTGGTGACCATACTCCAGCTGAAGAAGGCAGTGGAAAAGCTGCTGAAAACTTTCTACGTATTGCAGCTAATACTGCTACTGGTATTCCTATGTCAGTTGTTGGCGGTATAGCTGCAACTGGTCAATTACTTAGTCCTAGAAACCCTTTTGCTAAAGTAAAGGAAGGTGACGATAGTTTAACCAGAGCATCTAATGCTTTAAATAATGTAAGTAATACTTTACACATAGAGCCTAAAAATACTGAAGATGCAAAAGTAGAAGAAGATATTAACAAAGCTGTAATGCTTCCATTTACTACTGCTGGTAAAGGTTTAGGTGGAGTAGCTGAATTAGTTACTACTGGTGATTTACAAAAAGCATCTGATGTAATTGAAGGTAGGAGTGAGGGCTCTAATGTAGCTGTTCCAGTAGCTAAAATAATCGGTGAAGCCTCAGCTTTGTTTGGCTTTGGTAAAGCTGGCAAATCAATAGAAGCTAGAGCAAAAACTGTAACTAATTCTAACTGGTATAGAAAGTTAACTATTAAAGAGCGTGGATTAGTTGTACAGTCTTTAGATGATATAATGAAGAGTGGTTTATCCGAAGCTGAGGCTGTTCGTAAATATCCTAACCTGTTTAAAGAAGCTATAGCTAAAAGAAATAAAGGAGAAGCGACCGCAGTTAAATCTACTGAACCTCCTATAACAGAACCTGTGCAACCTACTTCTGCAGTTACACCAGTAGAGTCGGTTGTACCAGCTGCACCAGACACTATTAAAAAAGCTGTGGTGAGAGAGGTACTTAATCAAATTAAACCAATCGTTCCGGCTGCAGTAGTAGCTGCTCCAGTAACATTTACTAGTAAAAAAGGTAATGTCTACACAAAACAAGATAATGTTATTAAAGACTCTGAAGGTAATACTGTAACTGATACATTTAAAATAAATTCTATAAACAAAGGTATTGAGGAACAAGTCAAAACGCAGTCTCTACCAGAGGGTTACGAGGATGCAACAATCATTGAGTCAGAAAAGTCAAATGTTGACACTTTACCTGAAACAAATATTGAAACTCCAGTTGAAGTTCCTATTGAAGTTAAGTCTGCGGCAAATGTGGAAGGGAAAGAACAGACTACTAAAATTCTTTCTGAAAATAAACCTCCACAATGGAGAGTAGCAAATAGAGAAGATGGAAAGATTTACATTGGCAAGCCCGGACAAACCCATGCAGATATAATTGAAAGTACAAAGACTTCTTGGGATAGAACCGAAACAGGTTTTGTTGACGAAGCGGGAAATTTTATTAAACAAGAAGTATTACAAAATGCAAATGCTGTACGAAACATCGGAAATCAATACAAACCAACCTTTGGTAGTATTTTTGGTGATGTTTTTAAAGAAAATATTACTGAGGGGAACAAAGCACAGGAAGGGAAGGGTAAAGTTAAGTTTGTTGATGAAGTTAAACCACCGGATATTTCTTTACAAAATCCTTTAGGAGACTCCACGTCTCTAAAAGTTATACCAGCAAAAGAAGTTAAACCAGCTGTTGACAGAACTCGTACAGATGATGAAGGAATACTTCTTAGAAATGGTTGGAGTCAAGAAGAGTTAAAAGGTTTAAAACCTGAAGAGATTAAAGCTAAAGCTACAATGGCTAGACGAGGAATGGAAGTTGCTCAAGCTAGACTTAATAAAGCTCCTGGAAAGAAATATACTAAAGTAGAGAAAACTTTAGATAGAGCAATTACCTCTACTGAAGTAGATGAAGTAGGAAGTAAGATTAAAGAGTATCAAAATCAAATTGATAGTATATTTGATAAACCTGGTGATCTTACAGATGAAGATGTAGTAAAGATAGAAGAACTGAACAAACAAATTGACGATCTTGAAAAAGGATTCGAAGAAGTAGTAGCGCCTAAAGAAGACTTATCTGCTGAGCAGAAAGCTAAAGAGATTGAAAAGCTTGAAGTCGAAGTAAAGAAACCAGTTGCACGTACTGCTAAACAAGTTATAGATGGGCATGATGCAATTACTAAAGCTATTGAAAGAGTTAATAAAGCTAGTAAAAATAAAGAAGTTGTTAAAGAAAGTAATGCTATAAATAGTTTAGAAAGTACTGTAGATAAACAAACTGATCAAGCATATTGGGATAAGAAACTTCAAGAAGAAGGTCTTGGAGATATTGATTTAGGCTTTACTGGTACACAACATTTACAGAAGCTTTATGAAGCAGGTATCAGTTTACTTAAAAAGAATCCTTCAGTACAGAATCTTACTCGTCTAGGTAAGACTGTAGTACTTGACGGAGTAAAAAACTTTAAAGAATTCAATAGTAGGATTAAACTTATTACTGGAAAGTTGTATGATAAGGTTAGTAAATTTATTCGAGATGCTTGGAATGGTGTAAAGACTTGGCTTGCTGATACTAATAAACTTGATATGGAATTGACTTCTGGAAACCATAAAGATGCTATTCATGAAGGCATTAAGAACGCTATAGATAAACTTTCTAATGAAGCTGGAGCAATAGCTACTGGAGAAGAGAAACCGTTTTATTCTAAGCTTGAAGAAGTTGTTACTTTCAAGATGAGTGGTAAAATGCCTGTTGAGCAGTTGAATAAGATGCTTAAGAATAATGGAGTAAGTGATGCGGAGATAAATAATGTTCTTGGTGGATTGAGTGGAAGTGTTACTAAACAAGATGTACTTGAAGAGATTAAAGTTAATAAGACTAAGTTTGAAGATGTTGTGTTGGGAGATACTCCTTCAGGTTTAAGTACTTCTGAAAGATTAAAGACACTTAGAGAACTTCAAACACTAGTTAAAGAAAATGATCAACTTGGTTATGATGATTTAAGTTCAGCTGTTAATGACTTACGGAACGGTAATCTTCAAGTTAATCAAGTAGACTGGAATACAAAAGAAGATACTATAAAAGCTCATAATTTAGTTAACAAGTTACGAAGTGATGATATACAAACTGCTCCAACCCACTACGAACAATACTCAGAACCTGGCTACGTTCCTGGAAGTTATAGAGAGATGTTTGTGACGGCTCCTGGTGATTTTAATAGTAAAGAATATATTAAATTTAGGGATGCTGAAGCTGCTGTTAATGACTGGGTTATGAGACCTGAGACTAGTGCATTACCTACTAACGAATACCTGAAGCAAGGTAAAGTACTAAAAGAAAGTACTGGTCTTACCGCAGAAGAGTATGATAATTACTTTTATAAAGGTATTAAGAAATGGCAAGACGGTCACTCCTCTTACTCAAACATTCAGAATCCAGTAGTGAGGATTAGGTATAATGATAGAGAAGTAAATGGAAAACGAATCCTCTTCGTTGAAGAATTCCAAGGACCGAGCAAGGATAATCAAGCTAAAATGCCTGAGTGGCTACAGAAAAGAATCTACGATATTGGTGTCAAGCGTGTTATTGCACTTGCCAAGGAAAAAGGATATAATGGAGTTGCTTGGACAAGTGGGGAGATGCAGGTGAGTAGGTATGATTTGAGTAAGCATCTTGAAGCTGTACGAGTTAAAAAGGTAGGACTTAAAAATGGTGAACGAGTCTACGATATAGACGGAGTACCAAAGGGAAAGCAAGCATGGATGGAAATTGCTTATAAAATTCCTGAAAGTCAACTAGATGCTAACATAGGTAAAGATGTTGCAAAGAAAGTAATTGAATCTGAAGGTGAAACTATAAAACCTAATCAAGGTTTACTTGGAAGAACTTTTACTAAAGATGTAACAGATCCTTTTACTGGAGAAGTACAAATTAAAAAAGGAGAAGGCTATAATAAAAGAACTGCTAACTTATTAGCGCAAACAGGAATTGAAAGAGCTGAAATTGATGGAAATCTTGTTAATGATCTTTATACTATAGCTAATGAATTTACTGGCCTCGACCTCAAAGTCGGCGGTGAAGGACTCAAGTATCTCTACGATAAACAGATTCCTAGTTTGATGAAGAAGTATGGGAAGGAGGGGGTTGGGGAGATTAGTATAAATCAGAAGTTTAAAAGAGAATATAAAGGTCCAACTAAAAATGAAGCAGAAATGAAAATCTTTACTGGAGTAGATTATTCTGATGATATTCAAGCAGTAGCACGTTATGTAGTACATGACATGAAGAATGGTATGTCTTTTAAAGATGCTATGGAACGTTCTCCTAGTAGTCAACTTGCTGCACTTATTGATGGTCACTTTTTTGAAGTTCCTCAAAGTGCTAAAGTCCCCTACATCCCCATTACTCAAAAGACTCCAAGTTCTTTCACAATGTACAGCAACTTCCCTATAGATAAACTTCAAGACATAGGTTCAAGAATCTACGGTAAAGCAAAAGAGTCCGTCCGAACTAACTGGGAAAAAGCTGTAGAGAAATCAACTACTGCAGCGTCTTTAGATAAAGGAGTTCAACAGACTATAAAAGGTATTCAAGAAGGAATACTTGATCCAAGTAGAATAATGGCTAGAGATCCAGTAGCTAAACAAGTATTTGAAGAGTTGTCTAATGCTGAAGAAGATAAGAATAAATTCCTACTCAGACACGTAGAAGAATTTATGACTGAGACGAAAGATATTAAACCTAAGTCTGTAGCTTCTGAAAGAGTTGGTATGGCTCTTGATGGAAAGTTGGAACCAGAGAAACTAAACGAAGTAGAAAGAAAAGCATATAACTTCCTTAAGAATGAGTATGATTTCTTAATTAATGAATATGCTAGACGAGCTGCTGGAAGCGAAGAGGCTTATCAGAAAGTATTAAAGCTTGCTACAAGAGAAGACTTCAGAGCAAAAAAGATATCAGAACTTACACCTGAGCAGAAGGATATTTATAATAAGCTTAAAGACGAAGCAATTAAACTTCGTCATGGTAAGAAAGTCAGTGAATTAAACGAAGAAGAACTAGAAGCTTATGAAGAAGCTAAACTTGTTGTTCAGAATTACCTTGGTACTAATATTACTAAAGGTATGACTGAAGGAGAGAAGGAAGCATATGACTTACTGAGAAGAAAGATTAGTGATTACCTCCCCCACTTGTTTAATAAAGATGAATTACTCAATGCTTTTAAAACTGAGATAGGTGATCTTAATAATAAACTTAGAACAGCAACTAATAAGAATACAGTAACTAGGTACAAGAATCGTCTTGGTAAACTTGAGAAAGCTGTCACGCAGCTTAACGGAGGAGAATGGATTAGATTTAATCAGCTTCCTCAGAACGTAATGTTTAAGTTCTTCAATGAAAGGAAAGGAAAGGAAGGATATTCTTACGATGCTATAAAAGCTTATCAAGCTTACATTTATGGAATTGCTAGAAAGATGTTTGATGAGCCTGCGTTAAAGCGAACAGGTGAATTGTATAAAGATATAGATCCGTCTCTCAAGCCATATACTAAAGAACTCATAGATCACTATATGGGCTACGGTAATAAGAGTAACATGGATTGGATTGTAAGTGGCTTAACATCTCTGGAATGGATGAGAACACTTGGACTTAATCCACGTTCTGCTATTACAAACTTTACTCAGAGATTAAATACAACTGTATATGTTGGAGAAAAGTACGCTGCAAAAGCAGAGCACATGATGCTGTTTGATAGGAAGAATGCTAA
>Ga0172381_10002754_pt1 | contig 19070 bp, 19 predicted proteins | sample Leawel6488metaG_FD_119754 | JGI IMG/M metagenome (GOLD analysis project Ga0172381, IMG submission 119754) | Leachate microbial communities from a municipal landfill in Southern Ontario, Canada - Leachate well 64-88 metaG | ecosystem: Engineered > Solid waste > Landfill > Unclassified | place...
AGAAAATAAACTTCCCAAGGTTCCAATATATATTGATGGTATGATTTGGGATATAAATGGAATTCATACTGCTTATCCTGATTTTTTAAATTCAAATGTAAGAAGAGAAGTCTTTGCAGATAATAACCCATTTGTTTCAGATATTTTCCAAAGAATAGGTTCTAGTCAAGAAAGAAAATTAGTAGTTGAAGGGGGTCCTTGTGTTGTTCTGGCAACTTCAGGAATGCTTCAAGGAGGAGCATCAGTAGAATATTTCAGGCATTTTTCTCAGAGTAAAAGTAACAAAATATGTTTTGTATGTTACCAGGGAGCAGGTTCTCTTGGAAGACAGATTCAAGATGGTGTTAAGCAGGTTAAAATGAATATTGAAGGTAAAGAAGAAGATATCATTGTTAATCTGGAAGTTGTTACAATTGATGGACTGTCTGCTCATGCAGGAAGAAAAGAACTTCTTGATTTTAGCAATAGAGCTCAGCCAAAACCTAACAGAATAATAATCAATCATGGAGAACAGAGCAAGTGTTTAGATCTTGCTTCATCAATCTATAAACTTCATCACATAGAGACCAATGTTCCTCGTAACCTTGAAACAATCAGGTTAAGATAAAACTCTAATTTTAGATTAATTTACTTAATATAAAATTACAAACTTTTCTCAAAAATTATCAATTTTTGATTTAAATGTTCCAAGAAATTTAGAAACAATCCGTCTTAGTTAAATAATCATTAAATTTTTAATTTTTTTATTCAATTCTTTTTAATTCAAGTCTTCTTTTATCTGTTTCAAGTGTTTCATATCTTTTATTTGGATTAACACTATCCCATTCAAAAGTAATTGGCTCTTTAGAGCCTTCAAAAACATATCTTGCAAAAGGTTTTTGTCCAAGAACTTTTGTAAAAGCATCAATAAGTTCAGGGTCTTCATTTTCAAGAGTTACTAAAAGGAAATTTTTATGTTCCCACCTCATAGAAAACTTGCTTCCATTATGACTGCCTTTATGCACTTCAAGATAACTATGAAATCCGCAATTCTCAACTCTTAAATAACTTGAGGGTATTCCTCCCTGAAAAATCAAGTCATTTTCAACATTTTCAGCAGGCCAAGTATGATAACCTCTATTTTCTTCACTTACTTTTTCATCAAGACTGCCATGAGTCCTATAAAATATTGTTGTTTCACTCATTTTGAAATCAAATATCCAGTTTGTCTTATAAACATCATTATGGTTCAAAATATATTTGCTTCTTTAAGAATAACTTAAATAGACAAGACACTATGTTTAAAAACTCTTTCTGATTAAATATTCTATTGATTGATAAAAGAAGATGAAACACACAGTTAAAATAACACTTATCTTGATGTTGATGTTTTTAATAACTCAGCTAATAGGTCTATTTGTTATACAAGTGTATAATGATAAGGTTCATGCAGTAGAACTTCCCTATGGAACAGAGCCACCTCCAGAAGTTCAAACAGATACTTCTATTTTATCTCTACTAATTTCATTTGTTATTGCAATTAGTATATTTATTCTTTTAATGAAACTCAATGCAGAAACTTTTATTCGAATCTGGTTTTTTGTAGTAATCTCTTTGGCAGTTGCTCTTGCTCTTTATGCTGTTTTGGTTAGGTTTAATCTTTTCTCAATAGATACTTTATATCTTTCAATAATTGCAATGGTTATCTCTATTCCTTTAGCTTATATTAAAATCTTTAAACGAAACATTATGGTTCATAATCTTACTGAACTTCTAATCTATCCAGGAATAGCAGCAGTTTTTATTCCAATCCTAAACATCATGGGAATAATTATTCTGCTTTTACTCATTTCTCTTTATGATATCTGGGCTGTCTGGCATACTTCATTTATGCAGTCAATGGCAAAATATCAAATAAATAATTTAAAGATATTTGGAGGATTCTTTGTTCCATATGCAGATAAAAAATCAAAATTAAAAATAAAGCAGATAAAAGAAAAATATCAAAACAAATCTGATAAATTCATGGAAGATAAATTTAAACAAGCAAAAGTAAAAGTCAATTTAGCTATTTTAGGTGGAGGAGATGTTGTTTTCCCTATAATAACTGCAGGAGTTTTCTATAAAATAACAGGCTCTTTAGCTGCTTCATTAATAATAACTGCATTTGCAACTATTGCTCTTTTTGTTTTGTTTATAATGGCAAGAAAAGGCAAATTTTATCCTGCAATGCCTTTTTTAACAATCGGACTTTATCTTGGAATGATAGTTGATTGGATACTTATGAGTCTTCATATAATCTAAATTATAAAACTAATTTAGTTTCTTAAAAATCTGTTTACAAAATTCTTTTCACTTTCAAGCAATTGCTTTAGGAATGTTGAAGTTCTAACCGAAACCTCTGAAGACTTAATTATGTTTGTTGGAGCATTCATTTCAACAAGTTTTTCAAATCTTGTCTTTCTCATTTCTAATTGCTCTGATGCAAGGTCAAGGGCTTGCTCATAATTTTGAAATCTGCAGTCATTAAGCCATTTGCATAAAACCTGCCTTCTATATTCTAGCCTGTCATCTATCCTGTCATTAACTATTCTTTCTATAATATCTCTTGTTGAAAGTTTAGACATCATTATCCCCCTTGCATTTTCTGTTTCTCGGGAATTAAATGCTGGTCTTGATAGTTCAGTTGCAAAATCTGCTCTTTCAAGAGAAACAAGTGCCATAGACATCCATTTATCACAGCTTTCTTGCATTTCTTCTTGAATGTCTTTTCTTGTCCTTACATATTCACGCATTGCATAATAAGGAAAATTTCTTCCAAAAGTATCATCGTTACTAACTCGATTGTTGTTTGCAAGGCTAAAATAGGGATAAAGTAATTTAGCAGAATCTTTTGGCTTCGCATGCACCTCTAAATCCAATGAAAATACTTTATATCCTTTAGAATTGCATTCAAGAACCGCTTCGGTGCCGACTTCAGGGTCTTCAAATCTAAATGGTTCAGAAGCATAACTCTTAGCTTCTCTTAATACATGCTGAATTCCGCCTAATCTCTCAGGAGTTGCAATATAAGTAGGGTTTTCAAATCTTTTTTTAAGGGCTTTGTTTATATAACCTGCAGTTAAAACAGGATTTACTCTACAAGCTTGTAATTCCTTTATTGCATCATAAGCATCTTTTGTTCCAACATAATGTTCGCCTTTTATATCATTAACAGTTCTTAGTAAAATTTCTAGCTCTTCTTTTCTTGCCATATTTTTTACCAGACAATCCCTATTGTTTTATATTTTATATTTTCAAATCTGACTTTTCCATCAGAAACACTATTATTGTCACCTTTTGTTATAAAGTAAATTCCTTCCTTATCTACTCCTTTTTCAATTACTCTATGAACTATCAAATAATCATTTTCCTGAAATGTTATTATATCTCCTACATGAATATCATTTTCAGATTGAGGCTTTATTCTTATTCCATTAGAATTCTCATCAAGAACTGGTTTCATACTTCCAGTATCAGCATAACTGCTTAGGCTTGCATTTTTAACATAGATTATCACTCGGTCTTCATAAACTTCTATTTGTTTTTCCTCTATAAAGTTAGACGGAGCTTTTTTTGAATTAATAGAAGTAATATCAAATTGAACACTGTTAAATGGATTTTCAATGCCACTTGTTACATAAAAATGGATGATATTAGCTGCAACAAATCCAAATAAGAATATCAATGCAATTCCAAGAGCTTTGTAGATGTTCATTTTATAGTCTAACTTTTAGAGTTTAGCTCTTTTTTAAATCTTGTTATTTTGTTCTGATTCTATAGTGACAACAAACATAAGATTTATAAACCCCTTTTTTCATATAAATGGAGTAGTAAAATGATAATTAAACCAGAACTCGTAACTCAGATTAAGGAATATTTTGGACTTAATATTTATGAAACAAAAGTTTGGTTAGCTTTGCTTGGAAAAGGAGTGGCTTCTGCAGGAGAAATAGCAGAGATTTCTAGAGTTCCAAGAAGCAGAACTTATGACGTTCTTGAAAGCCTTGAAAAACAGGGATTTGCAGTTATGAAGCTTGGAAAACCTGTTAAATATATTGCAGTTAAGCCTAAAGTTGTTGTAGAAAAATTAAAATCAAATGCTCTTAAAAGTGCAGATGAAAAAATAAATACTTTGCTTAAATTAAGAGAGACTCATGAATATTCTGAACTTGAAGAACTTTACAATGTTGGAATAATGCCTGTAAGACATGAAGATATTTCAGGTGCAATAAAAGGTAAGTTAACAATATATAATCACTTAAAAGATGTTCTCGAAAATGCAAAAAAAGAAGTTATAATATGTACTTCAACAGTAGAATTGCAAAACAAATCAAGATTTTTTTCATCATTATTTGAAAGACTAAAAAAAGCAAATATAACTCTTAAGATAGCTTTATCTGGTCCTGAAAAAGAAGTTAAAAAAATAAATGCTAAGTTTAAAATAAAAGCAAGAATGATTGATATTGATGCAAAATTCTTTATTGCAGACAATGACCAGGTTCTTTTTGTTATTTCAAAAGGCACACTGCCAGATGAAGAAATAGCTGTTTGGCTTAATACACCATTCTTTACAACTGCACTCGCTTTTATGTTTGAACAAGCTGTTAGAGTAGATAAAGCTTAAATTAATTTTTATATAAAATGGCAAATCCTTTAAGAAGTTTAGGGAAAGCAGTAAATTCTGTAGTTACTCGTTTGCCTGTATTTAGTGTCTATAATTATATGCAAAGTGGGCTTCCAAAAGAAACAAATAAATCATTAGGCGTAGTCAAAGCAGCAGGTCATACTTTATATGGAATAGTTGGAGGCTCAGTATTAGTACTTGGAGCTTTAAGCTGTTATGTAACAGGAGAAGCAAATCCTATAACTGCAAGACAAGTGATTTTAGAGAGAGTAAAGGAAGCAGAAGCAAAAAAACAAGCTGGACTACAAAGATATGATGCTCTGTATAATAAATTATTTGGAGAAGACGGACTTGCAGATCCTAATCACGATGGACAAATAGATATTCATGAAAGAGTTGAGGCATTTAGAAGAATGGGACTTGAAGCAGAAATTTCTCTCCCACAGCCTAAACTGCATGATTTAGAAAGGGCTATAAAGTCTTATGAATCTAAATAAGATTATTGAACTAATTTTATTTCTTTAATACTCATTTCTTTTATTACTCGCTTGTCTTTTTCTATAAATCTTTTTAAGAAATCCTCAAAAGTCATGTCATGGTTTATTTTTGCATAACTAATATTGTTTTTAATAAATGCTTCAGGGTGAGCTTTTTTAAAGTCTGTTAGATGATGAGTATCAGTTACAGGAGGACCTTTAACCATTTCTTCTGCTTTTTTGTCAACTATTAAATAATAATTGGCAATATTTTCATTTTCATCATAATCAAAATCTGCTTTTTTTAACTCAAATTCTCGGTTTAGTTGAGAAATAAAAAACTTAAAGAATTTTTTTGATTTAGTCCCTGAAATATCTCCTTTTTGTTTATTTGTTATAATTGAGATTATCCTTAGATGTTTGAAGTCTTTAAAACCTTCAAGTATGCTTTTTTTTCTAAAGAATTCCTCGCTAGGATTTCTTAAAAACAAAATGCAGGCTTTTTTGAATTTTTCAAATGTCTCACTACTCAGGCTTGAAAGAGCATTTCTTTCCTTAAATGTAGGGTCCACGAGTATAATCGGACTAATGAGTTTCGACTCATTGAGTTCAATTAAAACCAATTTTTTTTTGTAAAACTTATTATCATCAATTATTAATTTTTCTTTTCCTTCAAATTTAGCAATTGCTTCTATAAATTTTAAAAAAGACTTGTAATGACATATTAATAATTCAAGTGAATACCCTGAAAACCCTCTTATATAGCTTTCTGCACCATAACATTCCTGAGAATGGGCAAAAGCTTTGGCAAGTTTTATTTCATCGGATAGCTTTTTAGATTTCTTTATTTTTTCAGTTACATAATTTACATGAAAATAACTAAGGTCAGTAACATTAAGAGCTTCTTCTGGTTTTTTAATCTTAATTACTGGAATTGTTTCTAGAATAATATTATCAGTTTTTATTTGATAGTAATCACGAGATCCATGAACTTTTTGTGCTTTATTTCCAATAATCTTTTCAAGTAATTTGGATATTTCATCATCTTTATATTTTTTGTCAAACCTTACAAAAATATCCACATCATATTTATTATCATCAGTCTTTACAATTGTATTTTTTGCAAGACTCCCTCCAATAAAGACTTCTGCCTTTATTTTCTTGCTTTTTATGCTTTTTTTAAGTTCATCACAGAATTTTTTGGAAACTATATCTATCTTGTCTATAACGTCTTTATCTAGTTTAACTAATTCAATTTGTTTTTTGAGAATTGCTTTAGCGTCCATGGTTAAATAAAGAACAATCTTATTTTTAAATGTTAGTAAGAAAAACTCTTATTCATTCACGTTTTTTTATTTCCCTATATGCAGAATAAGCAGCAACAGCCCCATCTGAACTTGCAGTAACTATTTGCTTTAAAATATTATCAGTAATGTCTCCTGCTGCAAACAATCCCTTGATGTTTGTTCTTTGTTCTTTATCTGTAATTATATATCCCTTTTCATTTAAGTTAACTTTTAAATCATTAACTAAACTAGTTTCAGGAACTCCGCCTATTTCTACAAAGATTCCATCAAGTTTAATTTTCTTTCCAGACTTGAGTTTTACCCCTTCAACTTTTTTATCCCCGTTTATTTCACTTATTTCTTCATTTAAAACAATATCAATCTTCTTTTCAGTTTTAAGAAGTTCAACCCAGGCAGGTTCTGCTTTTTGGAATTGATTATCTTTGTGTATTAGATAGACTTTATTGGCATATCCCGCAACTAATAATGCAGAGGTAATTGCTCCATTGCTGCCTCCAACAACAGCCACAGTTTTATTTTTAAAAAAGCCGGCATCACAGGTTGCACAATAACTTACTCCTTTTCCTGCAAATTTGCCTTCTCCCGGAACATTTAGTCTTAATCTTTTTGTTCCTGCAGCAAATATTATTTTTTTTGAGTTGTATTTTTTACTCCCGATAAAAACTATAAATCCTTCTTTAGATTTCTCAATCTTGCTTACTTCATCATAAATAATTGGGACATTTAAATCAGTTACTTGTTTTGTAAACTTTTGCATTAATTCAAAGCCTTTTATTTCATTATAAGATGGCCAATTGCATATTTTATAGGCAGTTGCAGCAAGACCCCCGATATTTTTAGAAATAATCAATGTGTCTAGTTTATATCTGGCTGCATATATTGCAGCACTTAGTCCTCCAGGACCTCCACCAATAACAATTAAATCATAATCTTTTTTCATCATTCATCCCTCTTTCTATATATTTTTTAAAATATCATTAATTTTCTGTTTCAAAGAAGCTTCTGACATAAATCCAACTATTCTATCAACTTCTTTTCCTTTTTTTGCGATTATTAAACAAGGGATTCCCTGAATTTCAAATTTTTCAGCAAGCTGCGGATTATCTTCAGTATTTACTTTTGCAAATTTTAGTTTTCCTTTATATTCTTTGCTTATTTTTTCAAAAACTGGTTTCATCATTTGGCAAGGTCCACACCAATCAGCAAAAAAGTCTATTATTACAGGAATCTTTGATTCTTCAACTTCTTTTTTAAAATTATTATCTTCTAATTCAATTACCATTTAATAGCTAGAATGTTCAACTTTTTAAATCTTCTTCAATAAAGAGTATTTTGGTTATTTCATATATATTTTTAATATTAAAATCTGCTTTGTTATTTTCTTTTCCAATAAGTATAGTAATGGCCCCTTTATTCTTTGGAACTTCCAAATCTTTTCTAAAACTATTTCCCACGCAAATGTCTCCTTTTTCTACCATAAAAAAACACTCTTCATCAGGTTTTTCATTCTTAAAGCTCTCTCCACAGTAATATTTATCAATAATGTCTAAAATGCCCAGTTGTAAAAGGGTCTTTTCAACAACTTTTTTTGAACTATTACTTAGAACATAAATTTGATATACTTTTTTAAGATCTTTTAAGATTTTGATTAATAGAATATCCTTCATTAAGGAAATGTTAACATTTTCCATTACTCTAAAAAAATCCTCTCTTGAAAAACCCATTAGTTTAAATGATTCAATTGTACCCTTTCCATTCTTTTTTAATTTCATATACTCTGTCTTTCTGTCTTCCAAAAATCTTAGTATTTCCTCTTCCCGCCTTTCTCTCAAATCTTTATCAGAATAAAGAGTATCATCAAGGTCAAATATTATTTTTTTCATAAAGACTCCTCAAGTAAACTAACTATTCTGCCATCTTGGGTGAGTAAATTAGTAGCTAATTTTTTTAAGACGCTTTTGTCAGTTGTTATTGTATCAAATCTTAAAAATGAAAGAAATGACTCTCCCATATAATATTTTGCCCTCTCAAGTGTTTGAGGGTCAAAATTTCCCAGAAATGCATCTGCAATTTTAAGTGAATGGGTTTTATCATTGCCAAAATAATCATAATTATTAAAAAAACAAGATGCAGCATATCTTCCAACATCCCTTGCAATGTCATTAAAACCTTCTTCACTAGGGTCTATTAATTTTATATCTCCATTATATAGTAAGTTTGCAGCATTGAGATCATTATGGCTTGGTTGATTTAAAACTTGCCTGAATATATCAAAATCTATGTCCTGGGAAGTTAATTCACCTTCTTTAAAATATTCCTTTCGTTTATTTCTATACCTTTCAAAAGATTCTCTAACGCATTTGGATATATCGACTTTTTCATAATCACTAACTGAAGCATAAGTTTGGCTTAGTATCTCTCCTGCTTTTCTTATCTTTGGAACTCTTTCTTCTTTTTCAAGTTCAAAAAAAGACTTTCCAAATATATAGCTCATTGTATAGCAGTCTGTTCCTTCAATTATGAAAAGTTTCGGGGTTATTCTAGGATAAGTTTGCCTCATTAGCGTTACCCTGTTAATTTCCCCATTAGCAGCTCCGTTTTCAACTTTTTTTACAACATAATCTTGCCATTCACAAGTTGCTTTTAAAACCAGATTATTGGCTCTCCATCTTGAAGGAAGTCTTTTTGTCTCACGTATGTTTTGAGACTCTAAAAATTGATAGGTCCTTGGAAATAATTCTCGCTCAAACTCATTAAACAAATCTTTGCCTGATGCTAAAACCATATTATTTCCTCCTTAAGACAATTTTTTTAAGAATGCAGCTTTTGTCTTTATTGCAAGGTCTTTTTCCAAAAACAAGCTTGTCTGTTGTAACTCTTCTGGAAATATCAAAAGGGCAGATTATTTTTTCAGAGTCTGGAAAAATATTTCCAAATCTGCATCTATCAATTTCATCTGACTGTTTTTTAGTTTCAATAACTCCCCTTCTTGCAATATGTAAAACAGGAATCTCTCCAGTATAGCTATCAACAAAACCCTGAACAAGTCGAAAGTATTCATCTAAGGGAACCGTCTCAGGGGTGTCTTTCCAAAAGTCCTGAGTAGAAGTTATATCTCTTATGCTGGATATATAAAATCCATTGCAATTAAATCTGTGTTCAGCCATAAGTGCAGTCTCATCTAACTCAGAAATATTATCAGTTCTTAGCATGTATACCACTGTAACTGGAAAATTAGGAGAGAGAATTTTATAGAGCGGTTTTTCACTAGAAAAAGAACCATAAACTCCAAGTCTGACTTGGGTTTTGGATAAATCCATGCCTTCAAGGCTTTTTATTTGACTTCCATTAGTATAAATTGTTGTTGCAAGACGTTTTTTATTATTAAATTCAATCATTTCACCTAAGTCTGGATGAAGTGTAGGTTCTCCTCCAAGAAGTATTACTTTTTCAATTTCGTTTTCGTGTTCAAGAACATGATTTTTATATTCAGACAAGGACATTTCCTCTTTGCCGAGTTTATGGGAATAAAAGCATCCAGTGCATCTTAAATTGCATTTATTTGTTATAAACAATTGAAGAGTATTAACTCCCCTGGAAGTAACCTCTTCCCACCTTCTTTCATTATATTTTAAAAAATATTTTCCTCTCATTTTACCTCTCTTTTTCGAGTCGTATAATCAAACTTCAAAAGAAATCTTATTAACCTTATGTTTAAAAAATTATAAACCAAAAGGTTTATAAAATAAACCTGATTTTAACAACTAAAATGGGACTCAATCTGCTTATTCCAGAGATGAATACTAAGCCTACTAGTACTAAAGACGCTGTAATTAGCATTTTAACCCTCGAGTGGCCACTTTCTTTAAGAAATATATTCTTTAAAATAAAAAAACAATATGGTTATTCTTCGACTTATCAGTCAGTCTATAAGGCAGTAAAGGAATTATGTGAAACAGAGGTTTTAACTTCAAAAGATAAAAGATATGAAATTAACATGGAATGGATAAAAAAAGTCCAGTCTTTTACAGATATTATAGAAACTAATTATTATGCAAAGGATCGTAGTCAGAACATCTCAGGATTAAAAGAATCCCGGTCAGGAGAAGACATGATAGTCTTGAATTTTGATACTATTTTTGATGCTGAAAAATATATTTATTATTTTATGAAAAATGAACTTTTTAAAAAGAAGAACGATAGTGTATGTTTTCAATTAAATCATGAATGGAGGCCTATTTTTTATTTAAGAGCTGAATACAATTATTATAAAAGGCTGGTTGAAAAAGGCCATAAATTTTATTTTCTCTGTTCAGGAGAATCTTACATCGAAGATATATCTAAAAAGTTCTATAAGTCTTTGAATATCAAATACAAGACAATTAAAACCAACTTTCCAAATGACGCTTTGATTTTTGGAGATTACTTTATTCAAATATTTATCCCAGAAGCTCTCAAGGCAAAAATGAGAGAATGTCTTGAAAATAAGGATATTTTAAAATTACTAGAAGAGGTTCTTCAAAAAAAGACTTCTATAAAAGTAATAATTCACAAAGATTCTTCTTTTGCAAGTGAAATGAAAAAACAAATAATTAGCAAGTTTTAATCTTTATCTTCTTCCTCTTCTAAGTCTTCTTCAGACTCTTCATTCTCTTCTTCTATATCTTCGAGTTCATCTTTTATCTCTTTTTCTACATTTTCACATCTATCTGTTGGTTGCGGGTCTTTAATCTTTTTATCAATTTCAGACTGGCTTACATTTAAAGAAGAAGTTAAATCAATAATATATTTTCCTTCCCCTAATTTATAGATAAGCGGTCTTTTTTTGGAAAACAGATTAACAATATCAATCTCAAATTTTCCAGGTTTTATTACTCTTACTGATTCAAGGTCAAGGATAATTGGTTTATCAGGTTCTTCAGACAGACCAGTTATTTCCCGTATATCTTTTTCAATTTGCACTTTATCTGCACGGTCAAGCTCAAATAAAGTTTCCTGTATTTCAGAATTATTAATTTTGTTGAGTTCATCAAATCTTTCCTGTTTAATATAATAAAAGAATTTACTTCCACATTTGCACCCTTTTAAAAGCTCCAAAGCAGCATCAGGATATAGTTCTCCACATTTGGTGCATTGGTGTGGCATTTTTCAATTTAAGTAGCTCTATTTATATTATATTTTAAATTTGGGAATGTCATTGGCATAATTATAATATTTATCTCTTTTTTATATAAATCTAAATTCAAAGAAGTATATATAAGTTGTTAGGATTACTCTAGGGTTATGAAAATATTATTAGAATTAAACAGTCTTAACTTATTTTAAAAAAAGTCCTACCTCATCATTACTTCAAGCTTTTTAGGATCTTTCTTCATTTCTTTAACTATCGAAGCTGGCCCTATTATTGTCAAGCAGTCTTGCTGTCCGACAAGTGCTTTTGCAAGACCGAACTTAAATTTATCTACCATTGTTTTGTCTCCAGAGTCCTGAGCAATAACTGCAAGTTCAACTCCTTTAAATCCCTTGATATTTCCTATCATAATCATAGTATCTTCAATTAGCCTGCTTTCTTCTTCAGGTTTTAGTCTTCCCTGAAGTATTACCACTTTGTTGTCTAGAATAATTTTAAGAAGTTTTTTTATTCTCTCAACAGTCTCAAGTTTTGCAATCTCGCTATAGGGCATAAAATGTAATGTGAGTCCCTTTAATTTTTTATCTTGCTTTGCCATATATCACCTTTTTGTTATTATATATTTGAGTATATATTTAAATGTTTATTTTTAGTCTTTGCCTTTAAGTTTTTTGTTTTCTTTTAACAATTTTTCATCTAATTTACTTAGTGAAAAATTGCTATTTATCTTGCCACTGGCAATTTATTTATACGTCTTTTGATAATTTAAACACTGATTCATAAAACTCTTCCATATTTTTTCCATATTTTGCAGAGATTCCGACTACTTCATATTCTGGAAAAGCTGCCTGAATTTTTTTAAGATCTGCTTTAGGTAAATCAATCTTATTTGCAACAACTAACACTGGAATATTTCTTGAAATAAGATTTCCAATGATTGTAATGTTAACCTGTGAATAAGGATTTTGTGTTGAGTCTACAACAACAATTACTGCATCAACATCATCTAACCATTTTATTGCTTCAATTATCCCCTGGGTAGCTTCTTTAGCCCTTTTTTGAGCATCTTTTTTCTTTATCTTCATTTTCATGAAATCTTCATAATCAATCTTGGTTGCAATTCCAGGCGTATCAATTAATTTGAATTTTAAGCTTTTTTCTTTATATTTTATATTAACCTCTTCTTTAAATTGAACATGCCTTGTTTCATGAGGAACTCTTGATACTTTCCCAATTTCTTCTCCTGTCCAGTCTTTGCATATTCTATTGGCAAGGCTGGTTTTTCCTGCATTAGGAGGCCCATAAAAGCCCAGGCTAATGTCTTTTTTTCTCTTAAAGAATAAATTAAACAGCCTTTTTGTAAAGTTAGTTAAGATTTTTATTGCCATATTTTCTGGTTTATTCTTTCTCCTTTTTTGTTATATTTTAGAATATGTTTAATTAAAATTACCTGTGTTTTTAAACTTTAATGTTATAGACAATTCAGATACATTTCCATTGAATAATTATCTTAATCTAGAACTTAAATATAATTATTATTTTTTTAAACCTGTGTTTGGTTTATTTGTGGTATTGTTAGTTGGATTTGGCTTGCCTACAGGAGCAGATCTTCTTTTTTCAAGTTCAGTTTTAACTTGTTTATTTTCAACCCATTTGAATACCGGTATTTCCCACATTCCAGTTCTAAGTCCTTTGTATTTGTTCCAGGCATATTCGAGTTGTTCGCGATTCCAGCCCAAAGTAAGCAGTTTATCAAATATTTCTTTTTTCTGAAGTCCTTGATTGTTTGCATTGTTTATGTAATTAATCAAGTTAAATAATTGATTTCTGCTCAAAAACAAGTTAGCTTCATAATATCTTTTATACCACTCTTGTAGCCCAATATAAACAATTGCTCCAAGTATAATTAGTACAATAAGTAAAAATAATGTCCATCCCCATGGCTTACAATCATCTCTGCAGTTTTTCCAGGTTTCTCCAGTTCCACAAGTTCCATCATGATTACAAGGACCAAGTGATTTTTCAACAACTAAATTTTTTAAAGGAGGTAAAATAACTATTGGCATATCAAGTATATCCACTTTTTTAGGATATAGGAGTTCAATATCTTTTTCACCATCAAAATCTGAAAAGGTTATTGAGATTGCGCTTTCTCCAACATCTCTTTCATTTGCATCCCCATTAAAGTTTACTTTGCCAGGTTGCGCATTTATTACCAAATAAAATTCATCGATAGCTGTCTTTGATTTAATGTTTAGTTTAATGTATGAAAATAAATCTTCTTTTTCTCCAGATAAATAATGTAAAGTATAGGTTTTTGCATCAATATTAGTTTCAAGATTGTCTTTTGCCCAGTTATTAATTGCATTAAAATAACTGTCTCTATATTGTTCATCAGTTTCTCCAACAAGTGAACTTAGTGTAACATAATCTATCTGAGTTTCGCTTTGGATAAATGGGGAATTAACTGATTTGCTGATTACCAGAATTTTTGGAATCTTCATAGCAAGTAGTTTATTCATTGCCTTTACATATTCCTCACTTGTGAATGCCTGAGAATATAATTCTTCAGCAGAATTTATCTGACTTCTTAAATCATCAACATCAATTAATTTTTCCTTTTCTATTTTTTGAGCTTTAATCCATGAGGGAAGTGCATTTATCTGGGCGCTTATATTATTTAAGATTTCTTTATATTGCTTTATTGTTTTATTAATAGCTTCTTTTGGAGCAACAACATTTACTTTTACAGTTTTGATTGACTCTGCCCCATAAGGATTTTCAACCTTTACTGTAAGTGTGCTTTGTCCAACCTCTGTAAAAGTGTATCTTATTACATTTGTACTAGTAATCTGAGAAGTGCCATTTCCAAATGTCCAAGTATAAGTAAGATTGTTATTTGAAATACTTGAGTTTTCTGTAAGTAGCGTGATAAATGAAACTGGAACAAGTGCAGGAACATTATCCGTTGGCATAATTGCAAGTATTTCTGGACCTTGTTTTATATTAAGAGTTGTATTTCCAAATTCTTTGTCACCAAGTTTTACTTTAATATCTAAAACCCCATATGAAGAAGGGGTAAATAAATTAGCTTTAGATATATCAAGTATCTTATAACTCATATTTATTACAGGCCTTGATGGATTAATTTCATAAATACTAGAACTTGATTTTACTTGACCTAATTCATTTTTATAACTTAATTGCATATTGTACAGAGTCACATCCTGGGTTATCCCTGAGTAAAATCCGATTGGAATTAAACATTGAGGATTACAATTGCCATTGTACTTATTAGTGATATAAGCCATTATCTGAGTTTTTAGATCAGTCATTTTTTGTTCTCCCTCAGTAATATCTGTATCAATATTATATTTATCAAGTCTAAACTTTGTCAAAGCTGCATATTTCAATGGTCTGGCGAAAATTTCAAAATCCTGAGGATAACTATTTTCATCGGATATCATATATCCACAAGAGCCATTTTTAAGAGGCTGATAAGTTATATTATAAAGATTAGTCCCATAGCCATCTCCTCCTTTAATGCAAACATCTATTTCAGTATAATTATTTAAAATTTGATCTGAAATATAAGTACAGCTTACTTCTCCACTTATATTCACACGAATATTCTCATTATCATTAATTTTACAAGCTACTTCACCACCATTAATAGTTAGGGATAATATAAAATCTGCAGTCCCATTTCCAATAACATTTGCACCTATAGTAAATGCTTTTACAGCAGGAACCATGACCTTTTCACAATATTTTGAACCAGCATTAATTTGAGTTTGAAATTTTTCCGCAGTTTTTTCAAAACAACCATAAGGTTTATTCATTATAGTACAATATTTGTCTGTAGAAGCAGCTTCAGATCTCCATTCAATAATATCGTCAGCTAAAACATCTACTTTAAGGGGGATATAACATGACTCTTGAGCATTGCTTGAGATATTAAAACTAATATCGCTAATGGCTGTAACATTTCCAACAAGTCTTATTCCTAGCATTTTACCTGTTCCAAACGGAATATTAATCGTTTTGGAACTATACTCACTTCCATTAGGGGAATATCCTATTTCACAATTATAAGGAAAGCAAGAATATGAAGCTTTATTTACATCTAAAAAATCTTTCAGAGTCATATTGCCAACAGGTCCAATTAAAAGAGTATTATCAGGTTCATTATTAAGGCTTATATTTATCCAACCTGTAATTTGTTGTGCTCTTCCAACACCAAAAGAAATATTACCTGATTTATTTCCAACAAGCACTTCTGCAGAAATCAGGTTTATCGTAAGCACTAAAATTATAACTAATGAACATGTCAAAACTTTTTTTATTTCCATTTTATTTCTTATGTTCATTTTTATTAACATAAACAAAATAAATAAAAGCAATAATAAAAATAGCCTCTATAAAATTAATAAAATCAAAAAATCCAAGTTTAGTTACACTTTCACAGGGTATTTGAATTTCTTTTTTAGTACAATCCTCAGCACCTTCATAATTACTTCCTTCTAGCTTCCCAGTAAAAGAATATCTAAGATATCCGCTTGAATCACATTCATCCACTGGATAACCATCATCAATTGTCCAAGTACAAGTTCCATATACAAATGTAGGTATTGTGATATTTTGATATCTTCTAGTTGTATTTGAAATAGCATCGCACTTAGAAGCAGTTGAATTCCACCTGCAATAACATTCAGTAACATTCCAATATATCCTACCTCCGTCTTCTGCAGAATTTCTAGTATCTACTCCACAAATACGATTCTCTGTAACATAAATTGAATGGTTTGCAATTAAAAATCTTCCATCTCGAACTCCGTTAATTAGGGGGCCTTCACAATCATCTTGATTTAATTTAAAATCAGCACATAAAAGTTTAGAAGTAACAGATATAGTGCAGGCATAAGCTCCAAATTGATTTAGTGCACAAGTATATTCTTTAGGACAACAACTAGTCATAGTTTGACCTCCGTCTTCTGTTCTCCCATTTTCATCATAACAACCCCTTGAACCATTGAGTGTACTAATAATTTCTGCAAATTCTTTTGTAGTGTCAGTGCTATCTGACCAATTATATCCACTATTGATGCATAATACTCCTCCTTTAATGTTCAGATTAGAAGAAGTACTATCCTCCAGAGTAGCCGCAGAACTAAATGAAATAATCATTAAACAAAACAATATTCCTAAAACAATCACTTCTTTTTCTCTTTTCATGGTTTATTTAATAAAATCAGGTTTATAAATATTATCTTAGAGTGTTTAATTCATAATTAATTAATTTTGTTTATTAAAATGTAAAATTAACCCTCAAGTTTATTGGATAATCTTTTGGAATTACAAATGACTTGTTGAAATACCTGAAGTTTGTATGCTCTGTATCAACTTTATTTTCTATTGTCCACTTAAATCCAATTCTGCTGTCACTTGATTCTGCAAATTTGTAGCAATAGATTTTTTGTGACGTTATGCTGTCAGTTATAGTATCACAGGGTTTGAGATTAGCTCCTGCAGTGCATTTATCTAAATAAAAACTGCAGTTTGCAACATGACTGCCTCTACCATCAATAAGGTGATTCCCTATTTCTCGGATTATAGTTTTATAATCAGGACTGTCAATAATTGCAAAAATATTGAGCCCCTCTTTATATATAAATACTCGAGAAATATCAATTGCACTTTGACTTCTTAACATTTCTTTAGCAGTTGCTCTAATCATTTTTGTTCCAGACTTATTATATGTATATGTTGTATTGCAGTTTCCAGTTGTAATGCAATTTGAAAATGTTGAACTAGAATCTTCTCCAAAATCCCAGGTTACATTTAAATCATCATCTTCATCAGAACTTATTTGCTCAAAACTAAGAGGAGCAGTAGAACCTGTTGTTTCATTAATAATATAGGTTGTTTCACGAGCAGGTTTGATTATTTTTATTGTAGGTAATGAATTGCCTTCGCCTTCTATAGTTAATATTCCCATTTCATTTGATTCATCTTTAGAGTTAACCTGTTTTAATACTGAACCATCCTCGTTAAGTATTTGTGCAATAAAATAAAATTTTCCAAATTCAGTTGCTTTCCATAAAGCAAATCCTCTTCCAGATGTTTGTGCAACAGTTCCTCTATTAAACCAGCTTAAAGGATTCCAGGTTAATTCTGTTTCTTTTTTAAGTGTATAATTTATAGTTCTGTTAGCAACATCTCCTTTTACAACCAGTTTTACAGTATCATTTATATTTGCTTTTGTTATTGCAATGTCTTTCATATTAGACCATGAATTATTCATTGCAACTTTCAAACATTGACCTGTAGTAACATCACATGACATTTCAGCAGGGCATCCAGGTTCATAAACTTGAACTTCTCCTAAATGTCTCCAATCTCCTCCACCATTAATTAAGATATAAATTTTATTGACTCCGACAAGTGGAGTAGCAAAGCTTTCAGTTATAGTTTTACCATAACAAGAATAAGAAGAATGCCCAATTTCTGTTCCTGCACTATTTTGAAAGTAGATAATTCCAGTATTTCCTCCATTAACTCCGCTACAAGAAATTGAATATTTAGAGATATTATGAACTGTATTAAGGTTAATTGTAGCGCTTGAATCATCAGCTCTTCCTGAATTCCAAATTGCTCCAATAGTTCCATCTGTAATAAGTGAAGGACTTCCAGTGCCTGTGGGGTTTGTTGTTACAGGTTTTCCAAGTGCAGCATTAGTATTTGTACAAACATTTAAACATGTTCCTCCGCAATTAAGTGTTCCTTTGCATCCATCATCCCAAGTTCCACAGGTTTTACCGAGGCTGGCACAAGTTGCAGGAATACACGTACAAACATTATTAGTACATTGGCTTCCTTTGTCACAGGTTCCGCAATTAAGTGTTCCACCACATCCATTGCCAACACTTCCGCAATTCTTTCCAAGTTGAGCACATGTTTTTGGAGTGCAGCAATTTTTACCGCAATGCACAAGCTGGATATTAATTTCACTAGTGTAAGAGGGTATACAACTCCAAGAGCTAGCAAACTTTGCACGCATACAGTCTCCACCACAACTATGGTAACTGTGCACTCGTCCATAAGTTGCATAAGAAGTTGCTTCTCCGGTATATAATTGGCAAAATTTGTTTAATGAAGCAAAATTGGGATAGAGTCTTGCATCTGAACAGATATTACCTATAAGAATTTCAGGATACTGACCTGTTAAATCCACTTCAACTTCATTCTTACAAGAGCCACCGTCAGGTGCTCCCAAATACCAATCAGAACCCCCGCCAGTTCCAGGAATAGGATAATTCGGATTTTGTGCTGCACTAACAACTCCAATAAAACCTATCACTAATAACGCTAAAAAAATTCCGAAATATTTTCCTCTTTTCATGTTTTATTTAATAATTGCAACTTTATAAATATTCTTCTAAACTAAAATGTAAAATTAACCCTCAAGTTTATTGGATAATCTTTTGGAATTACAAATGACTTGTTGAAAT
>Ga0172381_10002756_pt1 | contig 19057 bp, 23 predicted proteins | sample Leawel6488metaG_FD_119754 | JGI IMG/M metagenome (GOLD analysis project Ga0172381, IMG submission 119754) | Leachate microbial communities from a municipal landfill in Southern Ontario, Canada - Leachate well 64-88 metaG | ecosystem: Engineered > Solid waste > Landfill > Unclassified | place...
AGCACGTGCATACATGGGTCTGCGAGGACATCACGTAGAGTTGGTTCCGCGACGCCTTCCGCATGGCTCCAAACTGCTCGTAGAAGGCCGCGATCTCTTCTCGCGTGCCAACAATGTGCTGAAACGTCGCGGTGCCGCCACGGCGGAAGTGCAAGGGGCTTGCAGGCGGTGGCTCCATCGACTGCGAGAACCCAACACCCAGGATCTTCTGCCACAGCTCGTGGTGCTTGAAGAACACCGAGTACGAGTCTGTGGGGATCTCTGTCTCAACCTTCTGCTTCTTCGTCCCAAACCACCGCGATAGCCAGCTCATGATCAGTCCTGAACCCCCAGAAACTTGGCCAGGCCTTCCACAGGCACCGAGCCCTTGGCCGCCAGCTGATGCAGGCGTTGCGTCGGCGGAGGCAGATCGGCAATCATCGTGTAGCATCGCAGGTCGGGGCTGGTCCCCTCGTAGATGCCGCGGTGCACCATCGAGCCCTCGGCCAGCATGCGGTTGAGCATGTCGAAGCCACCGCCGAAGAACTCCATGGGGATCTCTTCCAGGACCTTGGTGCCACCCACGAAGATGCACCCAGCCCGCTTGCCCTTGGACAGGTCCACAGGGGCCAGCAACGTATTGGCCAGCTGACCGCGGATGGCTTCGCTGATGTCCGCTCCGCTGTTGTACTGGTCGATCTGGGAGGCCCCGAAGGCGATGATCCCCGCGTCCAGCAACGTGGCGAAGTCGGCCCGGTCGAAGGTCATCAGCTTGGTGCGCTGCACCGCCAGGCGATTGAACAAATGGAACAGCTTCGCCACTTGGCTGTTGCACAGCGGGTAGAACTGAAGCACGCCGGGATTGTCGTAGATCTCCCCGATCCGGCGGTTGTCGATGATCACCATCGGCGAGGGAGCCATCTTGTACAGCCGCTCGAACGCGTACACGGCGTTGCGACACACCGTGTGGCCCTCGTGCGGGTCGGGCAGGGACACGATCATCCCCACGCGGCTTGGGTCGGCCCCGCACTCCTCCATGTACTTGCGGGCCACTTCGAGCACCTTGGTGCTGGCCCCTGATCCGGTGCCACCGCCCAAGCTCGCGCACACGAGCAGATACTCGCACTGCTTGCCCAAGGCACGGGTGAAGAGGTCCCACACCAGCTCGTCCTTGCCGTTGATGCTGGCCGCCCCGTACTCCGGGTCCTTGCCCGCACCGCCCGTGGCCAGGTCGAGCTTGATGATCGCATCATCGACCTCGTCCAGGTCGGCCTTGGCCGTGTTGACCACGCCCACGCGTCCGTAGCCCATCTTGTAGAACGTCTCGGCGATCCGCCCGCCGCCTTGGCCGACGCCGACGAAGCCCATGCGGAAGGCCACGTCGTACTCGAAACGATCGTTCACCTCGTGCTGCCGGACCTTGACTTGTCCTACGCTGGGCAGGCTGTCGTCGACAGGGGCTTTATCCTCGGATTTCTTCGCCATTGTTCCCTTTCCGTGATGGGTTCGTGGAACGCACCTTCTGCCCGTACTCACCCGGCAACTGCCGGTTATTGGCACGACTCGCTGACAATGCCTCTCGCGTTCGAGAAGGTCCTGTGGGAGACGCAAGCCGGATTCGCAGACTGCTCTGCGTTGTCGCTGCTGCCATCTTAGCCAGCCATTGCGCGAATTGCATACTGCCTCCTCCGGTGTTTTTGCAGGTACTGGATAGCCCGAGTCAGTATCGACTTGTCGTCCTTGGCAAGCCCAAGAATGGAATTACAGCGACGGCAGGTCAGTCCGCGAATCTCGCCTGTTGTGTGGTCGTGGTCAACAGATAGACGACAAAGTGTTCCTCGCCATCTCGCTGTCTCAGGCTTCCCGCAGATCGCACAACACCCACCTTGCTGGGCAAGCATCGCCAGGTACTGCTCGGCGGACAAACCGTATTTGCGCTTCAGCGTGGCACCCCAGCTGGAACGAGGATGCGATGCACGATACTTCCGCTTCTGTGCGTTTATGCTTGTCGCGTGCCTGTGTCGTTTGAGTCTGTCCTTCTTCTTGTATTTTTCGGGGTGTTCTTTTCGATCGCGTACCATCCAATCGCGATTCCTTTCGCGCACTGCGTCGCTCCGAGCATACGCTCGGTAGCGTTCCGGGTTCTTCTGTCGCCACTCAGCGGCGCGTTCGCTCGCCCGATTCTTGTAAGCCATGGCATCCTTGCCTCCTTCAGTCCACCGTATCGTACCAACCGCCAGCATTGCCAGCAATTCCAGTCACACCTCCTCGTAGCCCCAGAGCTTCTTCCAGAAAGCCTGGAAATTGCGACGCCGCGTCTCCAACTCGGGCCACTCTTTCCCTTGCATCGCACGGACCGCGTTGTCGTTGGCCAGCAAGTCCGTGAGTGAGTCCAACAGCCGCCGCGAATTGACAGACACCCGCACGGACCCAGCCCGCGTATCTTCGGCACCGCACTCGATCAGGTAGCCGTTGTAGAAGGCACGGATGATCTCGCGATTCGGCGGCACGTTGAACGCGATCACGGGGACGCCCAGCGCCACGCTCTCCAGCGCCGTCATCGCCGCATTGCCCTCGATCCCCAGGTGCAACACCCAGTCCGCCTTGCGATAGGCCTCCAGCCGGTCACAGAACGTGGGCTTACGTAGCGTGGTGAGCTGCCCCTTGAAGCGGTCTTGCAGGTCGTGCAAGGCTCCCAGCGAGGCGCGTGTCCAGTTGCTGGTATAGGACAGGACCACTTGCAAGTTGGGATCGCCGTCCATCAGCACCCGCAGCGTATAGCACAGCAGCGAGCCCTCGAATTGCGCCGTGAAACTGTCCACGGGAACGAACAGCACCAGCGGATCCCCGGGGTTCCGCCGCTTCGTGGTCAACGGCATGCCGCTGTCCCATGGAACGTGGGTGAGCAGCTTGTCGCTCACTGCGCAGCGTTGTCGCAGGGCCTGGTAGCACTGGTCTGTGGGGCATACGACCTTGTCGTACAGCGGCAGGTTGGCCAAGTCGGTCGGCTCCAGTCGCGCGTGCATAGCCACCAGGATGTTGCGACAACCGATCTTCCGCGACTCCTCGACCTTCTTGGGCTGCACATCAAACCACATGATGTGCGAGTTCAGCCCGGCCCAGCCTTTGAAACCGTGCCGCTTGCCGCTGCGGATCTCGTGATCCCAGCGAAAGTGGACGTTGCGGTCGTGGGCCTGCGACGACAAGTACGACAAGGGCAGGTTGAGTTGCGAGGCGAGTTCCATCAGCCCCGTGGCCATGTACGTGGACTCATCCCACGTGTACGGCGCGTGAATTCCTAACTGGATACTCATGACGTGTGCTCTCCCGTACGGTACCACCCCGGGACCAGGTAGCGATTCCCTCGCGACACAGCCCGGTAGTGAAAAATGAAACTGGCTGGAGTGAAGCCCACTCGGAGGCCCTTCGTCCGCCAGCGTGCCTGAAGCTCTTCCTCGTTCAGCGTCATCAGGGGCGTGCGATTCCGTCGCCCCCGGCTGTCGACTTCGTTGACAGGGCAGAAGACGTGTTGATCATCGTAGCGCCCCTCCCACCATTTGGCCGTCTTGGCGAACATGAAGAACCCGTTGATGGGCGCCTCGATGGCTGGGCAGGGTCCGACTGAGTGTGCCAGCGACAGGTAGTCCGCGACCTTGGTCAGTTCAGCAGGGTCGTCGCTGGTCTGGTAGTTCGGATAGAACCGATCGACGCGTTGGTGGTCGTAGGTTCGCACGCCGGGACAGTTGGAGACTGGACCCACCAGGTCCAGCTTGAGTCGTGCGGCCTCCGTCAGGCCGTCGGCCCAGCCCGGCGTGAAAAGGATGTCCGAGTTGCCGCAGACGGCGTACTCGAAGTGCTTATCGCGGGCGTACTGCAGGCCGTAGTTCCAGGACCGCGTCAGACCGCCGTTGACCTCGAACCGATGGATGGCGTAATTGGGCGTCAGCGCGTCCCAGAATAGGCCCCAGTTCTGCTGCTCCCAGAGCGACGAGGCGTCGTCCACCAACAGCACGCGATCCAGTGCATTGTCCGAGTATCGCGAAAAGCTGTCGGCCGCACCCCAGGCATACTGGAACTTGTTGTAGGTCGGCAGGATGAAAAGAATGCGGAGCATGGACGCCTTTCTCGTTGTGGAACGAGCAAGAGCATCCATGCTCCGCCGTCGCGCTGTCTTAGGCTGCTGCTTGTTGGGGAGCGGCTCCCTGCTGCCCCATCAACATGGCCGCACCGGCGGTGCGAGCCTGGTTCTTGGTGGTGTCCATCTGAGCGCGAACCAGCGACCAGAGGACCTTGTTCTTCTGCTGCAGTGCTTTCATCTCGGAACGCCGCTGCGACTCGGGCAGCGTGAGGATCTGCTGGGCGAGGCCGCTGGCCTCCTCCATCATCTCCATGGGCGTGGTGGGCGTGTTCTGGTTGCCTTCCATGCCCGTCACAGGACCCGGAGGCATGCCCATTCCGCCTGCCGCGCCGCCCTGCGGAGCACCGCCACCGGCTGCACCACCGGCTGGAGCCCCGCCAACACCGGGCGCCTGCCCCTTGGCCATCTGCTCGCCAAAGCTGGCCTGTTCCATCTCCTCCTGCACGTCCGCCTGGAGCTGGGCCTGGTAGCGAGCTTCCTCAGCAATCAGCCGCTGCTCGTCCTTCCAGTCCATGCCCAGGGCCTTGAGGCCGGAGGTCTGGCTGATGGTCTGGCCCATCATGAGCTGCAGCTGGGCCATCTGCTTCTGGAAATCGTCGGCGTGCGTCACTCGCTTCATCTTCGCCGTGATCATTTCCCAGTTGAGCAGCTGCATCGTCTGCTGCACGACCCACCGCATCATCGCGTTGTTGTTGTGGACCAGGCTGTGGTGCGTGGCCTCGAACAACCGCAGGGCCACGGGGGCCGTCTGCAACTGGAGCGTTCCCTTGTAGAGGTCGGTGGGAACGCCGGACGAATTGAGCAACGTGTCGTAGCCCTGGTTGATCAGCTCGGCCGGAGCCAGCTGGCTGGCCTCGCCGCCCAGGGCCTGGTATTGGATGGGGAACGGCAGCACGTTCCAGTTGGCCGGGTTCCGCCGCCGCTTGGCGATCATCCGCATGACCTGGGGCGAGAAGTCCGCCATGTCGTAGCTCATCAGCGGATCGGTGGAGATCGCGTCGTTGGCCGAAGTGGTGCTGCCCGGTCGCGGCATGGGCGTGATCACACGGAACGGGATCACGTAGTCCAGGGCAATCGCCTCGTTGTAGCGACGCAACACCTGCACGTACCAGATGTCGCGGAAGTTGATCAGCGTGCGCGGCAGACCCCAGCCTCGATTCAGGATGCCGCACAGCGTGGGCTCCCGCATGTGGAAGATCACGCCCGGTGCGAACTTGAACAGCATGTTGTTCTGCACGGCCTTGATGACCTGCAGCGGGGCACGCTCTAGTGTGTGCAGATCACCTTGGCGAATCTTCCGCTTGTAGTCCTCGGGGATGCGCCAGAAGTAGGCGTTGTCCCCGGTGTACATGTCGTGCACGATCTCCATCTGGTGCACGTTCCAGCTCTTGATCCTCAGCTTCTGCTCCAAATTGTCGGGGAGGTCGACCGGCCGAAACTCACCCCGGTAGCCGCTGCCGACACGGCACTTGGGGCAGCTGGCCACGAAGTTGCCATTGGTGAAGCTGGCGTTGAACACAGGCGACTCGGACATCGCCGCCAACGGCCACATGTTCTTGCACTTGGGGCAGGAGAGCATGCGACGAAAGGGGACCATCATCGACAACAACGCGTTGCCGTAGCAGGAGCAGTCCCGGTCAGCGTCCTGCGTGGCCCCGAGGATGTTCAGCGTGTTGTGGAGATAGGATTCCCACTTCTCCTTCTCGTCGTCACCCAGGCTGTCCCGCGGATCGCCCGAGCCGATTTCGAGGTCGGTGAGGAAGTAGGCGATGATGCGTTCCATCGCCATTCGATACGTCCCGTTGGCGTGCCAGATGTACTCGCACCACTGTAGGGCGTTCTTGAAATTGGTCGGCATCGCCGCTGTCGCCTGGTCGTACCAGGGCGAGGCGAAACCTTCGTTAGCCCGAGCGGCCCCGGCGGAACCGCCAGGAATACCGAACAGGGGATCGGATAGGCCGATAGTAGCGCTGGGCATCCTTGCCTCCTACCTAGATTTTACGCACGTGCGGAATATCTTCCGTCACGCAGGTCTCCTGTACCTTGTCGGCCAACCGCTTAGTGGTGTGATCTTCCAGCTTGTGAGATGCTTGTTTGCTGTCGTTTTCGGGAGGTGTCCGGCCCTCCTCGATAACTCCCCGTTTCTCGAATCCCATCCGACCGCCTCCTGGACCTGTCTGCGCTCAGACACCCTGCGCTCCGTTGTGGAACGAATGGGATTCTGCTCGCCTCCGGGCTATTCTTGGTCTTCCATTTCCATCGCCGGTGCCGCCCGCTTCGCAGGCAGCACGATCAGGTTGAGAACATCGAGACAGCCGATCTTCTGGTGGAAGTTGCGCACAGCGACGTTGTACGTCTGGCTCTGCTCGGCCGACTCTTCGATGGTGATCACGATGCTCTCGCCTTCCTCGGTTTCCGGGGGAATGAAGCGATCGCCATCGTATCGCTCGTCGTACACCAACGAAAGGCACATACCCCGTTTGTAGTATGCGTGGAAGTACTTGGAGTGGACCCCGCCACGGCCGAGATTGAACACCACGCGAAGGCGAGGCTTGGAAGGCGGGTCCGTGAGGTAGGGCAGATCCACGTTCGGCGGCACGGCGGGTTGTCCTGCATAGCCACGCTTCGGCGCGGGCGGCCGGTGCGCTCGCGGTGCCTGTTCCTCCGCATCGTCCTCGTCGTCGTGGGCCAGGTTGTCGGACTGGTAAGGTGGCGTGCTGGGAACACGGGGCTGCGACTGCTGGTACGGCGGGTAAGCAGGGTAGGGAACCTGGGTGGCCTGGTATTGCGGCGGAGGCTGTGGGGGTTGGTACTGCGGAGGGGGTTGCGGGGCCTGGGGAGCCCCAAGCCGCTCCATTGCCTCCATCATCCGCGACATCATGGTGAGCATCATCAGCTGCGTCTGGTCCGCGGGGGCCTGGGAAGCCACAGGAGGCTGCTGGACGGCCTGGACGGGCATTTGGGGCTGCTGGTAGGCCTGACCGTTGCCAGGGACAGGGGCGGCTGCAACAGGCGACTGAGGGGCTTGCCACTGGGCGGTGCTGGGGACGGCCATAGAGGCTCCTTGAGCGGCCACGGCAGGGCTGACTGCCGGGCGAATCATGGCTGGAGTGAATGCGGGGTTCATGCCCCCCGAGAGAGGCGACACAATCTGGCCTCCGCTGGGTGTGGTTGCGGGAACAACGTAAGGACCGTAGCCGGTGGGCGCTGTGCGTGCGACCATCTGTGGCGGCGGCGGAAGAGCTGCTTGTTGACTGGCGAGAGCCCAAGCCGTCAGTGGATCACCGTCGGCCTGCGCAATAGCCCCAGGGATCGCATCGCGGTTGAGTTCTCGCAGGTTGACCGTGATCCCGCCGGTCCCTCGCACAGGATCGCTGGGATCGATATTGACCACGCCGCCCGCTTCGGTACTGAAACCACGCGAGCCGCCATGCTGCGACCCTCGCGGAATGATCACACGGCCGCCCGCATCAAAGTGGTAAGCGCGAGGATCGGGCGTGTGTGCCATGATCCCGTAGCGGTCGGGCGACTGAGCAATGGGCGTCCAGTCCGGTCGTTGATCGACGGGACGGGTACTGCCGGGCGTGAGCGTGTAAACTCCATTTGACATGCAAGGCTTCCTGCCGTTAGGTCTGTCCACAGTGTAGCGGAGGCCCGATAGCTAAAAAAGAGCGAAGCCAGGGGCGGTACGACCGCCCCCGACCTCGCTCCCGGAGTCGACGAGTTAATAAACGGCCGAAGGAACGAGTTCCTCCGACTCGACCACGACGGGTTCCTCCGTGACGGGCGGGTCGCCCGTCAAGAGGTTATCCACCGGCTGACAGCTGTACGCAATACCGTGCATGCTGAAGCACTGCGGGTCGTCTTCGTTGTCGGCCGGAGCCATTGGCCCGTTCACGCCGCACGGAGAACCATCCCAGTAGGGATGGTAAAACGCGGGCACGATATAGCTGCGGGTCGCTGGGTGGAAGTACTTCTCCCATTCCGGGAAGTAGAGATACCGATTCCCTTGGCTCAGTATTACAGCATGACCCGGGTCAAGGATCTCGCTGCTGAGCAACCACCCGGGCCCATTGTAGCCGTGCTGGCCACTGAAGATGATGTTGGCATGCACGAACCACTCCATGAGTTCGTCCACGCCGCGGGGACCTATGTAATCGACCAGTGCGGTCCAGCTTTCGAGAACACGTGCCTGTTCGTCCATCAGGAGCAGGCTCACGTCGTCGCTCAGCTCCCAGCTCTCGATCACCGCCTCCGTGGCGTTTCTCACCTGGGCCAACAAGCGCCACTTGATGTGGTCCGTGGCAAGGACATCCGCACCTCGCAGGTAGTCCACGGCGTGCTCTGCGGGGGCCGCCGTGATCTCGAACAGCTGGTACGGAAGCGTGTTCCACAATTCGGGGACCGGAGGAAGTGCGGGGGTGCCTTCCGCACGCAGCTCGGCCGGGGTGAGGCTGCGGTTGACGATGTCTTCCAGCAACATCGTCGCCACTTCAGTCAGCTCTGGCTTCCTGGAGCAGTTGATCACGTCGTCCCTCCTGATCCGTTGATCCGGCGCGTGATCCTTCCATTTCCGCTCCGCGTACCGCGTTGGCACAAGGAACCGGCACAGCACGTCACCACGACACACGTATCGGGACACCGGCGTGTCTGTGGGCTCGCCGTCCTTGGTCAACCATTCGATGTTGTCGAGATCGTCAGCGTCGAGCCGGAACACCAGAATGTCGCGATCCCGATCACGAATGACCAAGTCCACGAACCAGGGGACTTCTTTTCCTCGGAACTCCGCCATCCGCACATCGACGGACAGCACGCCGCCGATCGGGGCACGCAGGAGAGAAACTCCTGCTTCGGCCGTCTTGTTCAATAGGATCGGCACGTTCTGCAACGGCGACTCATCGATTTTGTACTGCCGCGCCTTCCTCGGCTGACGCGGGCCCCCAACCGCAAGACGACCATCCCGCGAATCGAGATAGAAGCTCTCGACCAGCAAGTTGAGCCGCCACTTCCGCTTCCCCTTCTCGCCGTGCATGTAGGCAAGCTGCTCGTAGGGGATCCTGCTCACGTAGACAACACTCAGCTCCTCGGCGCGGTACAGGTTCCGCTCCGCCGTGATCTCACACACCTTCTTACGACGCGGCCTGGCCGGGTCGTCCACCACGTTGGGCATGATCGCGATGGCCGCCCACGGCATATCCCGTGAGGAGTCGACCAGCTGCAACGGCCGGAGCCGTCGCCAGCAGCGGTCGCGAAACCTGCGCTGGATAGGGCTGATCAGTCCCAGGTCATAGTTGTCGGTCTGCAAGAGGTCTTTGGCAATTCTCATGATTTCGCACACTTTCCGGGAGGTACAGGATTACTTAGGTGCCTTCCTGGCCCGGGATCGCTTCCTTGCTCCGTCTTTGAAGTGCTTACGGCGGTTGTACTCCGCCAACGACATCCGCACCCACTTCGCCTCCTTGTCGGGAGCATTGGGCTCCCGCAATTTCACCAGGATGAAATCTTCACCCTGGGGCTTGGTCGCAAGAACAAGCCTACGGCCCACGTACTTCTGCATGCGCAGTCATCCACAACTCCTTGCAAAGGGACCCGCGGTACGTTTGGGGCGCAGTCACGTGCTGCGCAATAGAAAGACCACGCCAACTCTTGCGAGCTAGCGTGGCCTATTTAATTATGACACGTTCTGGAGCCCGCTTTAGTTCTGCTCTTCGTCCCCTTCTTCGTCTTCTGCCTCGGGCTCTTCCAGCTCCGGCTCCTCGGACTCCACGTCGATGATATGGCCCTCCTCCTCATCCGTGTCGGGCGTGACCACGCGCAAGCGACGTGGCAGCGTCACCGTCTTCTCCGGCTCGCCCTTGGGCCCGAAGCGGTGGTCCCTTTGAACCACGGGCAATGGCTCCTCGGAGAACAACGGCACCTGGGCCCCGTTGGGGTGTAGCAGGTAGCGTTTGGGTTCCTCGGTGAAGGGCACCAGGACGCCGAAGATCACGTACGCCTGCAGCTCCCGCCGCTTCTCGTGCTTGACCAGTTCCGCCGCGAGAGCCTCCAGCGTGCCGAAGCTGAGGATCTTGGACTCCTCCTGGTCCGGCACGATCACCAGATGCCACTGCGGGTTATTTGCGGGAACGGGCGGGCCGCTTGCTCTTCCGCAAGACAGCCTCGTTCGCGGTGTCAGGTTTTCCAGCCACTGCGGCCACCGGGCCCTCGTTGCCCGCCGCAACCGTCGGCTCAGCTGCTCGGATACTGTCATCGATCGCTTCCGTTGCTGGGAAGTACAAAATGGAAACACCCACGAAACGCACCAGCTCCTTCTCCGTGTCCCCGGAGTAGACCTGCACCGAGGGCGCAGTGACCTGCACGATCTGGGCGCCGGTCTGCTCCTGCCACACGTTGAGCTTGTCTTCCACGGTGGGCTCGGACAACTTGTCGTCGCGAGTCCAGGGGCCGTGTCGGGTGCCTTTGGGGCCGGTGCGATAGACCTCGCGACTCACGAAAGTTTGGGCATGTGCAAAGTGGGCGGGGATGATCGTCGTCATGTCACTTCCCCTTTCCCGTCAGCGGGAGTTCGGGCTCGGGCTCGTCGCTGTCCTCGTCATCCTCTTCCGCGGCAGGTTTCCGCTTCTGGTCCAGGCGAGCGACCACGGGCCGTGTGCGGTCCTGTAGGTCGATCTTGCCCGTGGTGCCCGAAACCACCAGGACCGCCCGCTGCACCGCATTGTCGTCCTTGTCACTGGATTGGAGGTACTGCACGATGGGCTTGGCCGTGGGGTTGAAGAACGTGGGCTCCCAGGACCAGTGCGACAGGCGAAGCGGCTGCCCTTTCTCGTCTTGCAGCTGATCCGTAACGTCGCGGCCCTGCTGATCGAACAAACGAAGCCGCCCTTCCACGCCGTCCTGGGGCCAATAGCCGTTGACCTTCATGATCGTCCCTTTTGCTCGCGATATTGCCGAATGGCCGCCAGCAGCTCGCGCTGCTTATCTGCGGAAAGCTCCTCAAACTTGACTTCCTTCGCCGGAGCGGCCGCCTGTAACGGCAACTGCTCATGGGCGGTCACGGCATCCGCAGCGGCGTAGGGGTTGCCCTGATCCTGCAGCACTGCCTGGGCAAAGGCCTTGGTGTCGCCGTAGACCTCTGTCGAGTAGCGGTACTGCGGCAGGTCAAGCAAGGGATGCTGTCCCTCTTCAATCCAACACCGGCCGCGGTTGCTGTCCAGACAGAATACCGTAATCGGCACCGTAGGACAAACTGGAGGAAGGATCGTGCACCGCTCAAAGAACAGCGGGTCGGCAATCTCCAGCTCGCGAAACCGAACACGGGCCAGCAACTGCGTGGATCGGTCGAGGAAGGTCATCGGACCCATCCACTGCAAATAGGCCTCCCAATGCTCACGCTCCATGCCGTAGAGCACGTAGTTCCATGAGCCCTCGCCACCCACCAACAGGCCCGAGAACAGCGGCTTGTTGAACCGCAACGTGACGGGCACCACTTCCTTCCCGTAGTCCTGCACGAAGTCCACAAACGGCTCGCGGCCGCCCAGGCGGATGTTCATGTAGATCAACGCGGGCGTGTAGAAGGCGTACTCCTGATTCAGATCCCGCAAGGTCGCTGCTGAGGCGAAGCGGAGCTGCTTGGCCTGGATCCGCTCACGAGAGAGGCTGGTCGGCGCGGAGGTCACGCCCACCCGTAAAGGGTTCTTGGGAATGAACCGGGGAGCATCCTTGCTGTCATCCATGACATGTCCTGGGATAGGTAAAAAAGATCGAGGGAGGCTGGCTCCCCCGATCCCTCCTGCTCATGAGCAGGTCGCGAAGCTGACTACTCGTCCATCGGCTCGATGCTCAGCGCGGCCGCCTGCATCTCGGTGTTCTCTTGGCCCAGCGTGGCGATCACCGTCTCCCAGAGCTTCTTGATCTGGGCCGGGCTGGTGGCCAGCCAGACGGTGTCCAACAGCTCCTCGCGCTCCTGTTGCAGCTTGAGGATCTGCTGGCCCAGTTCGGTCTCGGCCATCAGCTTGGCCGCATGGGCCTTCTTCCGCAGCTTAACGGCGTCGTCGACCGGGTTGCTGTAGCAGTAGCTGTGACGGCCGCTGCCCGCGCCGGTGTCCTCGACGGTCTTGAGGACCTGCTCCCTCATCGCGGCTTCGAGCTTCTCCTTGCGCTTGGCCAGCTCGGCCGTCTGCTTCTCGATGGCCTCGATCTCGTCATTGAACGTATCGATGCCCAGCGACACACGGGCGGCCTTGGTGGCCTCGCTGTCGATCCGCTTCATGAAGGCCGGGTCGGTGGCCATCAGCGAGTCGATCTTCTGCGTGATCCGCTTCGAGATCCGTTCCTTCCAATGTTCCTTCTCCGCGACTGTCAGTGACATGGTCACTCCTGGGTCTTGTGTTTCTTCTTGGGTTTGGGCGGCTCCTCCGCTATGGGCTCCTCTGCCTTCACCTTGTCGCTGCGGAGCTTGTCCGCAATCGCTTTGGTGAGGTCGGTGTTGAACTCCTCCGCCAACAGGCAGTAGCGGTACAGGATCTCCGCCACCAGTGCCGCGTCGGCCATTGCGTCATCGTGGGCCTCGAAGTCCGCTGGCAGCATCAGGCCCTTGCGTTTGAGGACCTTAGCCAGTGTCGGAAGCGGAAGGGAGATGGTCCCCGCACAGCGGAGTAGCCAGCTCCCCGGGTCGCAGAACGTACCGTCCTTGATCCAGTGAAGAATGGGCACGACGACTCCCGCGTCGCTTGCCTCGACAGCCGCCAGGACCATCATGCTATCGGCCTGGATGCTGTACAACTCCCAGACCGGACGCGGCACGTCCGGCTGCTCCGGGTAAAGGTCCAACAACCACGCACAGAACCCGGCCGCCGGATTGGGCACTTGCGGGTCATTGGCGAAGTCGTTGGAATCGAAGAACGCTTGATGTGTAACGTCCGCCGCCACGACGCGCACGATGTGTCCCGACAGGGGCGACCCGCGGAGAAGGTCCATGTCAGTGACGGGACCGGACAGGTTCTCCGTAGCATCGGGGCGGCAGGAGAGAGCAAAACCAGCGATGATGGGGCAACGGGACACAGTGTTCTCCTACTGAAGAATGGCAGGGTCGACTATCGACAGCACCTGCCAGGGTTCCTTCTCACGCCAGGGGTTGAACAGGCAGACCTGGACTTTGGACTGGTCCTCGCAAGGCCGCGTCGCCACGACCCGCACATCCGTGTGCACTTCGAGCTTCCGCCAGGTCTCGTCAGTCATCTCTGCCACGGGGATGTCGAGCGGAAGCCCGGCCAAGATGGCACAGGCATGCTGGTCCGCCCAACGTCGCAGTACGTGCTGCGATTTGGCTGCGGTCACGTGCGGCGGTGCACCCACCAACACAGGCGACTGAGCCATGCTGAGATCGTCGACCACCAGCAAGTCGACACGGTTGCGATAGGTCCGCCGCAACCAGGGTTGCAAGAACTTGGTCCAGCCCTTGACGCTCTCTGCCTTGTGCATCCACTGCTGGACACCCACGCGGAGATGGTTGAGGTTGGTGGTGGCCTTCTTGCTCGCGTCACGATTCACGAACGCCTCGGCCGCAAGGCGGAGCACGACGACACGCGGGTCATAGTCACTCCGTTCAGGTTTGAGCAAAGCAGCATGGGTGGCCAGGCTAAGGGCATGCGCGACAAGCCGCGGCGGGCCCACGAGAAGCGTGGTCCGGTCCCGGCCTAGCGTTGACGTCCCGGTCGCTTCGAGCTTGAATCCCACGGGAATTCCCACACCCTTGCGTGCTTCCGCGGCCAGTTGCTCCGCCTTGCGGTCCGCGCGACGAACTTCCTCCTCTTCACGCTGCAACTCGGACATCATGAAGGGAAGGCAGTACTTCTGGAGTTTCTGGAGAACATGATCCCGTCGGTAGCCCTCCATGCTGGCCGCCTGCATCGAATCCGTGATGCACGCGAAGGTTCCATCCTCCATGGTGCAGCCCAGCGCCCGCAGATCGCGGTCGAGGGCCACCAGGGCCAGGTTGTAGAGCTGCCGCGCAGCTCCCATCACCACGCAAGTTGCGACGAGGTGATCATGTTTCTTCACCAGTCGCTGCGATCGTTCCTTGATCTTCTCGATCTCTTCCGCAGGGAAGTTGTCCTTCCAGGCGGGATCGAGCACCGGGGCATACTCGGCGGTGTCCGCCGTGCTCAACTCCGGCATCTCGGGAAACTGTTCTTCCAGCGCCTCCGTGTCATCCATGACGCAACCCGCTTGCTGCCTGCAAGCGGCCTCCTGGTTATCGGTCGGGTTTAGCCTTCACAGCTCGCGTATGGGCGGCGTTGCTTTCCGCCATCCCTTTCTCAGTCAAATGGTACTGCGGTGCTTGGACAACCTTCACGAAGCCCTTCCGCAGCAAATACTCTACCACAGCCGTCGGAATCTCGTGGCCCCGAACAAGGGGTCCTACCTCACCGATGTAGAACTTGCCGGGGGCAATCTCCACCAGTGTTGTGCTCTGCCACAGCCGGGCCATGGCCGCGTCCGCCGCTTCGCGGAGCGGGTCCAGCTGCTTAGAACTCTTGGGCTCCTTTTTCTTAGCCATCACTTGGCCTTGCAGGCCGCCTTGAGGGCCTTGCGCACGAACGCCTTGCCCTCCTTGGTCAGCTTGAGCAGACGCGCGTAGTCGTTCTGCATCTTCTTGGGCACCGGCTCGAAGGCCACGAAGGACAAGCTGAGCAGCTTGTCGACGCTGCTGGGCTTCACGCCCTGAGGCGACGCCTCGGCAGACAACAGGAACCACTTGCCCTTCGTCGTCTCGGCCAGCTTGTGGTTCTGCATCGCCACGAGAACGGCCACTTGCGCTTTGCTGGGTCCAGCCATCAACACTCCCTTTCAAACAACAGGGTTCAAGGCAGCAGTGACACGGCTACAAGCACGGTCCACGTATGCCTTGGAAACATCGAAACCTTGAAAATTGCAGCCCGCCATGACTGCCGCCACGCCCGTCGTCCCCGTGCCCGCAAACGGATCGAGCACCATATCGCCGGGCTTGGAACACGTGCGAACGATGCGCTCCATCATCGCCAGGGGGATTTGGTTGTCGGCACCTTTCACGCGCTCGTGAAATGTACCGCACACGCGGCTCTGGAGCCAGACGTCTGACTTTCCGCTGAAGCACTCCGCCAGCTCAGGCGGCCGAAGCACCCACACATCGTCGGGCAGCCGCCCCTTGGGGTTGGCTCGCTTGTCGCCGTAGATCAGCTGTCTCGCCGAAGGCACCCGCACCGCGGGATCCTGGGCATTGAACGTGAACCTCGTCTTGGATTTGGTGTAATAGAGCCAGTGGGTGTGAGCCCGCGTGAAGTTCTTGGGGTTGTTCACACCGAACGTGAACGCCCAGATGATGTGGCCCCGCTTGTAGAACTTGAAGTCCTTCTTGCACATCACATCCAACTCGCTGACCAGCCCAGCCCCCATGGCCAGCCAGAAGGAGCCGTGCTTGTGCAACACGCGATGGATCTCACCTAGCCACTGCCTCGCCCAGTTGAGATACTCGGCCGTCGACTTACGGTCCTCGTAAATGTCGTAGTCCCGCCCCAGATTGTAGGGCGGGTCGGTAGCCACCAGGTCCCACTTGCCGGACGCCAGCTGGCTCATGCCTTTCACGCAGTCGATCGCGTGGATGTTCCAGACCGGTTCAACCACGCTCGCGTCGCTTTTTCGCCTGCTTCGCTTCTTCGACATCGTCTCTGCTCTCTTCCTCGTTGAAGAACTTCGGCACTCTGGGCAGTGGCCCGATCCATCCCAGCACCCGCCCACGGTAACGCTGATCAGAGGAAGGGTAGCACCACTGGTCCATCCAGATCAGAAACAGGTCTTTCACCAGGTTCGTGTTGTCACCGTAAGGCACGCGGCAGGCATACACACCTACCGCCGTCGGATTACCTGTGGAGTAACTGAGCCTTTCCATCAAGCTCCTTTCACAGATCGCCCTTGCGAGCAGTCCGCCAGGGGAGCAGCTTCATCGTGCGGTCGTTGGCGGACGGCCCGCGGCCCGTGATTATCACCGGAGCCACGTAAAGGGTCAACATAGCGCACAACTCCTCCGCGGAATGTGAACCCCTGTCTCGAACAACACCCACCGACAGATCGGCTGGATTCACCGCGTCCTGGTCCACGACGCCAAAATAGTCGTCCTGGTCGAGACAGTTGACCACAAGACCATCCAGGGGTTGTTCCAGGCTGGCCAGGGCATAACGCAATAGGGCGAGGTTCAAGGCACCGCAGCGAAGACGGCCCCGCCAATCGTCCGGGATGTTACCCGGGTCGGGATAGCTGACAGCATCGTACTCGCCGGGCAGAGGACCGGGTCCGTGCCGCGTGGTGTACGCCCGGGTGATGCCCAGACGACAGCTGGCAGTGACGTGCAGCGTGCTCAGCAGCTCCGTGGCGTGCTTGAGCGTCACCGTCGACCAGGTGGTGTAGGGGTCGAACCCCTTGTACTCGTCCAGAAGCACGCCTTGAGAACCCTCGAAGATCACCGTGTCGAACTCGGGCACGGTCCGCGAGATACGTGCACGGAACGCCTCGGATAACTCCTCAGCAATTTCGCTCGGGTCTTTTCGCAGCAGGTAACGCGCAAACTCCGCAGGCACGTCGCCACCCGGAAGATCCTCAAGCTTGCCCGCCTCAGCGACACAGTACGCTTGGATCGCACGCAGCTTGGGCTGCAGTTCACCACACCGCGGCAGCTCTGCGGCCCGAATAGCCTCGTCAGGACGTGACAGCGCGTGTGATCGTGTCTCCCCTATGCCAAGACCACACGAACCATGTCGCCGGGATCCGCGAGCCAGCTCCCGCAGCCGATTGAGGGCCATGTGGTAGGGCGTAGCTACCAGCGCGTCGGGGTGCACGTAGAGCCACGTGTACGGGGTCAAGATCCCCATCGCCTGCAGATGCGCCGCCTCGGCCCGCATGGCGAGCGGCTCGATGATCACTTCCGGCCCAAGATACGTCTTGGCTCCAGCCAACATGCCTGCACCGAACTGCGAAAAACAGTGCTCCTTGCCGTCCGGCGTCCGTACCCAGTGCCCGGCCTGAGCACCGCCGCAGTAGCGAACCACCAGGTCCGCGTTGAACTGTCTCGTCAGATAGTCGACCGTTGCTCCCTTCCCTTCGTCGCCAAAGCCCAGCCCCACGGTGATAATGGCCTTGCTCACTTTTCCTCCTCTGTGGTTAGTCGAAGCACACAGGTACAACATCGGGAAATTCAAAAATCTCCCGGCGAAAATCCTCCAACGTGTTGCAGATCGGCTTACCTGGAGCATTGAGCGAAGTGTTGCTCAGGCACTCCGCACCGGTGGCGCGTCCCACAAGCGTCAGCAGCTCGTACAGCCAGGGGTCATCCTGTTCTCGCAGAACCTGCACTCTGGCCGTGTCATCACGGTGAACGATCCCTGGCGTCAGTTTGCGCGCTTCCGGTGTGCAACGATTCGCATACTGCATGTAGTGACCGCGCGGACCGAGAAACAGTTTGTTGAAGTCCCGGTCGGTGACAACCGGGGCCAATGGACGGTAATGCTCACGCTTCTTGATCGCTCCCGACACGCGTTGAGCCATGGCAATCGACGGTCGTGCGAGAAAGGAGCGGTGTCCCAGTGCCCGCGGCCCAAGCTCCCCGCTGCCGTGCAGGACTGCCAGCACGTTGTCACGGAGAAGACACTCCGCCGCCTCCGCTGGCGAGAGATAGATCGGGGGCTGTGTTACAGGCGGCCGCCACTGGATGAACGGCGAAGATAGTGGTTTGGGCCAACGACCCGTATGGGAGAAGTACCCATAGGCAGCCGAGCCCAGACACTGACCGCTGTCGTCGATACCAGGACCGAAGATCACCTCCTTGTTCATGCCTCGCAGGAAATTGTTCAGCTCCAGCGCGAGGAAGGTGCCGCCTCCAACGACCACCGTCGATGTCACTGGCAGCCGAGAACAGACCGCCGTGATGTATTGCTTGATGTCGTTCAGGTAGCCCAGGTAGAAGCTCGCAAAGGAGGCCATCACTGCGGGTGTCAGCCCTTCACGACGATGACGCTCGCGAAGCTTCTCTTTCTCGGCTGCGTTGAAATCCTTGGGCCAGGTCATCTCATGGACGGCGTCTCGTGGAACAAATCCGGCCATGCCCATCAGCTTGCCAGGGAACGCCAGGGGGTCACTCCCGACCGGACCCAGGTCGCACAACCGTGCGTACGACGAATACCTCAACTTCTCCCCGATGTGCTCCATCTCCGTAAGCGATGAGTCCGAAATAAGCCCGGCGGAATAGAAGCTGATCTCTGCGGGATTGGTCGTCGGCCCGCCCCCGTCGAGCGCGAGATACAGCACCGGCTCCTTGTACTCCTTCTCACGGAACATCCAGGAAGCCACAATGTGTGCGATATGGTGGCTGACGTGAAAGATCGGGCAAGGTGGCAGCCGATCGGTGAGGCAGACTGGGCCCTCTCCGGCATAGTCCAGAAACTTACCTAGCACGATGCCAAACATCGTAGCGGAGTGCGAGGCCGTGAAAATCCGATCCTGTGCACTGATCGGCGGCTGCCCTGCCGCCTGTAGCATCGTGTCCACATCGAAGCGATTGTCGCAAGCGCGCTTGAACCGAGTCGTTCTTTCACGCTCCAAGTAGTACGTCAGCTCGCCGTCTTCGTTGAAGCAACACACGCCGCTGTTGTGGATTGAGTGCACACCGATGAAACGCATACAGCCTCCTGCCTTGGAAACGAAAGGGGCTCGGTGGACGACGTTCATCCACCGAGCCCCGGTCCACGTTTGGCTACGCGGTTACTCGTTGCTCTCGTTGCGGTCCTGCTGCCTTCCAGCTGCGCAATGAATCGCAGGAAGTGCTCGGACCACCCGGAGATCTCGGCCGTCCACAGCCCATCATAGGCGATTCCGTGCTGTTCGCACGAGACGTCCACGATGTAGTTGTGCTGG
>Ga0172381_10002757_pt1 | contig 19052 bp, 23 predicted proteins | sample Leawel6488metaG_FD_119754 | JGI IMG/M metagenome (GOLD analysis project Ga0172381, IMG submission 119754) | Leachate microbial communities from a municipal landfill in Southern Ontario, Canada - Leachate well 64-88 metaG | ecosystem: Engineered > Solid waste > Landfill > Unclassified | place...
ACTTGTTTCAGGATCGCAAAAGCGAACGACCATGCGATGCTGAAATAAATTCAGCATGACGTGAGAGCTATAGGTTGATTGCAACTCGGTATTACAAGTTTCTGCCGCACAAACGCACCGGCACAGAACAAGCTTATAAGTCGATAAGTTGGAGGCATGGAGGTATAGAGGGTTGGAGGATTGGCTTTCTGTTTCCCCGATTTTTTTAAAAATTTGCGAAGCATTATTGAACTTAATCACTTAGTCACTCAGTCACTTCGTTCCTTCGTTCCTAGTAATTCATCTGCCAGCCTTCGTCTATGATTCGGCCGATGCAATAGTAACCTCGTTTATCTGTTCCGTTATTATATCCGTAATCGCAAAGTTTACTGGCTTTCCAAGGGTTGTATTTAGCCCCACCGGCAGGATATAAGGCTGGTCCGTTGTCGTTGACAATCGCAAAGTAAAATATATCACGACCCAAAGAATTGGGCTTTTTTGGACCGTTGACATCAATAAAAAAATTAGTCATACATACTTTTGTTAAGGAAGCTGCTGAACCGCTGCAGCCTAAAGAGGAAGTATTAAACCTGACGGCTACACCATCTGCTGTTATGAATCTGTAACTACTATCGTACCCACTACTAGTGTTAGTTCCATCAAAATTTTGTGCTATTGTGTCTGGGAAACAGCCCAATGTATTTGTACCACAGTTTTTTGCCACGTTAAAATAACCGGCTATTTTATCGCCCATGGTTTTTAAATCAGCCGAATCAAAGAAACAGCTCAAATCGCCTATGCAGCCGCCATCGGCGGCCATTTGGATTAAGGCCTGATTCCACAAGGAATAAGCTTTTCTCGCACCTGCGACATATCCGGCTTTTTGGGATTCGGCAATCACTCCGGGAATCATAAGCCCTGCAACCACGCCGATAATGCCCAATGTGATTAATACTTCGGCGAGAGTGAAGGCGGGTTGAAAGGTCAATTTTTTAGCGTCGTTGCGAGGGGAAACGGTGAGATGTGAGAGGTGAGACGTGAGAAGAGAAATTGGAGAAGAGAAACGGAATTTCCCGTCGTTGCGATGGGGTAAATGTTTTGTCCCATGCAAAAGAGCGTTCTCGTCGTTGCGAGGAGAAAATTTGCGACGAAGCAGCGGATTTCGGCAAGAGCGATGCGAAGCAAGCTCGTCCAAGTGAGCAGAACCACGCTTCTGCGAACTGCCGATAATCCAAGACAATCCAAAAAAACATTCACAAAAATTTTTCAATTCTTTACCCTTTCTAAAATTTATCCTCAGGAGTTATTATAGTTTATTTTCAAGAAAAAAGCAAATTTGTTTTATCGTATTAACATTTGTAACAAAATTTGATGAAAAATGTTATGAAATGTTATAAAACTTTAAAAAAGTGGTACTGCATGCATGTAAGTCATACTCTGACTTGCACTCTCTAATTCCTCTCTTCTAATACGTGGTTTTTAGCCGGCTTTTCAACTAAAGTCGGTTTTTATTTTGGCCGAAAGAGGAAACGGGGAAATTGGGAATTGGTAATTGGGAATTGGGAATTGAGAACAGAACCGTTCAACTTATCGACTTATCAACTAGAAGACGGGAAAAGAAAAGTTTTAATTTTTTTGTTGCACTTAATCACTTAATCACCCAGTCACTTAATCACTTCGTAAAAAGCCCTTCGACCGTTCGACCTTTAAACTCTTCACCTTCTCACGTCTCCCCTCCCCCTTCCCCTTTCTTAAAAATTCTGCTACAATAAACAAATGGACGAAGTTATCGAAAGTTTAAAAGAGTTAGGATTTAATTCATACGAGGCGAAGGTTTACGTGGCGTTACTGAAAAAGTACCCCGCAACCGGTTATGAAGTAAGCCAAATTGCTGATGTGCCGCAATCAAGAGCCTACGACACACTAAAAACGCTGGAAAAAGAAAAAGTGGTTGTAGCTACAAACTCAAAGCCCGTTACTTATACGCCGATTAAGCCTACCGAATTAACCAAAAGATATAAGCGGAAAATCAACTCTACGCTGGATTTTTTGGACAAAAATCTTCCCAATGTCAAGGAAGATTATACAGAGCCGATTTTGAGCATTACCGGTGCTGCAAATATCAGAGAAAAAATCATTGAAATAGTTAAAAACGCAAAAAAAGAAATCTATATTGAAATTTGGTCGCAGGATTTTAAATTTGTTGAGCCTTACATGCTGGATGCTTACAACAGGGGCGTTGAAATTAAAATTGTCGGGTATGATAACTTTAAAAGTAATTTCGGGCTTGTATTTGAACACGGCTCTGCCAAGGAGATTGAACTTTCGCTGGGCGGCCGTATGGTAATTCTCGTAGCGGACGATGAAGAGGGGCTTATAGGCAATTCCAGTTCCACCAAATTTGAGAATGTCCATGTCGTTTGGACAAAAAATTACGGCGTTGTGTTTTTGATAAAAGAACTTATCGTCCATGATATGTATCTGCTCGACATTGAGAAAAATTTATCGGAGCAGGTAAAAGTCGTTTACGGCAGTAATTTAAAGAAGTTGAGGGATAAAATTTTGGGGGCTAATTCACCTTATCGAATTCATTAATAAAAATTAACTTTTAAAATAATATTTATGGTTTAAAATATAAAAATACACTTTTGAATGAGTGAAATATGTTTTGGGAATAGTGAAATAGGAATTTATAGTATGCAAGGGTATAGTTTTGAATTAATTACAGGGCCGATGAGTTGCGGCAAAACAGAGGAGTTGTTAAGACGTGTAAGGCGTGCGATTATCGCAAAGAAAAAAGTTAAGGTAATCTCTCCGGAAATTGACACCAGAGCCCACGGTGATTATATTGAGTCCCGAAACGGACTATGGCTTGACGCAATAAAAGTCAGGCAGTCTGTTCAAATTTTGAGTCTTGTTAAAGAGGATGACGAAATTATTGCAATAGATGAATTGCAATTTTTTGACGAACATATTGTGAAAGTTATCTCAAAACTGATGGATGACGGTAAAAAAGTTGTCGGAACAGGCTTGGATCTTGATTTCAAAGCCGAACCTTTCGGGTACATGCCGGAACTTATGTGCCTTGCAACAAGCGTTGATAAACTGGCCGCTGTTTGCATGAAATGCGGCGGTGAAAACGCAACAAGAACGCAAAGGCTTGTTGACGGAAAACCTGTCGATAAGAATTCACCTTTGATTATGATAGGCGGGGATGAGACTTACGAAGCCCGCTGCGTAAAATGCTATGAACTGCCGGATGTTAAAAGCGAAATCAGAAAACGTGAATTTAAACTTCTTCACTTCGGCGGATAATAAATAATTTTTCTTAACATTAGTTTACTTTTGGGCAATTTTTTAAATTTACGTGTTTTACACATAAGTATGTAGTGTATTACTTTTATTTATGAAAGGAAATTAATCATGGCAGATCCAACAGTTACTCCTATTACCCCTGTTGCAACTCAAGCAACCCAATCGACACCGGAGAAAGCACCTGAGGTAAACTCAGCATCAACAACAGCACCGGCAGTTGAAATCAAAAAGGATGAAAAAGCTCCTGCAGCGGCTGAATCACTCGGCCAGGCAACTTTGCCTCCTGAACAAGGCAAAAAATTAAATATGTACGCATAAATAAAACCCGAAAACAAAGAAGGCGGATTTTTTCTTTTGAGAAAAAATCCGCCTTCTTTGTCTAAATTTATTTCACAACAATGTTAACCAATTTCTTAGGTACAACAATTACTTTAACGATTTCTTTGCCCTGCGTGAATTCTTTTGTTTTTTCGCTTTTTAATGCAATTTCTTTCATTTCGTCCTGCGACAAATTTTCATCCGCCTCGATTTTATCGCGGACCTTGCCGTTAATTTGAATTACAAGAGTAATCGAACTTGTTTTGGCCAAATTTTCATCCCACTTGCACCATTTTTCGCTGTGGATTGAAGTTTTGGCACCCAGTGAAGTCCAAACTTCCTCAGTTAAATGCACCGCAACGGGCGACATAAGCTTCATTAAGGTCAAAATTGCAAAACTAAAGACATTTTTATCTTCTCCTGAAAATCCATCGTTTTGGTTGCTTAGGGAACCCGCTCTGCAGCCAAGCCAGTCGTAAATTGCGTTTGTAAGCTCGCGGTATTTCGAAATCACCGTGTTAAACTGAAATTCGTTCGAAATATCATTTGTGACTCCCTTGATTGCCATATGAACAACACGTATCAGGTCATCGTTTTCTTTTGACCTGTTCTCCGGCAAATTATAATCAAAAATAATTTTATCCTGATTTGTCGAAACAAGCCGCCAAACCCTGTTCAAAAATTTGTAACAGCCTTCAACGCCGGCGTCTGACCAGTCAAAATCACGTGCAGGAGGGGAATCTGACAAAATAAACAATCTTGCCGTATCCGCCCCGTAATTTTCAAAAATTTCGTCAGGGTCAACCGTGTTTCCCTTAGATTTTGACATCTTAGACCCGTCTTTTAGCACCATGCCCTGAGTGAGCAGGTTTTTGAACGGCTCATCAAAACTTAAAAGTCCCATATCTTTCAACGCTTTTGTAAAAAATCTTGAATAAAGCAAGTGCAAAATTGCATGCTCAATCCCACCGACGTACTGATCCACGGGAAGCCATTTGTCCACAAGTGCTTTGTCAAAAGGTTTTTGTGCATTTTTTGGGTCGGCATATCTCAAATAATACCAGCTTGAGCATATAAATGTGTCCATTGTGTCGGTTTCCCGCTTTGCAGGTCCGCCGCATTTAGGACAGGTTGTATCGGCAAAAGTCTTTGATGTAAGGATGGGCGATTTGCCTGTGACGCTAAAATCAACATCTTCAGGAAGCAAAACGGGCAAATCGCCCTCATTTACCGCCTGAATTCCGCATTTTTCGCAGTAAACAACGGGAATTGGGGCTCCCCAATAGCGTTGGCGGGAAATTAACCAATCTCTAAGTCTGTATTGAGTCTTAAATTCGCCAAAACCGCCCTCGACTGCTTTTTGTGTCATTAATTTTTTAGCTTCTTCGTTGGATTTTCCGTCAAATTCAGCGGAATTTATCATAATGCCTGATTCAGTGTACGCTTCTTCTAATTCCGTTCCCTGTTCTCCGTTCCCTGTTACTCTGTTAATAACGGCCTTAATCGGCAAATTATATTTTTTTGCAAAATCAAAATCACGTGTATCGTGTGCCGGAACCGCCATAACCGCACCCGTTCCGTATTCCGCAAGTGCATAATCTGCTGTCCAGAGAGGGAATTTTTCTCCCGTAAACGGATTTATGCAATGAGTGCCTAACAGAACGCCGGTTTTAATTCGTTCGGTCGAAAGCCGTTCGATTTCTGTCATTTTACGGGCATTTTCACGATAAGCCCTTACCGCCGCTTTGTTTTCGGGAGTTGTAAGTACTTCAATATCAGTGTATTCGGGTGCTACAACAAGGTAAGTTATCCCGTAAGCAGTGTCAGGGCGAGTTGTGAACACGGGGATTTCCATATCTTTTTCAACGACTTTGAATTTTAAAATCGAACCTGTGGACTTTCCAATCCAGTTTGCCTGCATGGTTTTTACGTTATCGCCCCATCCGTCGAGTTTATCCAAATCCTGAAGGAGTTCTTCGGCGTAGTCGGTAATTTTTAAAAACCACTGCGAAAGGTTTTTCTTTGTTACGACTTCATCGCAACGCCAGCATTTGCCGTCGATTACCTGTTCATTTGCCAGAACGGTTGCACATTTTTCGCACCAGTTAACGGCTGCTTCTTTTTTGTAGGCCAAACCTTTTTTATAAAACTGTAAAAACAGCCACTGGGTCCATTTGTAATAATCGGGTTTACAGGTTGTAACTTCTCTGTCCCAATCGTAAGAAAGCCCGAGCATTTTAAGCTGTTGAGTCATATAGGCAATATTTTCGTCTGTCCATTGGGCGGGGTTTGCACCATGCTGCATTGCGGCGTTTTCGGCCGGAAGCCCGAAGCTGTCCCAGCCAATCGGGTGAAGAACATTAAATCCCTGCATTTTTTTAAAGCGGGCAATCACGTCGGTTATTGTGTAATTTCTTACATGCCCCATGTGAAGTCTGCCTGAAGGATACGGAAACATTGACAAGGCATAGTACTTTGGCTTATCGCTGTCGTTTGGCGTAGCAAAAGTTTTTTCATCCTGCCATTTTTTTCCCCACTTTTTTTCTATCTCCTGCGGAAAATATTGCTCGTCCAATTTAAAATCCTTTCATATTTGTCTTTTAAGTCAATTTTAGCACAAAAAAATTTCACTTCTCTCCCTCATTTCACTCGTACCTGACAATCAGATGTAACTATCAAGCAGAAACAGGCCGGTTTTTCTAATCCGGTTTTAAATTTCAATGAAGTTTTCTAAACAATTGAGCTGATTTTTTAAAGTTTGGCTTCATTTCTGCCGACTGCATATTTGTAATCATAGAATGGGGGAAGCAGTTTATGGCAAGAATTATTGAAAACGAACAGGGCAGAAGGATGGTCAGGATGTCTGTCGACGACATAATTAGTGTAGTCAGAGAGTACCAGCGTATTGTGCAAAACCCAAAGACTTATGAGGGGATTAGAATGGTTCTGGCTCAAGCAGGTATGTATTTGCCCGAAGATGTTTAAATTAATATTGAGGATGCGGAATTATTCCTGTTTACGTCACCCTGAATTTATTTCCGCGGAGATGATTTTGTAAACAAAATCTATCTCCCCGACACTGTTTTCTAAGCTCGTTCCTAGAAAAGAAAACAAGAGGCAGGGTCGCAAAGTCGCTCGCTGATGCGATGCTGAAACAAGTTCAGCATGACGTGAGTCGTTTTTTGGAATAATTCCGCATCCTCATTGAATATTTTGCAGAATTTCAATCGAACGTTTTGCGAGAAGCTCATTTTTTAGTTTTTTATTTTTTCTATCCTTCTTAGGCAAATCAATCGGTGCAATAATCCCCCAATTTGAATTTATCGGCTGAAATTTCTCATGAGCAGGGTCTGAGATATAAGCACATAAAGCACCGAGCATTGTTTCTTTCGGCAATTCAAGGTAGGTTGGGGCTTCTCCCCCAACAAAACCATTAATATACCGTGACATATTAATCCCAGCCAACATGCCTGTCGCAATTGATTCTGTGTAACCTTCCGTGCCTGTAATTTGCCCCGCAAAGAACAAATCAGGGCGGTTTCTCGTCTGTAAAGCTGCGTTCAAAATTTTCGGGCTGTTGATGAATGTGTTTCTGTGCATTACACCATATCTGATAATATTTACTCCTTCCAGCCCCGGAATGGAATGTATAAGTTCTTTTTGGCTCGGCCATTTCAGATTTGTCTGAAATCCTACCAGATTATACAAGGTTTTGGCTGAATTATCCTGACGAAGCTGGACAACGGCATAATTTTCTTCGCCGGTTCTTTTATCGACAAGCCCAACGGGTTTCATAGGACCAAACCTGAGCGTGTCAACCCCTCTGGATGCCAAAACCTCAACAGGCAGGCATGATTCAAAGAACTTAGCATTTTTCTCAAATTCTTTAAGTTCGATTTTAGGTGCATTTATCAAAATATTGTAAAATTTTTCGTACTGCTCTTTGTTCATCGGACAGTTAATATAAGTCGCATCGCCTTTATCATAGCGGTTTGCCCAAAACGCAACGTCAAAATTTATACTGTCTTTTTCGACAATCGGGGCAATTGCGTCGAAAAAATGCAGATGTTCGCTTTGGGTAAATTCTTTTATTGAATCAGCAAGAGCGTCACTTGTCAGAGGACCGGATGCAATAACTGTGAGCGTATCGGGGATTTGGGTGATTTCTTCTCTTAAAATATTAATATTTTCGTTTTGTTCTATTAATTCTGTAACTTTTTTCGAAAAAAGTGTTCTGTCGATTGCCAAAGCACCGCCTGCGGGAACCTGACATTGATAAGCAATTTTGATTAATTCACCGCCTAAGATTTCCATTTCACGTTTCAAAAGTCCACTGGCGTTGGTGATATCGTACGACCCGAGGCTATTTGAACAGACAAACTCGGCAAAATCCGCAGAAACGTGGGCTCCTGTAGTTTTTTGAGGCCGCATTTCGTAAAGATTAACTTTTATTCCTCTTTTTGCAAGCTGCAAAGCACATTCGGCACCCGCAAGCCCAGCTCCGATAACATTTACTTCCATTAGTTAAGTTTAACGTAAACTTTTTTAACCGTCAAATTTAAAAAATTCATGCAAGTTTACCTTTAAAACTTTTGACATTCTGTAAATCAGCATAAACGACGGATTACTTTTGCCCGTTTCAGGCTTGCCTATGTAGGTTTGGTGGACATTAAGCTTTTCAGCCAAAATTTCCTGCGTCAGATTTTGCTCTTTGCGTAGTTCTTTTATACGCCCGCCCAATTTGTTAAGTATTTTTGTGTTCATACTTGACAATATAGACAGATAGGCTTATATTGTGTATAGACTGTCAAGCTTATTTACATTATATAATTCAGTAATAAAGAGGGTTTTATTAATATTATGGAGAAGAAAGTAGGATGGATTTCATCAGCACGTCAAAAATACGGCTTTACCTTGAGTGACGTGCTAATCGCTCTTGTGATAATAGGCGTAATTGCGGCAATGACCGTGCCGTCACTAATTCAGGCCCAACAAAATATGGCAAATGAAGCCGCTTTTAAGAAACTGTATTCAAATCTTTCCAATGCGATAAAGCAGGTTATCTATGAAAACGGCGGGTTGGCTTATGATTGCTTTACTGCCTCTGGATATAGCTATCATTACAGTGAATGCACAACCTTTTGAAATGAGGTTTTTAAAAAACTTCCTGTAATCAAAAGCTGTGCCGGCGGTGTAGCAAACGGTTGTCAGCCTTCGTACGCTGTTACAACGGATGTTATAGCCGCCGGCGGAAGAAGTTCCGGGGATAGTTGTTCCGGGTCAGATATCCCGAACAATAAAGCCAGTTACACACTTGCGGACGGTTCAATGATTTTGTCATACGTCGATGCTTTAGCGAAAATTTCTTTATTTATAGTAGACACAAATGGATTTAAAGGACCTAACAAGTGGGGATATGATGTTTTTCTTTTAACTCTTGATACAAAAGCTGGCAATACAAACAACGTTTTTATTACTGACAGAATTTGCTGGATATACGAAAAAGGTGGAAAAAGGATTGATGATATTTTAATCGGGCAATAGCCGTATTTGTAGATTGTGGTAAGCAGGTGGGTTAGGGAATCCATCCTACTATCTAGTTGATAAGTCGATAAGTTGAAAGGTCGAATGGTCGAATGGTTCTGTTCCCAATTTCCAATTACCAATTTCCTGTTCCCTCTTCAACCCCTTAACATTTATTTACCCTCTCTTGCAAATAAATCTGTTTATAGTACGATAAGCATATAGTTTTGTCAGAAAGAACTAAAATACATTTCCAAATAGCCGAGTGGGGTAGTGGTGCAAGATGCGACATGCCTGTATGCTTTTGTATTGGAGTATTTAGTTTTAAAATAAAAAGTATTACTTACAAGAAAGGTAAATAACCGTGGAAGAAAAAAAAATAGAAGAACAAGTTGAAGAACAGGTTGAGGCAAAAGCCGAGGCAGAAGTTGAAATAAAAGCCGAAGAACAAGTTGAAGTAAAAGCTGAAGCAAAAATTGAAGCAAAGGCTGAAAAAAAAGCCCCGGCAAAAGCTGAAGTTGAAACCGAGGCTGTTACCGAAACAAGAAGATCAAGATCAAGAAAAAAAAGAATTGAAAATCAGGAAGAAAAACCTCAATCAGAATGGACAGAACGTGTTGTTCAAATCCGCAGAGTCACAAAGGTTGTAAAAGGCGGTAAAAAGCTCAGTTTTAGAGCCATTGTTATAGTCGGAAACCAAAAAGGTCAAGTCGGCGTTGGTTGTGCAAAGGCTGCAGAAGTCATTATTGCTATTCAAAAAGCAATCGCTGACGGCAGAAAAAACCTTATCACTGTTCCGATTTTTAAAACAACAATTCCTCACCCTATCATCGGCCGTTCAGGTGCCGGAAGTGTAATGCTCAGACCTGCTTCACAAGGTACGGGGATTATCGCAGGCGGTGCTGTTCGCTCAGTATTAGAACTTGCGGGAATTGAAAACATTTTGTGCAAATCGCTCGGTTCAAAATCACCGCTTAATGCCACAAACGCCGCTTTAGAAGCATTAAAGAATTTGACACCGTTCAAAGATATCGCAAAAAAACGAGGCAAGACAATCGCGGAAATATTGAATTAGAGGTTTAGAAGGTTAGCTAATTTGAAATAAAAAAAGCCAAACCTCCAACCCTCAAAGAACGTAAATTAACAAATAATAACAAGGAGCAAACAGACAAATGGCAAAAACAGCATTAAAAAAAATAAAGATTAAACTTGTAAAGAGTTTAATCGGCTCATCTGATTCTCAACGCAAAGTGGCTACGGGTTTGGGGTTGAGCAAAATTAATCAGGTAGTGGAACATTTTAACAGCCCTACAATTCTGGGGATGGTTAACAAAATTCCTCACCTTGTACAAATCGTAGATTAAGGGAACAAGTGAATAGGGAAATAGGTGAATAAGAGAAAGAATTAACCTTTCAACCATTCAACCTTTCGACTTTTCAACTGATATTAGAAAGGATACAAAAAACAATGAGTATAACATTAGAAGATTTAAAGCCAGCCAAAGGTTCGACATCCAAAACTAAACGTGTCGGACGCGGACGTGCATCAGGACACGGAAAAACAAGTTGTCACGGACACAACGGTGAAGGCCAGCGTTCAGGATGCTCTGCAAAAAGAGGGTTTGAAGGCGGACAAATGCCTGCTTACAGAAGATTGCCAAAGTTGAAAGGGTTCAAAATCATCAACCAGCGTAATTATGCCCAAATCAATGTAAGCACATTAGAAAAACTCAAGCTGAAAAAAGTTTCACTTGAAAGCTTGAAAGAAATCAAAAAAGTACATCCTTCAACAGATGGCCTGAGAATTCTCGGCAACGGTGAAATTTCAAAAGCAATTACTGTAAAAGCAAATTATGTTACGCCTCAAGCGAAAACGAAAATCGAAGCAGCAGGCGGGAAGGTTGAGTTAATATAATGCAGCAGAAAGTTAAAATGCCGAACACATCTGATTTAATGTCAATGTGGCATGCTTCAGGTTTGAAAGAAAAGCTAATCTTTACTCTTGTAATGATTGCGGCTTTCAGATTTGGTGTTCAAATGCCTGTTTATGGTATTAATAATGAGATTTTTTCCAATATGGCGGCTCAAAATAATATCATCGGATTTTTGGATTTATTTTCAGGCGGTGCGTTAGGAAAAGTTTCTATTTTCGCACTCGGAATCGGGCCTTACATTACGTCATCAATCATTATTCAGTTGGTGTCGGTTGTAATCCCGTCTTTGGAAAAACTTCAAAAAGAAGAAGGCGAGGCCGGCAGAAGAAAACTTTCACAGTACACAAGAGTGTTTACGGTTGTATTGGCCGTATTTCAATCAATAATTTTCATGATTTTCATGACAAAATTGCCGGGTGCTATCCTTGCGGGGGTAAATCCGGGCCTGTTTTTCATAAGTTCAATTTCAGTTTTAACAGCCGGTTCGGTGCTTGTGATGTGGATTTCCGAACTTATAACCGAAAAAGGGATAGGAAACGGCGGATCTTTGATTATCTTTATCGGGATTTTGTCGGGGATTCCTTTGTATGCTTCAAGGACCGCACAAATGGTCACAAGAGATTCCAGCCTGCAAATCGGATTAATTTTCTTGCTGGCAATTTTCTTTGCCACAATGGTTTTCATTGTCATAATGCAGGAGGCTACAAGAAAAGTTGTTATTGTTAACCCTAAAAGACAGGTCGGTAACAAGGTTTACGGCGGAGTAAACACCTTTATTCCGTTTAAGCTCAATCCGGGCGGGGTTATGCCGATTATCTTTGCGATTGCGATTTTGCTATTCCCGACTACCATTTTAAGCGTTGTCGGACAGGCGAATATTCATAACCTTGCCGCAAAAAATATTATTTTACATTTAACTCAATGGTTAAGCCCTTCGGGCTGGTTTTACTACCTGCTGTATTTTCTGATGATTGTTGCACTGACTTTCTTTTACGCTTCAATTATGCCGAATATGCAGCCAAAAGAGATTGCCAATAATTTGAAAAAATACGGTTCATCAATTCCGGGGATTAAGCCGGGCAAACCAACCGCCGAAGCTCTTGATAAAATTTTGAGCAAAACGACCTTCATCGGGGCATTGGGACTTGGCGTAATTGCACTTGTACCGTCGTTTACAAGTTATATAACCAACATTAAAACCCTCCAAGGGATTGGTGCTACATCTCTAATCATCATGGTCGGGGTTGCACTTGACTTGATTAACCAAGTCAGAACCCATCTTTTGGCAAGAAACTACGAAAGCTTCTTGAAAGAATAGGGGTAAATATATAAATGACAAAGTAGGTTGGGCTTTCCAGCCCAACAACAAGGAATTAGTAATACTTTCGGGTTTTGTTTTTTAACTTGTCCAATCGCAATAACTCGTTGAACCTTTTCTCTTCGGGTGTTTTTTTGGAGAAAAAATCAAGCAGCCGTATTTTTAACAATCTGAGTCCTTCTTTTGAAAAAAGAGGGAACCACTGCCCTCTGTATATCGGGTCTGCGGTTGCTTTTTTAAACAGGTCGAAGTCCTCCAACCCTATCTTTGCAAGAGAAACACTTGCAGCTTTGTACTCTTTGTATTTCCCCAAAGCAGATAAAAGCATTTTTCCTTCAATAAGTTTTTTTATTTTTTGAATTCTTACTTCATTCACTTTAGCCATAAAAATACCCCTATATTTTTTGTTCATTATAACATGAAAGAGAGCCAATAATATTTTTATTATTACTTTATTGAATGTGAATTGGTATAAAAATGGGGTTTCAGGGGTGTCCCCTGACGCTTTGACATTTTGGTCGCGTGTTTCTCTTTCTTTTCGTTCTTTTCTTTCTCTTTTCATCGCAAAAAAGAGAAAGAAAAGGACACAAGATTGAAAATATTAATAACAAAAAGAGCGAAACCAAAAGGTTTCGCTCTTTTTGTTATTTGATGAAAGATTATCTCTTAGAGAACTGGAATTTCTTTCTGGCCCTTTTTCTACCGTATTTTTTACGTTCTTTGACTCTCGGGTCTCTTGTCAAAAGTCCTTCTGAGCGAAGTACGTTTCTGTACTCTTCATTAATCTTGAGCAATGCTCTTGAAATTCCGTGTTTAATCGCACCGGCTTGAGAGCAAATTCCGCCTCCGACAGTTTTGACTTTCACATCAAATTTTTCTTGATTATCAGTCAAAACCAGTGGCTTAAATACCATCATTTCAATTGCCGGTCTGTTGCCGAGGTAAGCTTGTAAGGTTTTTCCGTTTACAAAAATCCTGCCTTTGCCTTTTACAAGTTTAACAACAGCGATGGAGCATTTTCTGCGTCCTGTAGCTATGGTTTCTTTTGCTTGAGTCGCCATTATTTAACCTCCTTTGCATTTTTAATAGGAATTGGCTGTTGTGCCGCATGCGGATGTTCGCTTCCGGCGTAAATTTTAAGTTTCTGGAACTGTTCATCACCCAAAGTGTTATGAGGCAACATTCCTTTAACCGCTTTTTCAAGTGCCAAAGTCGGATTTTTTTCCATTAATTCCTTGAAACTTGCTATTTTAAGACCTCCCGGAAAACCGGTATGGTGATAATATTTTTTGTCTGTTTCTTTTTTACCTGTAACTTGAATTTTTTCAGCGTTAATTACGACAACGAAGTCGCCGGTATCAACGTGTGATGTATATTCAGGTTTATTTTTTCCTCTTAAAATTGTTGCGATTTTCGTAGCTAATCTGCCCAGAATTTCTCCGTCAGCATCGATTAAATACCATTTTCTTTCAACTTCGAGAGGCTTTGCTGAATAAGTTTTCATTGTTTGTCTGCTCCTTGTTATATTTTGATTACTTTATGTTTTAGTTGAATGGTCGAATGGTTGAACGGTTGAATGGTTTTCCATATCTTGTTTAAATTCGATTAGCCAAACTTTTCAACTTTTCGACTTTTAAACCCTTCAACTAATATTCTACTTTCATAAGTGTCAACCCGTGAGGGTTAACGGTTTTTCCCGCTTTTGACCTGTCTCTCGCCTCCAAAATTTCTTTCATTTTTTCGGGCGGAAAGTTGTTTTTTTCAATCAAAAGCAAAGTTCCCACGATAGCCCTTACCATGTTGTACAGAAATCTATTTCCTGTAATGTCAATTACCACCGTGTCGCCGAGCTTTTTACACCCGACTTTATAAATAAAACAAGTCCTGTTCAAAGTCGAAGACCCTGAACTTCTGAAACTGCTGAAATCATGCTCTCCAAGTAAATATTCTAAAGATTTTTGCATCCTTGAAATATTTAAATCCCGCTTTACCTGCAACAAGCCGCCATCAAAGGCACTTCGCTGCTTTTTGTTGTAAAAAACATATTGGTAATAACGTTTTTTAGCGGATTTTTGGGCATGAAATTTAGCCGAAACTTCCTTTAAATCCGATATTGAGATGTCGTCGGGCAGAATTTCGTTCGTTGAATAAATAAACTTTGAAGCAACTAAAGTTTTATCTGTTTCAAACTGAACGATTTGACCTTTCGAATTAACCCCTTTATCGGTTCTTCCGGAAAAGACTGTTTTTATTCGTTTCTTTTTATTGATGCCTTCAATTTTTTTGGCATCCCCTATCAATGTGCTAAGTGCTTGTTCTAACTCTGATTGTATTGTCACGGGAGCATTTTTACTCTGACTCCCTTGAATCTGGCTTCCTGAGTAGTTTTTACCAATATACTCAACTCTAACCGTGTATCTTTTCATACGAGTTGGATTAAAGCCATTTCAGAAGCGTCGCCACGTCTTGGCGGCAATCTGTATATTCTGGTGTATCCGCCTTGTCTTGACGAATATTTTGTTCCGATTTGGTTAAATAATTTTCTCAAAACGGTTTGAGCTACAACCTTTTTACCTTCTGCAGGTGTCTCAACGACTTCTTTGGTTTTGACGTCTACAAATTTTCCGATTTCTTTATCGTAAATATATCCGGCTGCACGGCGGCGAGAGTGAAGGTCGCCTTTTTTCGCTAATGAAATAATTTCTTCAGCGTACGGCCTGAGTGCTTTCGCACGGGCCATAGTCGTTTTTATTTCACCGTGTGTGAAAAGCTCAGTCGCCAAAGCACGCAATAATGCGTCTCTTTGGTCTTTTGCTTTTGATAACGTATGTTTTTTACACATGTGTCTCATTGTTTGTTTTCCTTTAGTTTTTATTTGTTGTCTTTATGTTCTTTATTTAGAGTTTCTAAACTTCTTCCTCTACTTCAGGGCTTGGTACCAGATTTAACCCGAAATGCTGCAATCTTTCGACTACTTCATCGGATGATTTCTTACCAAAATTCTTGATATTTAGCAAGTCATTTTCTGATTTTTTAAGCAACTCAGCCATTGAATTAATACTTGCACGTTTCAAGCAATTGTAAGCTCTAACTGACAATTCCAATTCTTCGATTGAAATACTCGGAATATTTTCATCTTCAAAAATTTCTTCGCTTGCGGCAGTGATGGCCGAAATTGTCGGCTGACCGGTAAGAGAAGCTATTTGCATAAAATGTTCAATCAGCAATGTTGCCGCTTGGCTAAGTGCATTGTTTACGTCAATCGAACCGTTTGACCAGATTTCGAGAGTTAATTTGTCAAAATCAAGTGAATTTCCTACACGTACCGCTTCTACGTTGTAGCTTACCCTCTTAATCGGCATAAAAGTTGCATCAATAGGCAACATATCAATCGAAGCACCTGCTTTTGATTCACGAGGAACATCGTTTGCGACATAACCTTTGCCTGTTTCAACTATAACATCAGCGTGAAAGCTTCCGCCATCCGCAACCGTGCAAATCAGCCAATCAGGGTTTACAACTTTGACTCCGGCAGGAAGCTGTATGTCGCTTGCCAAAACCTGACCCGGTCTGTCTATGTCTATTCTCAAATGCTGAGGTTCTTTTGAATCAGTCTTGACGACCAACCCTTTTAAATTCAACATAACATCGATTACATCTTCCAATACCCCCGGTATCGCCGTATATTCGTGAGTAATACCTTCAATTCTTGCTGAAGTAACTGCCGTTCCTTCAAGACTTGAAAGCAAAACACGTCTGAGCGAGTTGCCGATTGTTGTTCCGAAACCCTTTTCCAATGGCTCGATAACAAACTTGCCGTACTGTGAACTGTCTGAACTTGTTGTTGTATCAACATTTTTAATTTTTAATTCCATGTTTATTCTCCTAATTTTTCTTAAGTTATTTAGAGTAGTATTCTATTACAAGTTGTTCCTTAATTTCAGGGTCTAATTCTTCCCGTTCCGGAATTCTGTCAAAAGTTACTTTCAAAGCAGCTTTGTCGATAGTCATCCATACAGGAGCACAAGCCATGTCTATTAATTCGGCTACCGCTTTCAAAAAGTCTGAACTTTTTGCTCTGATTGATATCACATCTCCTGCCTTAACAGCATAAGACGCTATATCAACTTTTCTGCCGTTAACCAACACATGTCCGTGGTTTACGATTTGTCTTGTTTGCTTTCTGGTGATGCCTAATCCGGCTTTAAACAAAACGTTATCCAGTCTTGATTCAAGCATTTGCAACAGGATAGTACCCGTAACACCCTTCTTGCGGGCAGCTGCATGGTAATATTTAGCAAATTGCTTTTCACTTACCATATAGGTAAGTCTTATTTTTTGCTTTTCTTTTAAATGAAGAGCATATTCAGAAGGTTTCTTTCTCACAGCACCATGCTGACCTGAAGGCGTCTGCTTCATTGAAGAAACTAACTTTCTGTTTGATAATTCCTTGACTCCGTGGTTACGGAATAATTTGTTTGTAGGTCCTGTATATCTTGCCATTTGTTTGACACTCCTTTTGTGTTTTTGTTATCTTCCTGTTTTAGTTGGATGGTCGAATAGTTAAACGGTTGAATGGTTAAATTTTAAACCCTTCGACTGTTCGACCGTTAAACTTTTCAACGGCGAACTTTGTTCGCCTACACTCTACGTTTTTTCGGTGGACGGCAGCCATTGTGAGGAATAGGCGTAACGTCTTTGATTAAAGTGATTTCAAGTCCGGCTGCTTGAATGGCCCTAATAGCCGTTTCTCTGCCTGAACCCGGTCCCTTGATATGAACTTCAACCTTTTTCATACCCTGATCGATTGATTTCTTGGCTACCTGTTCCGCAGCTGATTGAGCCGCGAACGGAGTACCTTTTCTCGCACCCTTGAACCCTATTGCTCCGGCCGTAGCCCATGCAATAGCGTTACCTTGTGTATCGGTAGAAGTTATTATCGTATTATTGAAAGTTGATTGTATGTGTACAATACCCTGCAATACGTTTTTTTTGTCTTTTTTCTTTGTTTTTTGTGGTCTGGCCATCTTATTTGACACTCCTTTTGTGGTTTTGTTATCTTTCTGTCTTAGGGAAGAGGAAAGAGGCAAGGGGAAAGAGATTTCCTGTTTCCTGTTTCCTGTTTCCTGTTTCCTCCGCTATAATGCCGCTGTTTTCTTCTTGGCGATTGGTCCTGTTTTCTTGCCGCGTCTTGTACGTGCGTTTGTTTTTGTTCTCTGCCCGCGGGTAGGAAGCTTACGCTTGTGGCGAAGCCCTCTGTATGAGTTTATTTCCTGAAGACGCTTGATGTTCATGGTAACTTCACGTCTTAAGTCACCTTCAATATGAAATTTGGACAATTCATCTCTTAATAATTTAATGTCTTCATCTGTTAAATTATCAGTCCTTAATTCGGGCGAAATTTTGGCAGCCTCAAGGATTTTTTCACTTCTTTTTGGCCCTATTCCGTAAATATAGGTTAATGCTACTACTATTCTTTTGTTACGGGGTAAATCTACCCCTGCCAGTCTTGCCATGTTCGTTGTCCTTTACTTTTCTTGTTTACCTTATGATTTAGGGAATTGTAAATAGGGAATGGCTTTTTGCTCTATTTCCTATTTACTATTTCCTAACCCTGTCTTTGCTTGTGTTTAGGGTTTTCGCAAATTACTGCGATTCTGCCTTTTCTTTTAATGACTTTGCATTTATCGCAAATTTTTTTTACTGATGATCTGGTCTTCATTGTTTGCCTACCTTTATTATTATTTTATTAGCTTTGTGTTTTAGGTGAAAGGGTGAACAGGTGAATGGTTTCTTCTAAAACTCTTCAGCTTTTCAGCTTTTCAGCCTTTCAACGGCGAGGTTTCCTCGCCTATTTCAGTCTGAAGGTTATTCTTCCTCGAGAGAGGTCATAGGGCGTCATTTCGACCCTAACTTTGTCTCCCGGCAGAATTCTTATGAAATTTTTTCTGATTTTTCCTGATATATGAGCCAATATTTCATGGTCGTTCTCAAGCTTCACGCGAAACATAGCGTTTGGCATTGATTCCAAAATCGTACCTTCCATTTCTATAACGTCTTTTGCCATGCGGTCCTCTTTTTGTGGTAACAATCGCTCATATTTTAATCAAAAATACTAGTGTATTAATTAATCATACATGTTAAATTTTTCAATGCAAGGGGGAATATGCGAAGGGAAACGGGAAAAGGGAAAGAGGGGAGAGGTAATTTGATTGATTGTTTTTTTATAAATGCAACACAAACGCTCAGGACGCGGAGGTCTGATAAGGTTTTTAATAAGGCCTTTTAGTATGCTTTGTAACAATTTATTTACAAAGTTATTGTTTTAATTATTATAAAAACAAACGAGGAACTGGGAACTGGGAAGAGGGAGGTATGGATGGTTGGCAGGCTTTTTACGAAGTGATTAAGTGACTGGGTGATTAAGTGATTAAGTGCAACAAAAAAATTAAAACTTTCCTTTCCCCGTCTTCTAGTTGATAAGTCGATAAGTCGATAAGTTGAAAGGTCGAAGGGTTGAGAATGGAGGTCGGGCTTTTGTTTGACCCCCTCCCCCAAGTTTATATTTGCAAAATTGTTATTCTTCCTCCCCCCTTGAGGGACTCTGCCGAACAAAACGATTAAGTATCGTTTTGTGAGAGGTAACGGCGAATTTTGAAACAAGC
>Ga0172381_10002759_pt1 | contig 19046 bp, 37 predicted proteins | sample Leawel6488metaG_FD_119754 | JGI IMG/M metagenome (GOLD analysis project Ga0172381, IMG submission 119754) | Leachate microbial communities from a municipal landfill in Southern Ontario, Canada - Leachate well 64-88 metaG | ecosystem: Engineered > Solid waste > Landfill > Unclassified | place...
CACCATGCGGCTGCCACATATGCCCGAATTGCTGCAAAGCGTGTCTGACGCTGCGGAAGGGGAGTAAGTGCAAGTATATTTTTGAGGGACAAGAGGGATGGGATTAGAAAGGGGAGTGAGGGAGTGAAACATATTTGTTTATTTTCAGGTGGGGCAGCAAGTAGTTACATGTCGTGGTTGGTGGCGGAAGAGCAAGGGAAGGAAAACACAATTTTGCTGTACACCCCTACATATGCAGAGCATGAAGATGCTGACCGTTTCCGCAAGCAAGTGGCGCAATACATTGGATTACCCATAACAGTTCAAGAGGATGGCAGAAGTTTATGGCAGCTTATAGATTACAACAAATGTATACCGAATGTCCATTTCCCCTTCTGCACACGGGTACTAAAAATGGAGCAGACAGAAGAATATTTAAAAACAATCAAAGATAATTTTATTTTATATTATGGGTTCGGCCCCGAAGAATGGAGAAGAGTGCAAAAAGCTACAGCTAGAAATGAACAAATAGGTCGCGAAGTGAAATTTCCATTATGGGAAAAACATATACCAGATGCCACAGTGAAAGAGACTATTAAGAACGGGTGGCATATATGCTTGCCTGAGACTTATAAATTTATCGAGCATAATAATTGTTTACCATGTTGGAAGGGCAGTAAAAAGCATTTTTATAAGGTTTGGAAATACTATCCTGAACAATTTTGGAAAGCTGTAGAAAAAGAAGAATTATACGGGCCATACACGCTCTTTGATAAGCCTTTACGAGTGCTGGCTGATATATGGAAGTCCAATAAAGAATTTGATGAAAGTCAAATGTCAATATTAGAGCCAGAAGAAAACATACCTTGCATGTGCAGCTTTTGAACTCACGCTGACGGAGGCTAGGCTGAGAAATATACCTTAAAGGTGGTGGAAACGCCTCCTACAGAAAACTATAGTATCCTGGCACGATACAAGCGGGTGAGCCTCTAATCCGCAGAAAGGTGAGGAAGATATGAGAGATTATAAATTTAGGGGTAAGCGTAAGGATAATGGCGAATGGGTATATGGATATTATTATTCTTTTGCTAATAGACACCATATTCATGTTATAGAACCATGGCCGGGCGGAGCCTCGTTAGCTTGTTATGAAGTTGACCCCGTTACGGTAGGTGAATACACCGGACTCCATGATAAGAACGGCGTGGAGATATATGAGGGGGATATTCTCAAAGTTAAAACTAATTGGAAAAAATCAAAAGGGTTCGAGGCATTTAGTGATGATGGCATGGGATGTATGGTAAAAGGCGAAACATATTGGACAGTTGAATACAAGATATTTGGTCACATGATGGGCTTTATGGTATATGGAATTGACCGCAGATTTAACAAACCTATTACAAAAAACACGATTTACGGCAATGAAGCTGAAATTGTCGGCAACATCTACGAAAATCCAGAACTATTAGCAGCCAATACATTAAGTGAGCGCTAACAAAACATCATAAAATCAACTACAAGAGCCGTGACGGTATCATGGACGAATTAAATTGAGTTAAATGTAAAATAGCCAACTAAACAAAAACTAGCCTTAAAATGGCGTATAGGAGGTCGAAAGAAATGAGGTTGACGGATGGACAGGTAAAAGTCATAAAAGATAAACTCAGCAAGATTACACCGGGCAAATGGGCATGGAGGTTAAACCCCAAAGCGAAAGATTTAATGCTTATTTCAAATGCGTCTATGATGCCAATAGTATTAACATTTTGGAGATATGGCTTTCAAGGTGCGATTGCTGTATTTAGGGATTTTGATCGTGACATACTTGAAAAAGCTGATAAGTGGGGAGTTAAAAGAGAACCACATCACAACTACAATCTTGATATAAAGCATCCCGACGCACAGTTTATCGCTGATGCAAGTGCGGACATGCGGGATTTGCTCGACACCATTGAGGCATTGCAGCATGAACTTGATAGTCTACAAAAGTGCTACGACGTGACGAACGTGGATTGGAAAAGTATGGCACAGGAAAACCAGTCTTTGCGGCAAGACATTACAAAACTGCACGGCATAGATGGGGTACCGTACATAGGTGGGCTAATAGTTGATGCAGTTATACAGTATGTAAAGCAATTGCAACACACAAATGACATCTACCGCGCCGATCTTGACGATGCCAATGTACAGATGGCGTATAGGGATAAGGTGATTGGGGAGTTGAAGCAGGAGAATGAACGCTTCAAAAATTATAAAAAAGATTACGAAGCAGCGGTTGAAATATTAGCAGAAAAGAACACGCAGAACGCATTATATGTGGAGGCACTGAAACAGGTGAGAGAGGCGCTATTTGCTGGACAATATTGGACAAAGCACTATGAGCATCTTGCAAGTTTAGAACAAATTGAAGAAGCTATAGAGCAGATAGATAAGGTGGTGGGGGAATGACAAAAGCTGAACGGCTGCAGGTATACAACAAATATGGCGGCAGATGTGCATATTGTGGCAGAGAGATTGAGTTTAAAGACATGCAGGTAGACCATATATTTCCTCAACACATGTGTATAGGTATACACGCAAGCAAACTTACAGACATAGACAATCTTAATCCTTCCTGTCGGCGCTGCAATCATTACAAAAGAGCAGAATCCTTGGAAGTGTTCCGGCGGATGCTCCGGACACTGCATGAAAGGATACGAAAAGATTACATATGCAAGGTTGCAGAGGATTACGGCATTATCACGGTAAATGAGTGGGATGGACAATTTTACTATGAGAGGGAGATGGGGGAATGATTAGATTGACAATACCAGGGCAGCCATGTGCCAAAAGCAGACCAAGAGTATGTAAATTCGGTACATATACACCAGTTAAGACGGTAAATTATGAAACTCTTGTGAAAGAACTCTACATAATGGAACATTATACAAAACAGCTTGAAGGCGCACTGCAAATGACAGTCAAAGCGTATTTTCAGATACCCGAAAGCAAGTCTAAAAAAGTTAAGGGATTAATGCGGAATGGTACGATACGGCCTACAAGTAAGCCGGATTGGGATAATGTTGGGAAAATTATATCAGACGCACTTAATGGCCTTGCATACCATGACGACAGCCAGATAGTTGATGCACATGTAGAAAAATGGTACAGTGATGCGCCGAGAGTAGAAGTATATATACAAGAGATAGGAGCGTGAGGGGATGGAGTTTTGCGAGATATGCCACAGCATCATGCGGGATGGGAAATACAGCAATAGACACTGCGGGGATGTGAAACCGGATGGACAAAAAACTGGAACCGTGGCGAAAGAAGCGAGATATATTCGCGGTTGGCGATATGAGGTATGACAGGGTAATGAAGGTGAGAGGATAAGCTAATGATGAGAGGGGGGCAGTAGAGCATGAATGAAGTTTTAACATCGGGCAGTTTTGATTTAGATTTATACCTGAAACAAAGCGAAATTGAGTTAAAAACACGATTTGCAAACACATTTTATGATGCAGGAAAGAAATTTAAAGAGGTTCGGGAAACGCTCCAAGACACAGATATAGACTTTTATAAATGGTGTGTTGAAAAGTTTGGTTTTTCTCCGCAATCAGTTTTAAAGTGTATCAAGTATTATGAGACATATGAACAATATCCCATGCTAAAGAAGGGGCTATCTAATGATTTAGTACTTGAATTTGGGAAACCCGATACAGGTGAAATTCTGCAGAAAAAAGTGATAAAAGGTGAGATTAAAACCGCCAAAGAATTAAGGGAAACAAAGAGAGAACTGAACCAAATCAAACCGGAATATATCAGCCTGAAAGCCGAAAGCGAAAGGTGGAAAATTGAACGGAAAAAGCTGTATGCAGATCTTGAAAGAGTTATTGACATAAAATCAGAGTTGGAACAAAAGCTTGGACAGTCAGAAACTAGGAATCAAGCTGAGTTTAAGTCTATTATTATTGATATTGCTTCATTCATGGGCGAGAAAGTACCGATTGCCAGAAGCTATTTGCAGAAGATGGATAGTGAAATAGCGCAAAAAGCAATAGAAGGGGCAATTGCACAATTGGTGGGTATTATTAATCTGCTTTACGGTGGTGAAGAAAATGGATGAAGCTGGGTACAAACACTATTCTCTACGTGGTAAGTTGTACACGATTGAGCAGCTAGAAAAAAGCAGAGAATATATGAGGGCATACCGAAAGTGTTACCGTAGAACGCATGGGCAAACCCTAGACGAAAAGGAATATCAAAAGGAATATCAAAAGGAATATCAAAAGAAATATAGAATGATGGCCGAACATAAGGAATATCAAAAGGAATATCAAAAGGAATATCAAAAAGACCTGGAGCATAAAGAAAAACAAAAAGAACGTGATAGGGTCTATAAACAATCGTCACCCAAGCGCAAGGCATACGAAAAAATGCGCCGGCAAACACCCGAATACAAAGCATATCAAAGAGAGCGCATGCGAATACGCCGTCAAGCACCAGAACGTATAGCGTACGAAAAGGCATATCAACAAACACCTAAATATAAAGCACATAGAAAAGCATATGACCAAGCACACAGGAATAAAAAGAGTGAAGCCAACCAATGATGAGAGGGGGAATTTATATCACTTTCAAGTATACGGAACCATCCGAAGATAAAGAGATCGTCGAAATGTACCGTAGCTCCATGTACAGCTACCAACAGATAGCCGACATAAAGTGTCTCAGTAAAGGCACAGTGATAAATATTGTAAAGGGTTATCCATACAATAAGAACACAAAAGATATCCGCTATTTCCGCCTCCAGGTAGATTCTGCCGAGAACGCAAAGGCAGCGATTAAAACCGAAGAAGAAAAGGCGCGCAAGGCATACGAACGTGGTAATTTTACGGCTTATGGCTCGCATATGCAAAGATGGCTCATGCTCACAAAAATGCTGAACGAATCCGATGGACAGCTTTATGAAAATATTAAGGCTGTCCGGACACAATACGAGCAGCAGGCGTGGAACGCATTTTCCGAAAAGGATTATGCTGCGTTTGGATACTATGCGGATTCATGGGATACTTTGACGGATATTCTAGGTGATAACGCGAAAAATCCATGGCCTATTGTGGCGGAAAAGGTTAACGCTAAAAACAAGCGGCATGACGTGAAATACAGTAATGGCAATGGTTTAAGCCAATTAAGGGAAATTTCCCATAATGGCTTTATGGAGATATCGGACGAATCATGGAAACTTATCAGACCGGTATTCCCACGAAACAGTAAAGGCAGGAAACAGACGGAGCAGCGCAAATATTTCAATGGCATATTGTATGCTCTGTGCAATTTGAGATCCTTCAGACTGCTACCTGAAAAATATGGTTCGACAAGTAAAATATATCGCGCGTTTGAATGTTGGTATCGTGCCGGTGCGTTTACAGATTTGTTGGAACTGGTTACTGTGTGCCCTGAGTTGGAGGCAGTGAAACAGCAATTGCTTACGCTGCAAATGTATAGTTTGGTGAATAGGGATGTAGTGCCACGGTTGAACGATGTTAGACGGAGTGTGGAGGAAGGGAGATTGTGATGATTGAATTAATAGGAAAATACAATAAGGCAAAGGTTTTTACAGACAGCATTGAAGTTACAGCACAAGCGCAGGTAATTGAGTTATGCAATCAGCCTTTTATTGAAGGCAGCAAGATCCGCATAATGCCAGATACTCACGCCGGGGCAGGCTGTGTAATTGGTACTACTATGACCATACAAAATAAAATAGTGCCAAACCTTGTAGGTGTTGATATTGGTTGTGGCATGGAAACCATAAAGATAAAAGAAACAAGTATAGACCTGCGAGAGCTTGACAGAATAGCCCACGAGTGTATACCTTCGGGGTTTGAGACAAGAAAAGATGAACATGATTATGTAGACATGATTGATTTTGCGGACTTGGAATGTTTAAAACATGTGAACCTAGAAAGGACACGTCTTAGTGTCGGCACTCTCGGAGGCGGAAACCACTTCATTGAGGCAGACAAAGACGAAGAAGGAAACATTTACATTGTTGTACACTCCGGCAGTAGGAACCTTGGGAAACAAGTAGCAGAGTATTATCAAGATTTAGGGTACAAAGAATTGGCTGGAACGCAAAAAGTAAAAGCTGAATTGATTGCTAGGTTAAGGCAGGAGGGGCGAGAGGGTGAAATTCAGGCAGAGTTAAAGAAAATTAAACCACTCACCACAAACAAGCAGCTTGCATATGTGGAAGGCGAAAACCTTTTTAATTACCTACACGATATGAAAATTGTTCAACGGTATGCTGATCTTAATAGAAAAGCTATGGTTGACGATATTGTAAAGCTTATGGGCTTAACTGTTGCTGAACGGTTTAAGACTATTCATAATTATATTGATGTTGACAGCATGATTCTCCGAAAAGGTGCAATATCAGCAAGGGATGGGGAAAAAGCAATAATCCCTATGAACATGAGAGATGGTAGTTTAATTTGTATAGGCAAAGGGAATCCAGATTGGAACTATTCTGCGCCTCATGGAGCTGGCAGACTTATGAGCAGGTCAAAAGCAAAAGAGGTTGTGTCAATGGATGAATTTAAAGAATCTATGCTTGGCATTTATACAACATCGGTGAGCCAATCGACAATTGATGAATCACCCATGGCATATAAGCCCATGCATGAGATAATAGACAACATTCGGGATACGGTTGACATAGTAGATATCGTTAAGCCAATTTACAATTTTAAGGCAGGAGAATAAAAAAAAGAGCCGGTGAACTTAATCACTGGCTTTTCTTTTTGACCTTACCGGCTTAGTCAACCGGTCTATATCATTGTTGATTACTGCCACGATATAGTTTTTGTAGCTTGTAAACCCGCGCTCATGTGCGATTTGCTCAACTCGCTCCTTATAATCTGCATCGCATTCCACAATCAAGCGCGGGCCCATGTTAGAGGGAATTTTTTTATCTGGCATTTTTACTCCTTTTAAGAGCAAAACCGGATTGATAATTTATTCCGGTTTTCTCCAACTTATTAGTTGCCAATCTTTATAGCTTGCTACTGGATGCTTACGTTTGCCCTCTATGCTGCGCTTTACTTGGAGAAATCCCATACGCACCTGTTCAGCGGTATTTCCGGAGAATAAATTCAGGTTATTTTTTATCCACAAATTAAGATTACGCACAGTAAAGACAACATTATCAGGGGATTTGATTGTCCAAATTAAAGCATTATAATGAGTCTCAAAGCTTCCAGCAATAGGACTTTTTTGTGCCGCAGGAGTACCCATTTTGAGATTATCCGTCTTACCTCTTGCAGACTGTTTTTGTCTTGCAGCTTCGCTCCATTGCCTCGGCTTTTGTGCTGCCTTACCTGCTCTAATTTTTCTGCACTCCTGTGAGCATGTTACTTTTTTGTCACTGGGGGAACACTTAAACGGTTCCCCACAGATTATGCAATACCTTATCATAAGTTATTCCTCAATCAGTTCAAACGTGTTCCAATGTCCCCATACCTTACAAACTGCTTCGATAGCTTCACCCCTTGCCATTCTGCCGCCCTGCGACACTTCATCACCGTTAGATGCCACTACATCAAAGTATGTGCCTTCTTCGTCCTCATACTGCTGTATACCGACTGTGATTATAGCATTTTCAGTGTTGTCGTCCCCGCTGACAGTTGCGATAGCCTTAAAATTCTTATTCATAATATCCTCCCATTCCTGCGGATAAACCGCATCACAATTTTACCATTTTAGACCGATTTAGTCTATAAGCGTTACGGCATTTCTGCCGCCCCGGAATTTTACCGGGCAATGAACCTCGGGACTATTCAATATTGCTGATGTCGATTTTATCATACTTTGCATACCACTCGTCATATATTTTCCTGTATTCATCGTCCTGCGTCCGTTGGTATGCTTCCCATAATGCCTGCTGGATAAGGGATTTTAGGTATTCGTGCCGTTCGGGTAACATGCAATTACCTCCCTGCCATAATACTCTTATTTGCCGCCATTACCCGGGCGAACCGGGCGCGGTGTTCGTAGTTGGTGCGGTATGATTTGTTTGTCATGCGGATTAAGTGGAACAGGTGGATACGTAGTTTCATGGGGTGACCTCCCTTACTGCTTTGTAATTCTTCACAACCAATTCAGTTTTCCAAAAATCAATGTCAACTCTGTCAATAAACTTGCCTAATTCCAAGGCTTTTTCTCGCAAAATACGCCACAATTCATTTTCAGCTTCTCTTTCGCTATTAGCAACAACACAACGTGAACGTATGCTGCTAACAAATAACCCTGCGTCAACTGAAAATTTCATACAGTAAACATTCATGCCTCCTCCAATCTGCCGGGAACGTTGCCCGGCGCGGTTTGTTATTGATTGAAGGCCGCAAGCATGTTATAATCTACCTGCGGCCGTTTGTGTTGCTATATAGGCAATCTGTGTCACTGTGCTTGTGCTAGGTTGCCTATATTCATGCCGTTCTTTAGCTGTGCCATACCTTCTGCAAGCGTCCATAATGCCCGGTTCAAACCAACAAGGCTGTCGATAGACTGTACTTCCCTGGTGGTTGTGCGGTTACCTGATTGGTTTCTGCCACGCATACCACCACGAACAAGATTCTCCTGGAGCCGGTTAAATGTTATCCACAAGCTATCATTCTGATCTTCTCTACGGTTTGCCCATAATACTCTGTCGGTGGATACAGGGGAAAGGATCTTATTTTCCTCGTCCCTACCAAATCTCAAATCAAGCGCAGCGGATGCAAGTAGTTTTTGTTCCGGTTTTGAAAGCTGTAGTTGCTGCATAGTTTCACGGGATCCATCCACAATCTCAAATTCGCCAACAATCCGATATGCGGCCTCAATAACATCATTGCGTATATCACCGTTGTGCCTTACCCTGTAGTCCTCTACCGTATCACCTGCTATGCAACCATTTTGGCATACGCTGCGGAAGTACCCTGCAAGTAGCTGATAGCTGCTAGTTCCGTCGTGGGAGTTGACCAGGATAATTTCATTTGCACCCTCTGAATTGGCTATGTCGTTAACGTGACGGAGCCTTAACATGTGCTTCGTGAATTCAGACTTACCCTCGATGCGGCTTGTTGCCTGTGCTGCGAAAAACGGCTGAAAGCCTTCTTTCCTCAACCCTTCCAACACATTAGCAGTGGGTATGTAAGTATACCGGCTGCTACGGCTTTCGTGCGCTTCTGGTGCAAAAATGCTCGGAGCCACGTGGATAATTTGTTCATTGCTCAGAGGTTCCAACGAGCGGATAGAGTGACCATTCTTGCCGATTGAGGTAGTTAACATTCTAGTCATAATAATTCCCTTCTGGAGCGGTTTGCGCCCCGCTGAGTGACCTTGGCCATCTCAAATGCTTCTTGCACTGCTCCGATAAGGCGTTCCATATTGACCTTAACTTCTGGGGTTGATTCTTCTTTCCCGCATATCCAACATTTCATAATTCATCGCTCCCTTCGAAATCTTTTAATATATACGGTATGTTGCTACGGAATACATCCAACGGGATTCTGTGCTTTATTTCTTTTTCTGTGTCATCAATATATTTCCACATTTGTTTACCGTACTTAATATCAAACAGGAAACATACACCTCCGCGCCTCGTACATTTTAATTGGGTATTAGTAGCGGCTACAATGTCAACGTTGCTAAAAAAGCATTCGCGCTGCCCATGATAAAATTCCACTGTAAAGTATCTGTCCTCAAAATGTGGAAGAAGCTCTTTCTTTGTAAACCTGGACATAATCAACACTCCTTAAATTTATTTGTTTGCTATGTGCAGTCCAGCTTTCCCGTCCTCGCTCCGGCTATACTGTACTATGTACTTCGCCGTATATTCTGCGTGGTGCAGATTCATTGGGGATTGCTGTTAAGTTGTCAATGTCCGGTCGGCGTTTTGTGTTTGCCTGCCGACAAAAACATCATAACACGTCCGTTTAACGTCCGTCAAGCACTTTTTAAATATTCATACAAAAGTCCATAAAATTGACTTCAAAGCCGCATAAATAGCGGAAATTATTTTTGTAATGTTGAACTGCTGTGAATCCACTATTGAGAGAAAAGAGAATAGATAGAGAATGGATTTGACCCAATGGCATAGATGGCACATAGATAATGAGATCAGGAGGATTGATATTATGGCTAAGAAATTGAAATGGGGAACGATTGAGTATTTGAATGTGCTGATTGATGAGTATTTCGAGACTGAGCCGATGCCGTCTATAACAGGGCTAAGGCTTCATTTAGGTATAAGTGATAACTGTTGGAGATATTATGTCTCTGATTCCTGGAAAACTCACAGGAAAAGCGAAAGTGAGATAGAAGAGATAGCCTCAAAGCAGGTTGATATAGATGATAATGAGATATATGAAGAACTTGTGGAAATAACTGCCAACTGTTATATAAGTGAAGATAAGAGTAGTTCAATGAATATAGAGGAAGATGTAATAAAGTCGCTCGTGTCTCTTACGCTAAAAAAGGCGCGCGACCACATTGACACTTTTATTTATAAGACCATGTTATCAGCCAAAAATCCAGCCGGAGCAATATTCTACGCCAAAGCTGCATTAGGTTACCGTGAAACCACTCCGGAAGAATCCAACCAAACCAAAGCCCCATCCCAGATCACCATAAACATCCTGCCACAGCCATCAGCACCGATGCAAATTATTGAGGCTGTACCCACAACATATAGTGTTTTACCAGATAAAGGCAGCAAATAGCATAAATTCATAATCCTTGTAACACAGCAGTACCAATGGATAGATACTATATGCAACCAGTAAACGAAATAAATCTTATGCGTAATCAAGCTAATACAATAACCCCATGGAGTGACCTGATATATATGCTATCTGCATCGGTTGGTAGGTATCTCAGTCCCATGTTGGCAGGGTAACAGCGATCCCGGTATATTGTCCAGGAAATGCGAAGGGGGAGGGGGTGCATCCAAGACCCGGGGTGGTGGAGTATAGTCCTCGGTAGTATAGTATCTATCCCGTACGCAAGTCTCTGCTGTATATAACTTTTGTCCTACTGCACAAAAAGAATCGCTTTCCTCTCACAAGAGTCTCCTACCCATATAACTTTCTTCCAGCAAATTTCATAGGGGAGGGGGTACCTTTTCAGCGTGTTTCAGGGTGGTATAAGGGGTGTCTGCGATTTTTATATTTGACCTTTCTACACCTTTATTAGTTGGATAATTGAGTTAGTCGATGTGAGAGATACCTTAGTAATGCTTATATAGGCATCTTTCATCAAAATTAATTATTAAAAGCCCTCACAGCCTTAGAATGTAAAGCATTTTATGGCTCAAAACGTATTACAAAAAAAGTGTAGAATTTTTAAAATAATTACAAAAAAAGTGTAGGTGGAACTTATGAGAAGTACAGGCATTAAACAGACAACTTACCTTGATAAAACTACTGGGGAATTCAACAAACGCGTTCAACATGTGGACTTACAATTTACCGATGAAGGATATCTATGGTTAAACCGCAAAACTAATGTAAAAACGTTTGTTGAAGTACCATTATCGTCTGAATTTACTTGGTCAGAAAAAGGCCGTATTAACGAGTTAAAGCATTACATTCTCAAAGATAACCAGTTCCTTGTTTACAGAAGTGGCAACTTCTTGAAACCCCTTACAACAGATGAAATGTGTAAAAAAAATGTGCTCGATTTGAGCAAAAGGCAATGCCAAGCACTAATCAAAAAAATGAAGTCTCTAAAAATCATAAAAGAAATATCTTTCAGCGGCATTACATACTTTGCCTTTAATCCTTTGTACGGGTTTAAAGGTAAACGATTAAGTTTAACAGTATTCATGTTCTTTCAAGACGAATTAATGCCAACCTTACCAGCATGGGTGATGAATAAATTTTCGGAAACAGCGGTTGAATTAAGACCAATGTTTAAAGTCATCGAGTAGAGTTTGTTTTAATTTTAGGAGGGTATATGTACGATTCAACAGATGGTAAACAGTCCAGCATATTAAAAAATGTTGATACAACTGCATCCGAAAGTGTTTATGCACACAAGGATTCTGTTACAATCAGTAACAATCAGCAATGGCAGCCCGTTCAAGCTCCAGAATTCCAGGAACCTATTATAATCAATAGTCCGCAATACGGGAATATCAATCCGTTCTACCACAAACTCGCCCAAATAGCCTACAATACCGTCCTGCGTACCATGCAGGAAAATGAATCAACCCATGGTGATGAATGGCTGCATAAGCCTGTAGACTACCACAAACGCCATGCGCTTGAACATGCTGAACTATCCTACACCGGCAATGGTAAAGAGGATGATAACGGGCACTGCCTGACAAGGTGCGCAATAGTAGAGCTTCTCAAATTCCAAACTGATTGACCGCGCGATACTTTTATATATCGTATGATTTTATTATGACATTGTTATGAGATTAAATTTATAGGGGGGAATGAATATGTTTGAAGTGCAGAAAATAGAAAAAGTTCTAAAAGATCGTGACGAAATAATTGATTCACTCAGTCAAAGATGCACGTCTCTTGAACAGAAAAATGGAAATCTTCGTAAAGAAAACGACCTTTTAAAGCACACAATCCGTACATTTGAAAACGAGGAAATTAAGCAACGAGTTATCGATCACATCAAAGGTTTAGACCCAAATAATCTAGTTGGCAGAATGATTATTTCATCAGATGCGTCACCTGAGGGAGTGGAACAGCTACTTGAAGAAGGGCTCTATCCCGGCAAAATACATTTGTATTCGAGGTGATATCATGCCAAAACGCATAACATTTGTACTTAAACCCGCCATAGCAGACAAGCTTCACGCCATATGTAAAAACAATGACAGAAGTATGCAAAAGACAATTGAGCAACTTATAGAAAGAGAGCATGCGTACCATGAATCTGGTTTTACGGATAAAAAAGTGGCGGAAATAAGGTACGATTGCAAGCGCAGCATTATGCTAGAGATCGTGAGCGACATAGATAAGAAATATGATGCGCTGGAGAAGAAAATTGAGAGGAAGAAAATCAAGAAAGAGGAATGAACCATGGAACTTGTATTTACGGATAACATCTATCAATCAGCCACAGAATACGCACAAGCTTACCCATGTTCGCGCCAGCTCATCTTCTTTGAAGAATTCGGCGACATGAAGGATTTTGCAAAACTCAACTCACTGACAATGAATTTTGGAACTTGCGAACGGATATTTGGTAATGGTTCAATTATTGAGATTGGATATGCCAGTGACGACGAGCATATCGGATGCTATAGCGCTGCTGAATTTGACTGCGTTTACATCACAAAGCCAATAGGGCGCTACAAGTACGAACGGCTGCTTCAAAGAATGTTAAGGCCGCGTGAATTTTCTAAAAGATGGTGTATTTACAAGGCATCGGACTCATTTGAAACCGGACTTTTCAACGAAATTATGAAAGCGAGCACGTGGAAAATTGAGCAGGAGGGAGAAACCAAATGTTAGTAAAATCGTTTGAAATAAATGTACCGGACGTAAAAATAATTGCCAAACGGTACAATAATCCAGCTATATGCGGAAGAACAAAGAGTATGGCTATTGTTGAACACATCGGAAAAGATGTTCTTAACAACTACATGGATGTAAAACTTGGCGATATTATTCTTCACAACAACAATGTTGCATCCGTAGACGATACTATTATCTTGAACTACGAAGACATAATGGGGAAGGTAAAATTTGAGCGGGAGGGACAAACCGAATGAACAGTAAAATTCCTTCAACGTTCCATGAATACATACAGAAAAGACTTAAAAGAACGAAAGTAGCAGAATTGCAGATATTATATCGGAGGATTCTTGAAAATGCAACTAGGTTTGACATCGAAAAGTTTCTTTTGATGGATCACAGCAAAGATACATATGTAGTGGTTCCAACCAGGATTGAAAAAGAAGCAAACAGGTATATAGAATACTTGCTGTCACGTAGCGATTTGCTGTAAATATTAAGAAGTGGCTGGTTGGATGGTAAAGGAGGATTTGTAATGAATTTTGACGATAAAAACTTAAAAGAAATGATTTTATCTCTTACGCTTCAAGTAAATCTACTAAGGGGCGAAATAGAACTTTTAAAAATGGTTGTTAAAAAGCAACCAAAAGAAGCAAAAATACAAATACTGACTAGAGAAAATGAAATTCTTTCAAAGCAAGTTACTGAATTGCAAGATAAAATAGGCGAATACGTAGGCCAAGCATATCATTTTGTAAATGATTTCGAGGACTATAGGAAGGTATAACAGACTATAAACCGAAGGAGGTATTATGAGAACATTAATCGTTATGTTACCATCTGATACTTACACTGAATATATTGCAGAAACTATGTCTGAAATGTTTCCTGATTATAGAGTAATAACAGTATTTGAAAAAGCAGCAAAAGTTGGATTCTATATTATACCGAGTCCGGAAGGCAAGCTTGACGACAGTAAAATGATACCAATTGAGAGGATTCAAAAGATATCTGATAAGTTAAAGGAGCTCTTATGAAAGATAAAACAATCGCTTGTTTAAAGCTCTGCTCCATGCCAGCAGACGAAAGAATCGCATACGAAGTAATGATGTGGCTGAGATATTCTAAGAAGGCTGTTAATGCCAAACTAAAGGAACTCGCTGAAAGAGGATATATCCAATACAGCACATCGTTATCTAATGCATGGCTGACAGAGAAGGGCAAGGAAATACTGAGGGAGGTCACATATGCCAACAAAAGAGCAGATTGAGCAGATAATAAAATTACTCCAACCAATTCTCCGCCTTATGAATTGGGAGATAAATTTTGACTATTGCGATAAATACCACATAAAAGACCTGACAAATAAAACTGATTCAGCGGCCTGTAACGAAAGCAATTTAGCAATCAATTATAGCCATATTTACATAAGCACAGACACAGACAAACCCGATGAATGGTACAACTCGTTAGTACATGAACTATTTCATCTTGTTACAAGTGATTATAGATATCACGCTGTGTCGATGCTTGATTATGTGAAAGACAAAACCATCAATAGTAAAGAGGGCAATGCTCTAAATGCTTATTATGAGCAATTGGTTGATAGCCTTTCAAGGATATTCTGTAGCGCTTACCCTGTATCAAACTTTGACCATATATTGAAAGGAGAATCTGTATGATTAAGAAAACAAGTTCAGGTTATCAAGTTAAATCAGAATCCAACAAGAACCTGTCAAAACCGAACCTTACCAAAGGCGAGGCAGAAAAGCGGCTGGCAGAGATCGAATATTTCAAGCACAAGGGGAAATAATTTGACCGTTCCGCTTTGCCGGTATGTTACGATGGGGTTGTTCATTTGACCCTCCAGAGAGATAGTTTTTGCGCTTTATGCGTGGAGGCTATTTCTTTTTGACCTTTCACGCCTTCTGCTTGTTGCATTATGAATGTGGAGGGGAGTAAATGCAGAAAACGCGGTTCAAAGGCAAGCAAGTTGAGAAGCAACAGAACAAGGTAATTAATGTGACGTGTAAACAAGGTTTGTTTATCCAATGTACCGCGGATGAAGTGTTGTGGGGAGGTGCTGCATCGGGGGGTAAGACCTTTGGGCAAGCGATAGATGCACTTATATATGCGGATAAATACCATGGGAGCAAGCAATTAATACTCCGCGAAACCTTTCCTGAGTTAGAACGTTCCTTGATAATGTTAACGCTTGAATTGTACCCGCCAGACCAGATGCAGTATAATTCAGCGGTTCATAAATGGTATCACCAAAACGGAAGTATTATCGAATTTGGGTACCTTGAAAATGATACAGACGTACAGAGGTATCAATCCGCAGAGTATGACGTTATCAGAATAGACGAAGCGAGCCATTTTAGCGAATATAGGATTACTTACATGAAATCACGCATCAGGGGCGTGAATGGTTTCCCCAAACAGTTGAAAATGACAACTAACCCTGGAGGAATAGGGCACAAATTCTTAAAAAAGAGATTTAGAATCAATATTGAGACTCCAGGAGAGATATTCAAGGTGTTTGTTGGAACTGATAAATACGGCAAAGACAGGTATGACACTAGATGCTTTATACCAGCCAGAATATATGACAACAACTTTATTATGGATAACAACCCGGATTACATTAATAATTTGCTGCAACTACCAGAGAAGGAACGCAAGGCTTTACTAGATGGCGATTGGGATATTTACGAAGATCAGGCATTCCCAGAGTTTGATTATAACACCCACGTTTGTAAACCTTTTAAAATACCCGATCATTGGAAGCGTTGGCGTTCAGTAGATAATGGCTACGATGATCCGTTTTGCTGGCTTTGGGCAGCGGTATCAGAGCAAGGCATAGTATACGTTTACAAGGAGTTTACCCGTGAAAAGGGTGATAAATCAACTCAGATAAGGTATTCCGAACAGGCAGAGAAGGTAGTTGAAAAATCAAAGCATATTGATGCAAATGGCATTGAACGTGAAGAAAAATTCGCTTTTACGGTAGCCGGACACGATGCATGGGCTTCACATGTTAGGGATGAACAGGGCAAAACGCTTATTGACTATTATCAAGATGGTGGGTTGTTTGGATTTATTAAAGCAGTTACAGACAGACGGTTAGGCAAAGCAACTGTTCATGAATACCTTGCACCGTATAAGGATGGAAACACAGGCAAAATGACAGCAAGACTTCAAATATTTGATACTTGCAAAGCACTTATTGAAAAGTTGCCTGAAATGTTGAAAGATCCTGATGATAATGAAAAGGTTTTAGACATTGAAGATCACGTTTATGACAGCTTGCGGTATCTTTTGATCGCTTACCACGCCAGCAAATCCAGAGCATTGCAAAGCGAAAAAACCGACCTTGAAAAGTATCACGACAAGTTATGTAGGAACATGAAGCGCAAAAACAGGGCACGTTAAATTGATTCAACGCAGGGGGCGTATCCCTTGCTTGAAAATAAAAAAACAGTAACGGAATAGTCGAACAACCGTTACGGAAAAAGGAGCTTATATGGATATGTTAACAAACAGAGATGCACAAAGGCTTAACGGGATGAACCCGGCAGCAAGGGATGCGCGACTTGGGGAAAGGATTAGCGCAATTGATTCACTGATTGGATGCGGAACAAAGTATTTTGTTGATGCGAACGCTGGGAGCGATTCGTACAACGGGCTTAGCTGGAGTAGGGCATTTAAAAGCCTTTCAGTAGCTCTAGCCGCAAGCCATGCCGACATTGCTTCAAAATCGTCCGGATGGGCAGCACGTAACACAATCTTTTTCAAGGCAGACCAAACAATTACAGCAGATGGTGAAGATCTCACCGCACTTGCACAAAAGACGGACATAATCGGCGTAGGTTCAACCGATTGGAAGTCTAAGCCACAGTTGATCGGAAACCATGTTATTGACGAAACGGTAAGTTACATGGGATGCAGATTTATCAATGTAATGTTTAAGGGCCCTGTTCTTTCGGGTGGCGATATTTTTACACTAACCGATCAGCACGGCATTGAATTTATTGATTGTGAATTCATGGGAGATTCCACCACGCCCGCCACCGGAGCCATCATAGCTACCGCATGTGTCGGGTTGAAGGTTGATGGGTGCGTTTCCAAGGGTGCATTTTCAGATGCAGTTATTGAAATCGGGGCAGGGCAGGCCGATGATTTTGTTGCCACAAATAATCTTATCCAAGGTGCAGACATGGGGATTGACATTTCCGGTTCAGCAACATTTGCTGCAGGTAAGTATGGGCTGATAAAGGATAATGTATTCTCAACAACTCTGGCATGTATCAATGACGCAGCGGCTAAAAGTTACGTTATTGGCAACCGTGGGATTACAGCAGCGGCAAAAGGTACAGCTATGGCGGGAGCCGTAGTGTGTAACATTGCACTAGCACAGGACAACAGATTTACAACCAGCAATGCAAACAATGTTGTGTACCCGGCTGAAGGGGCTATAGGTTAAACAACAGAATAAAGAGGGGGTTTTTACTCCCTCTTTACATTAAGATGGAATATGTGTTATGGAGGGAATTTATGATAAAAATAGTGCCACATCCCCGCAGAATACAGTGCGACTTATGCGGATCTCGCGATACATTCATGATAACTAGAATAGGCGGCAGAGCTGTCCAGTTTTTGACAGTGTGCAGAGACGACTTAAAAAGTCTTGTTGAGGAAGGCATGAAATTATTTGAGATTGAAGCTCCGGTAAAAGAACCGGACGGTGATCTGATAGCGCAGCTTGAAACTAGGGATATTACGATAGAACAGTTACATCAGAATGTAGCTGAACTTAATAGCAAAATAACTGAACTTGAACGCAAGTTGAATGAAACAAATTCAAAACCGCTTTCCAGCGCAGCACCTAAAGCACGTTCACCACAAAGTACGAAAGGTAAAGGTAAAAAGAAATGAAAAGTGCAATAGAACAGGCGCTTGACAAGGTTAAAAACCTTAATGTTCAGAAACTGGATGAACCCAAACCAGAAAAGCCCAAGAAGGGCGAAAATATGACCATGTCTGTAGCTTACGACCCAAGGCCGACTATTTACCTTGATGATAAAGAATTGTCTACAATAGGCAAATACAAGGCTGGTGATAAGGTTGTTTTAGTTTGTGAGTGCTCAGTAAAAAGTGTCTCAACTTATGACCGCATGGAAGGCAAAGAAACAAAGAAATCGCTCAATTGTGACCTTTGTATTGAGGCCGTTGCAGACATTACGAAAGGATAAAGTATGGAGCATTTGGAGTATTGGATAGTAATAGCCCTTCTAATAGGGATAATCATTTTACAGATTATTGAGCGCAAAGACCTTTATAGCCGCATTATGGCTAAAGATTTGCAGGAATATAAGCTTAACATCACAAATAGACACGTGCCAAACGGCATAAGGAAAAAGATTTCAGACGAAATGAAACGCAAGAATTCTCCTGAATAGGGGTGGCAAATATGGGAGTTATCTCATTTATTAAAAGTAAATTAGGGATGGAACAACAAAGTAATGATGCATCCCAATTTATGCCGTTTAAAACGGAAGATGA
>Ga0172381_10002760_pt1 | contig 19045 bp, 25 predicted proteins | sample Leawel6488metaG_FD_119754 | JGI IMG/M metagenome (GOLD analysis project Ga0172381, IMG submission 119754) | Leachate microbial communities from a municipal landfill in Southern Ontario, Canada - Leachate well 64-88 metaG | ecosystem: Engineered > Solid waste > Landfill > Unclassified | place...
AGCAAGTGGCTGCCAATGATGTTAACGCAACGATTGCAGCTTGCCTTGGGTCTGGAAAATATGGTACAGGACGGTGTCCGGTGGATGCCTCAATTAAAAGTTCCGGAAGAATTCAGAAAGAATCTTTCAGAGATAATTGAAGTTGACGACTGAGCCTAGTGGTGGTATGTTCTGGATTCAAGCTGAAAGTGCAAAGGCTTCTATGGTTTTTCATATTCTTACGCCATATAAGATAGATGCATACGAGCATCAGCTGTCTGACTTCATTGCAGATGATCTTTTATCTGCAATCGAATCAGCTGAGACAAAGATCGCTACAAGTGATGCTCATTTATGTGTATTACAGAAAGCGTATCCAAATTACATCAAGTACACAGTAAGGGTAGAAAGATCTCATGAATAAGGGTGAATTCATTGTAAAGTTTATCGCGGAATCTGCAGCAAAAGGAATGAGTGCTCTTGATGCTGCAAAGGAAGAGATTGAAGAGATTGACAAAGAGCTTCATGAGGCTGAGAAGAAGAAGATTCGAAGAATGAATCTTATAGAAGTTCTCAACCATTTCGGTGATGAGACTCATCGTCGCCGCCGAAATGGTAACGTTCCATCTTCAGATGATATCGATATTTCATCTGAAGATATTCAAAAACTTCGTCAGAAGATTATCGCAGCTGTTGGCGCAAAGGGTGCGCTAAATATTCGCGATCTCATTATTGAAGTTGGTTCCTATGATCAGGATACTCTGATTATGCGAACCGTAAAGCAACTTGGTGATCAAGAGATCGTCTCAAGAGACTCTGAGGGTCGTGTAGTACCAGGAAAGAATTGGCAATGAATAATATCAATCTAAAACCTATTGTTGTTGGTGATGTTGATTGGATGCGTAATGACTACGTGTCCTCGATTACCATTGGTGGAATTACCTATCCAACCTTGGAACATGCATATCAAGGATTGAAGTTTGGTGGTTTCAACAATCAGGAAAAGGACGTGCAGCGGTCTATTGCCAATGCACTAACTGTTCGTGAAGCTCGAAAGATCGGACGTAAGACTTCTGGTGTTCGTGATAATTGGGATGATATCAAATTCTCAGTTATGATGAACATTCTTCGTAAGAAGTTTCAGGATCCGATCCTTGCAGATCGGCTGATCAAGACTGGTAGTGCTCCAATTGTTATGAGTGGTTACGATACTTTCTGGGGAACCGGAGAGGATAGTGATGGAGAGAATGCTCTTGGTACGGCTCTTGAGACTGTTCGTTTCGAGCTACAACTTGAAAACGGTGTCAATCCAAAGGATTACGATTTAAAGGATGACAATAAAGATAAGGTTGATGAGGATGAAAAGCCTAAGACTTTGAGTTCTCTTAGCGCAGCGATTCTAGAAGATGGCGGCCGCTGGCCTAGTAAGGAACTTGCTGATGCCTGTCAGGATTTGTTCGATGGTTCTGTAGCATTGCTAACGCTGGTTGATTCGCGAGACTTTGATGCATCATTTATCTCTCGGCGAACTGGAGTTTCCCTTGAGCAAGCTGAGGCTGCTATAAAGAAACTCCAGTCTTGGCAGAGTGCCGTCAATACTCTAAATGATCTTCTTGGAGATAATTCCGGAGACAATCCAACATTTGTCTTTAAAGACGCTGAGGATGAGTATGATGAAGACGATGAGGATGAGGACGATGAAGACGATGATTGGCTAGACTGATTGTGAAAGTTTAGTAGAAGAAGGCTCCCCGTAATAGGGAGCCTTTCTTCGTTATAGGAATATAGTGACAAAATCTAAAAGAAAGAAAGTTGGCCGGGCAGATCTTACCAAACGCATTCATAAACAGTTAAGTGGAGCTATTCCTTATCGTACCATTCATTACGCTGTGAATATAATAATTGAGGAGATGGCGAAGGAAATAATCGAGGACAGGATAATAAGTGCTAGACGTTTCGGAACACTTAGTCCACACTCTCGACCTGGACATCTTGCAAACGATCTTTCCTTAGGAGAGGTTCGCGATTTACCAGCTACCCGTTCAGTGAAATTTCATCCACACGATGCCTTCCTTTTCCTTCTTAAGGATCGTAAAGATCGGTTTCGGGAGAAGTTTTAAGCGGAAAAATCGACGAAGAGAAAAAAAGTGAAAGAAAGTTCTTGACCAAGAAGACCTTATCGAGTATCTTCATCTTACTCAAAGGGCACGAAGCCCATAGACAAAAACAAAGGATACGAAAATGACTGACTTTACTGATATCGCAGTTGAAAGTGCTGAGAACCAAACCTCTACCAAGCGTGGTCCGCGTGACCGGTATTATTTCTGTGCTGCAATCAGCGGTAAGAAGATCGTTCATGAGGCTGTTCGAGCATCTTCTCCTGAGGATGCCCAGGAGTTGTTCGAGATTAAAAATAGCCTCAAGGCAATTGTATGTGATGATGGTGCTTCTATCATCACGGAAGATGGTAAGAAGGGTGGTAATGGTTTCTACCTCTCTATGGGTACTGGTCAATCGGATGCTCAACGTATGTCCGTGACCGTCAACCCGGCTCAGTTAGCCCGCCGGACTACCAAGGCGTACAAGGCCCAGTTCCGTGGCTGGCACGTTTGGGGTTCTGGTCTTCAGGCTTGTACTATTGATGATGTACATTTTGAGGACAACAAGCTTGTGAGCATCGAGTTCGGAGATCGTGTTGATCCGAGTAACAAAAACCTTCCGAAGCCCAAGTTGAAGAAGAAGGAAGTGATTCGTTACGAGGATCTTGAGAGTGTTGTTGATGCGTAATCTCTGATTCCGATAATTAGGAATCAGATTAAAAAGAGGACCAGAGGAATCTGGTCCTCTTTTTTATTCTTCAATAAGCCGATTGGCCGGCTTATAGGCATAGTTCTCAATCAATGTCGAGCATCATTATGCTGTTGTATAAAGGAGAAATAACAAAAATGAAAACGAAAGAATTAAACAGCTTACGAAGTAAGTACGTAGAGCTTAGGGATTCTCTAATTAGAACTATTGAGAATTCCCAATTTGAGATTGATGTGGCTGGAGATTCGGTTGACAAAATTCAGGGAGCTAGTCTTCTAAGAGTTCATAATCAGTTATCAAAGAATAACCTAACCAAGCTTAGGTTACTTGAATGTGCCATTGAACAAATTGATAGTGGTAATTATGGATATTGCGAGGAGTGCGAAGAGCCTATTGGTTTCAAGAGGTTAGAAGCGATTCCTGGCTGTACCCTTTGTATTGGTTGTGCTGAAAAGATAGAATCTCGTTGTAGATAAATTCAGTACAGCTGTATCAATCAATATCATCGTATATCACTAAGGAGCTAAGTATGCGAACAAACAATCTAAATCCGATCTTCTTTGAGAAAACTAAAGATGGCGAAAGGATGTATGATGTATCATCGAGACTAGTAAAAGATAGAACATTGTTTTTGGATTGTGAAATAGATCAGGAGATAACATCTCAGGTTACGTCGTTACTTTTCTTATTAGATCTTGAGGATAGTGAGAAGATGATTAGTTTATGGATCAATTCTCCTGGTGGTATTGTTCAGGGATTCTTTGCAATCTACGATATGATTCAAAGAATCAAGGCACCAGTACAGACTATTTGTATGGGCGAAGCTTGTTCAGCGTCTGCTATTCTTCTAGCAGCAGGGTCTCCCGGATTTCGATACTGTATGCCAAATTCTCGTGTTATGATCCATCAGATTCAAATTGATGGACTTGGTGGTTCGAATGCAGAGATTGAACTCAACACAAAGGAACTTAAAGAAGTTCAAGAGCAATTGACTGAGATTCTCGCACAACATACCGGACATACCAAGGCGAAGATTAAGAAAGATACTAAGATGGATAAGTGGTTTAGCGCACAAGGTGCTGTGGATTATGGTTTGGTTGACTATATTTTACAGCCAACAAAGCAAGCTCCTGAGCTTTTGAAACGAGAAAAGAGATTAAGCTCTGAGGAAATTGATGAAACGAAAGAGTGAATTTACTAGCAAGATACTAGCAAATATAATTAGATATCCTTTGTGTAAGCATTGACCAGGGTTTGTTTAAGATGTAGAACGGTAAGAAAGACCACTATACCTAATATTTGAACATAACAGTATGGTTAAGTCAAGGCAAAGATCTCGCAGGAAAGATCCTGATCAAGAGGCTATCCTTCAAGTTAAGGATGAAATCAATGAACGTATGTCCAAACTTATTGAGCTTTTGAAAGATGTCAAAAGCGGAATGAATGGTGGACCTGCACCAGAAGTTGGAGTGCCAGAAAAAGTAAGCCTCACACAACCATTACCAGATTCGGTGCCATCGGCTGGAAATGCTGCTGTTCAGGAATTATCAGCTATTAGTCAGGGAATCTCTCAAGTAAAACAGATGCAAGATGCATATGCTGAAAAGAGAGAGCAAAGATTAGCTGAGAGATCAAAACAGATGCAAGAACTTCAACAGCAAGTTGTTGAAGCTGCAGTTGAAGAAGAGTTACGAAAGACAGCTTCCAATGCACTTACCAGAGCATGGGCTCATGTAGTTGCACCATTTGGTTCTGAACAGGGCCGTTGGGAACGTTTATCTTTACTTCGTTCACTTGCTAGACTTGATGATAATCTTACAGATGTAGAAAATGAAGTTTTAAGTTCAGATCCTTCTATTTTAAATGCTTTGCATTTAGCAAAGCAACTTTATATTGATGCAAAATCAACGTTCTTTGGTGTCTTTCGAAAGCAATTGAATAGTATGATTGATTCAACTTCTGATGAACTTAGCAAGTTGAATAAAGAAGTTAAGAATAAAGGGTTGTTTGATTTCTTTAATGAGCCTCCTATTAAAGACGGGCCAGTGCAAATGCCTGGAGAAGCTCCTACAACACCAAAGAATGTTCTTGAAAAACTTGACAAAGCCGTCAGTGTGGCGGAAACTGCTGCAAAAGATTCTCAAGTTGCCGCTGAAAAAGTTCAAGAGCAGGAAAAGGAATTGTCAGATAAACCAGTTCAAATGCCTGACATTCCAGATAGTGTTCCAAGTATTCCAAAGCATGATGTTGAACCAGAAGTTCAAATTGATAAGCCAGAGAATAAACCTGTAAGTGAAAAGCCTGTAAGTGAAAAACCTGAGATACCAGTAGAGCCTGCACAGATAGTTGAGCTTCATGAAGAGGTTTTGAATCCTCCACCAGAAAGTCCAGCAATTGATCCTGTTGAGATTCGCAAGATCATTAGAGCCTTTATATGGAAGAATGCTCACGATATGTACTCAACAGCGCATGCCGAGCTATCTAAACTCCCAAATATTCCAGAGCCATGGAAGTCTCGTCTTAATAATATTTGGCAAAGTATAACTGTTCCTCTTCAAGCAATTCGCACAAAGCCACAAGTAGATAGAATGACTATGGCTTATATGCATTTTATCAAAGGTATTGGAGATTTGAATTCTAATATCTATGTTCTTGGTAATGAACTTAAAGCAGCTGAACTAAAACCAGACTTTATATTTGGTTCAACAATTAATGAACAACAACTTAATTCACAAGCTTTACAGTTTGCACAATCTCATTGGAACGAACTTCAAGGTATTATTCCTCAACAAGGACTAGTATCAGAAGGTTCAGACAGACTTACTAGATGGTTAAAGAGGATAAAGACGCATTTGTCTTTTGGTCCAGATAAGAACCTTCGTCTTATTGCTGCAAAGAATATCAGAGATTCTCGTGATAGATTGCAGATAATGCTTGATACTCTTGAAGAACGTAACATTAACTTTAGAGCTCTGATAGCTCAGAGTAATGATTTTTATGAATCATTTATAGGTATGTACGATATGCTAGCAGACCTTGCAGAAGCGTATAACTCCAGGATGATGATAGAGAAATCAAAACAAAAGTATGAAAAAGGAAGGATGAGATATGATTTTATTAGAGAAACTGATATCAGAGGAATTAGAAATATAGCAAACATGCTACGTACTGATAGAGTATCAATTAAATCCTTAGAGAACCTTGAGGAATCATATTCCGAAATTAGCAAAGAGATTGATCGAATTAAGGAACAACATGGCTGATACTGTATCAATTAAAGGACAGGTTTTTCCAGCCAAAGTTGCTGTTACAGAAACAGAACAACGCCAAGGTTTGATGTTTCAAAAATGGCCACCACCAATAATGGTTTTCCCATATCGTACAGCTGGATATAGAAGATTCTGGATGAAGAATACAATATCTCCTCTTGATATTATATTCTGCAAAGCAAGTCAAGTTGTTGGAATTTTTAAAGGAGAGCCTTTATCAACAAAGCTTGTGGGTCCTGATGAGCCCGCAGATCTCGTTGTCGAACTTCCGGCTGGCACCGCTGACCACCTTGGCTTACAAGTTGGTGATTATGTAGGATATTCACCTACCAAAGAAACGATTGCTAAGTTTGTGACCGCTGGTGTTTCGTTTTAGTAAAAATGAAAAATCTTGCGGGCTTGCAATAGCTATGGCACCATGGTTGTGCTTCGGGGATGATCGAACCGTGTTTGCGGTGGATCGCGAAGCATTTGTATCGCTAATAGTTAGCGGTCGAGATCTTCTGACCGTTTGGGTGAGAAGGCTCACACATATTACCATGGAGTTGGTTTGGACAATCCCATTAAAGTTATCAATGCTCGGTCCTCTAAATTAACAGAGGATGATACTGAGTGGATGGTATCGGAGTTGATGGATCATTTCGGTGGTCGTATTCATTCTCTATCTACATATGTCTATGGTTCAGAGAAAGGTGTTGCTTTAGCAGCTTTTAAGGAGTATTCTAGAAAGACATTGAAAAAAGGAGTTGAAACATTCCTTTTCAAAAACGAACATTGGCGAAGCGGTAGAAGTATCGGACCTTACTTATCAACTTGTTTGACAAAGTTGGCAGATACATTAAAGACTGATATTAATTCTATTAAGAAGGTTTCAATTCCAATTTGCCCTGCTTGTAAAACGTTGAATGAACGTGAATTCCTAGTCTACGAGGGCAAGTTAATGAGATGCCCAACTTGTAGTAAGGAACAAGAACGATTGGGATTAAAAATTGATAGGTCTTCAGCTGAAGAGTACGTATACAGATTGCGGAAAGTATTCTCTTCTCATTCTCGAAAAGGTCGTCGATGCCCAAGTTGTGATCGATTTATTCCAGAATCGTTTATCAATGCAAGTGAATCAAACAGAGTCAGTTGTCCATATGATAATTGTTCATGGTTTGGCATCGAATCAGAACTAGAACCAATGGCCCATCCACTCGGTCAGAGTTCTGGTATGACTGTAAGTTTGAATGTTCCATTGGCATCAAAAAATTGGTCAAAGACTTCAGAGACCGAAATGGGAGATATGATTGATGCTAAAGAAGTAAATCCTGACATCAGGATGGAACAAGCTGAGAAGTATTACAAAGAGTTAAAGATTGCTAAGGAAGTATTAGAACTACAGAAGTCTAGATTGGAATACCAACCAAGGAAGAAAATTATCAAGAAGTACTTGATGTATCAAGCTTTTCAATCTCTCTTAGATCAAGATCCCGCATCTATGATCTCGTATCTCATTCATGGGAAATCTCTAGGTGAGCGTCCTATTCAATCGTTAATCTTCCAACGATATATTCAACTGGTAGAAAACAATCTTCCATTTACAGTTGATGATGAAGATGGTAATGAGGGAGAAGTTTATTCTCTGTTAGATTCTAAGCTCAATCTGTTTCTTGGTACATCTGAATATCAAGCCTATGTGCGAGAGAGTGGGTTTGTATCAAACAATACTCATGAGGTTTTCGTTGGGGCAAAATGTAATGGACCATGCTTTATTGGTTTGTTATGTGACATCCAGGATGAGCAGGGTAAATCTCTTTTATCTGAAGTTGAGTATTATACATTCTCAAGCATAAAGATGAAAAGTTCGGTACCTCAGAATACCTTAGTAAAGGTAATTCATTTTAGGATACCGCCTCATTATGAGATGTACTCTCTTGTAAATCTTCAACGTGTTCGTAAACGTATAGTTACAAGTATTCATAAAAGATTGGGTGTAAAAAGCATATAAATTAAAAATATTCTATGAATTATTTGCCATAAAAATGGAGGTAATTCATGATGAGTAGTAAGAAATCGTATGATGAATACATAGGAAAAAAGTTTGGAAAATTAACTGTGCTAGGATTTAAGCCAGGTAATTACAAAGATGGTCAACGTGTTCGTGTTAAATCAAAATGTATATGTGATTGTGGTTTTGTAAAATGGATTGATTGGGGTCATTTAAAAGGCGGCAAGATTAATTCTTGTGGGTGTTTGAAAGATCCAGCTGTTATTATTGGTCAAAAATTTGGTGGATTTACTGTTTTAGAGATAATTCCTCATCATTATAATAAGCAGGGTATGAGGATTTTAACAAAAGTTAAATGTGAATGTAAATGTGGAACAATTAAAACAGTTAATCTTAATAATTTGCAAGCTGGAAATACAATTTCTTGTGGGTGTATTGGTAGGGAAAATATAAGAAGAGCAGCTATAAAGCATGGATTATCTTATAATCCAATTTATAAGACTTGGCATCTTATAAATAATAGGTGCTATAATAAAAATGTAAGATCTTATAAAGATTATGGTGGTAGGGGAATTTATAATTATTGGAAAGATGATCCATCTGGTTTTGTAAAATATATTTTAGAAGAATTAGGTTCGAAACCAAGTAAGAAGTATTCATTAGATAGAATAAATAATGATGGAAATTATGAGCCTGGAAATTTAAGATGGGCAACGTATAAACAACAAGCTAATAATAAAACACATGCTTTTCAGCGTAAGATCGAATCACTGGAAAGTAGAATTCAATGGTTGGAAAGTCAGTTAAAAGAAAAAGATGAGTGTAAAACAATTCCAGAGATTTCTCGTTGATAATGGATTAATATTCGAAATCAATCGCAAGGTCTTGCATCCACTTGGCCTTGCGATGGTTGTTGATGTTGATTCAAAAAACAGAAAACATCTTTCAATTTCAGCATTAGAAGAGACAGAAGATCCAGAAGGGTTCGTTTACGATCCTGAAGGGTTTGAAATTGGAACTGATAAGTACAAGCGATTCTTAGAGAAGAGAGGCGGACAAGAAAAGCTTGCTACCAGATTAGCTAAGTATGGTTTTATTGAACAAGATAAAGAAGTTTAAATCATTTTGTTATGGATGTTGATAAATATTGTAGGTTTTACGGACCCGGATTTTTTTTGTTGGCGGTATAAGAAAAATCTTGACATTGTCAATTGACTGTGGTAGAAATTCCTCCAGGTTTCAAAACCAGAAAGATTAAAATGTCTGACCATATAACTCAGCGCGAGCGTGATCTTGTTTTGCCGGCGAATGAATATGCCCTCATTCTTGACCAGACAAAAGGTCATATTTCAGTTCATACAGGACCAACAAAGCAGAGTTTATCTCAAACAGATCAACCTGTTATCTTTGATGAGCGTACACGTCGTTTTACTGCTTGTGAATTGAGTAAGAGTATTCAGCCGTTTTGCCTTGCGCAGCAGGGATCCTATGTGCAGTTGGAGAATCCATCTGCCGAAGAGAAGAATGAACACCCATCTGTTGGATCTTCTCCCGCAACTCCCAAGCTCAACCATGGTCAAAAAGTTAACATTCCTGGACCAATTTCTTTTGCACTTTGGCCAGGACAGCTTGCAAGTGTAATTCAGGGACACTCTCTTAGAAGTAACCAGTATCTTCTGGTAAGAGTGTATGATGATGTTACTGCCCGTGAGAATCTTAAATCAGCAGTGGTAAAGACCGTTGTTCAGGGGGAGGGTGAAACACATCAAGTTCAAAAAGAACTTATTAAGGCTAGTGAATTAGCTATTGGTAAGTTGATTATCATTAAAGGAACTGAGGTTAACTTCTTCATTCCGCCAACTGGTTTGGAAGTTATTCCCGATTCTGATGGTTCTTATGTTCGAGAAGCTGTATCTCTTGAGCGTTTGGAGTATTGCCTTCTGCTCGATCAGAATGGTACCAAGCGTTATCTAAAGGGACCGGCAGTTGTTTTCCCAGAACCAACAGAGACATTTGTTGAAGAGGATAGTTCTCGAAAGTTTAGAGCTATCGAGCTGAATCCGAACTCCGGTATTCATGTTAAGGTTATTTCTTCCTATAAAGATGAAGTAACCGGCAAAGAGCATCTAGCTGGTGATGAACTCTTTATTACCGGCAAAGAGCAGCGTATCTATTTCCCACGAGAAGAGCACGCTATAATTCGGCACAATAGCCAACAAATTCATCATGGTGTAACTTTACCACGCGGCGAAGCTCGCTATGTTTTAGATAAGGACAAGGGAGTTATCGAATGCACCAAAGGTCCTCAAATCTTTCTACCAGATCCTCGTAGACAGATTATTGTTAAGCGTATTCTAACTGAGTCGCAATGTGCGTTGATATATCCTGGAAACGTTCAGGCGATGCAGTACAATAAGCATCTAACTAACCAGTTACATGCTCAACAGGTTGTTAGTAGAGATTCTGATACTCGCGAAATTGCAACTCGTGGACGCACAACAAAGGGTGTTAGAGAACCCAGTATGGAGATGATGTATCTATCAGCTTCTGCAGCTCCGGCTGCTGCAGCTTTTAGTGCGGCGTCTTCTATGGTTGGTGACTCTTTTGATTATAATACTACAGATTACCAACAGCCCCAGAGCATTACCATCGACAATAAGTTTGATGGTGCTGTCACAATTTCTCCGTGGACTGGATATGCTGTTGTAGTTAAGAATAAGGCTGGTGAGCGTGAAGTTGTTCTTGGGCCAGCAACTCGTATTCTTGACTATGATGAGGAGCTTGAAGTTCTCGCTCTCAGTACTGGTAAACCTAAGGATGATCGCAATCTTCTTAAGACTGTATATTTACAAGTTGAGAATAATAAGGTTAGCGATATCATCGAAGTTGAGACATCTGACTTTACAAAGGCCAGAATTTCGGTTAGCTTTAGAGTAAACTTTATTGGAGATTCTAAGAAGTGGTTCAACGTTGCAAACTATACAAAGCTTCTCAGTGAGCATATGCGCTCAAAGGTACGTCGTACAGTTATGCAGCATAACGTAGAATTTTTCTATCGCAATGCGGCAGATATTATAAGAGATGTTGTTCTTGGTCCTTCAACGGACAGTGAACAGCGAAAAGGTTTTACATTTACCGAAAATAACATGAACATTTATGATGTTGAAGTTCTTTCGGTAGAGCTTTTAGACTCAAGTGTTCAGACATTGCTTGCTAACGTTCAACGAGAAGGTATTGACCATACTCTGCGAAAAGTTCGGCTTGATCGTGAAATTGAAGCAGTTGTAATGGTAGAGGAAGCTGCTCGTAAGAAGTTTGCTCTTCAGGCCGCTTCTGAGCAAAAGAAGAATGAACTGCATCAAATCGCAATTAAAGATGCTCAGCAGTTGGAGAATGTTCGATTCGTAGCTCAACAAGAGAAGTCTGTTCATGACCTTGCAACTGCTAAGACAGCTGTTGAGATTCATGAAGTTAGCCTTTCTAAAGAGGCTCTCACACTACAGCAGAACATTACTCATCGTCGTCAAGAACTTGAGATTCGAGCCGAAGAGATTAAGCAGGATACAGTTTCTGTTGTAGAAAAGGCGAAAGCAATTTCTCCACAGCTTATTTCTGCACTTCAAACATTCGGAGATCGTATTACTATCGAACGTTTGGGTCAAGCGCTTTCACCTTTTGGTATCATTGACATGGTTCGAGGAGCAAGTGTTACTGATACGTTTAAGCGTTTGTTGAAAGGTTCTCCGGTCGAGAGCGGATTGAATTTCGGTAATCCTCAGTTACCTGAAGATAAGCGTCTTGGTTGATCCTTAAAAGGAATAGTAGGCTTGATTGCCTACTATTCTACTCTTGCAAAGCAAGAAAGGAATTATATGTTAAAGAAAATTTGTAAGGTTCTTACCATCATCGCTGGTGTTACTGTTGTTTCCGTTGTTGTTTCAAGAATCATTGGAGATTCAAAGAGCGAGGATGATGGTAAATCTCCATCTTAAGTGCTGTGATAATTGTGTTCAAAGTTTTGGTTGATGTTTAAGTAAGTGATGAAAGGAATAGTTATGATTAAGAAGATTTGTAAAGGTTTGATTTTTGTTGTTGGTTGTGCGGTTATGACGGTTGGTATTTCAACTATCATTTCTCGAATTATTGAAAAGAAGAATGATGAAGATGAAGGTGATGGTTCTTGCGATTGTTGTGATTGCAACTGTAAATGATTTGTCCAAATTGCGGCACGACCTATAAGTGTCCGTGTAAGTCGTGCCATCCAGATACACTAAGTGCAAAATTCTCATTTGAAGAAGATGGAATTAAGTGTTTAACATGTGGTATCTGTAGGGATGAAAGCTGGTGAATGGATGATGAAGTTCGCCAGCTTTGTGAACAATATAATGTCAAATCTCTAACAGAGGTTGTTGACATTTTATCTAAGGCTAAAGAAAATGATTCTGGATAATATTAGAGCCTCTATTAAAGAGGGAATGAAAAGCAAGGCAACTGATAAGATTGCCTTGCTTAGGCTTGTTGTTGGAACTGTTCAGCAAGACGGTGATGAATCAGACTCAACTGTTGAGAAGATTATTCGTAAGCTGATTAAGTCCAATAAAGAGACTTTAGATATGGTTACTCAATCATTGGAACCTGGAGCGCAGGTATCTGATGAAACAGCAAAGCTTATATCCGAAATAGGAATACTTGAAACTTTCATTCCTCAAACAATGACAGTTGAAGATATTATTTCATTCATTACCAAAGAAAATATTGATGTTTCAAGTAATGATGGTAAAGCTATGGGTGCTGTTATGAAGGCTATCAAAGCTTTTGGTTTGATAGCGCAAGGGTCTGATGTTAAGCTTGCTATACAAATAAAATGCAAATAGGAGATAAAATAGGTGAGATAGAAATTATTGATATTTTAGGATATCATAAAGAACCAAATGGTCACAAGCGTAGGATTGTAAAGGTTAAATGTTCTTGTGGCTTTATATGGGATATTCCTTTCTCATCATTAAAAAAGAATAAATCAGGTAAATGTCGTAGATGTTCTAATCAATTAGTTAGAAAGGGACAAATTTTTGGACATTTAAAGGTATTGGAATATACAGAAGATAAAAGATCTTTGGTTGTATGTGAATGTGTATGTGGTAAAATTGTACATATACGTGCAAATTTGTTATTTAAGAACAAAACACATCATTGTGGTTGTAAACCTATAGGATCATATAAAGGTTATGAGGATTTATCTCAAACATTCTTTGGAAGAATTGTAAGAAATGCAAAGTCTCGTGATATTTTGTTTGAATTATCAAAACATGATTTATGGAATTTGTTTATAAGACAAAATAAAAAGTGCGCTTTATCAGGTATTGATATCTCAATTGAATTTGATGGATCAGGAACAGCTTCTCTTGATAGAATAGATAGTCTAAAACATTATACAATTGATAATGTTCAGTGGGTTCACAAGGATATTAACAAAATGAAAATGGATTTCCCTCAAGAATCATTTATAAAGATGTGTAAGTTGGTTTCTGATAATTGGTACGGAGATAAGTAATGAGTAATTTACCATTTAATTATACAGGTAATCTAACATGGTTACCTGAAAGGATTATTTACATTACTAAGCATGGTAGTCATGCATATGGAACGGCTATTCCTACAAGTGATTTGGATATTAGAGGTATATGTATTGCTCCTAAGGAGTATTATTTTGGTTTTTCAAAAAGTTTCGAGCAGGCTATTCAAGCCGAACCAGACTTGACAATATTTGAACTAAGAAAATTCTTTAATTTAGCTATTGATGCTAATCCTAATGTACTTGAGTTATTGTTTACTGATCAATCGGATCATTTACTTACTACACCATTAGGAGAGAAATTACTCACTAATCGAGAATTGTTTTTGAGTAAGAAGGTAAAATTCACATTTCAAGGCTACGCATATTCTCAGATGAAGCGTATAGTTACTCATAGAAGGTGGTTATTAAATCCTGTGGAAAAACAGCCATCTAGAGGTGATTTTGGTTTACCTGAGAGAACAGTAATACCCGCAGATCAATTAGCAGCTGCGCAAGCGGCCATTTCTAAAAAGGTAGATGAGTGGGCTTGGAACGAGCTTGAGAATGTAGGACCAGACATTAGGATAGCTTTGCAAACAGAATTTACGAGGCGTCTTTTAGAAATTACTCAATGGAGTGAAGATCAAGTTGTTGGAAAAGTATGGCAAGCTGCTGGTACTGCGCTTGGTTTTGATACTAATTTTATTCAGGTGATGGATCAAGAACGACGATATCTGGCAAGCTTTCGAGAGTTTCAGCAATACCAAGATTGGAAGAAAAATCGTAATCCAATTAGAGCTGAGATGGAAGCTAAATTTGGTTTTGACGGGAAACATGCTTTACACTTAGTTAGGTTATCTAGATGTTGTAAAGAACTATTACTTACAGGTAAACTAAATGTTAGGCGTTCTGACGCTGAAGAGCTTCTATCTATTAGGAAAGGGGCTTGGACTTTTGACCAATTAATCAATTGGTTTGAAAAACAAGCAGTCGAAATTGAAGAAGCATATTTAAGTTCATCGCTTCCGAGATCACCAAACAGATTCAAAATAGATGAATTATGTATATCAATAGTTGAAGAATCTTTTTAAGGTTATCATGAATAAAGAAGAACTAATTGCAGATTACGAAGCATCATTTGATTTGTACTCACGAGCAATCGCCGAGCTGAGTAGTCTTTATCCTCATTCGAATGAATTGACTCATAGAGATATCGGTCAGCTTTGTCAGTTGGCTGCGGAGGAAATTCGTTCATCCCGAGAAGCGCTCGCATCAATTAGCAAGATAATCGAACCATTGAACACAGAATCCGGGAATAAAACTCTTGAGGCTCTAGACAAGAGTGGTGATGGCATGTTTAATAGATTCGATACAAAGGACAATAACCTCAGCCGTTTAGTCCTTGCTTGTGAGTACTTATTCGAAGACTTTACAATAGCAGATGATTGTCTTGGGCTTCGTACTTGGTGGAAGAATAACAAACATAGGTTTAAATAATGGGAAAGCCTAAAGCTCCTGATGGATATCCTGTAGAGTTGATTTTCTGTAAAGGAAGGTTTGTATACTACAGAAGTAATGATTCCCTTACTGAACACATCTACAAACTTGACAATTTGCTTATCATTGTATCCGAAGTACCAAACGACACTAACTGCTACGTTAATGTTTATGCAACGTCGAAAGACCACAATGGTACAGAGCTTTCAAAAAGCGCAGGACCTGATATTCAAAAAGCTGTAAAGCAAGCTGAAAAAGAATTCCGGGCAACGTACTACAAGATTAAATCTTTAATGGAGAAGTAAAATATGAAAGTTATTGATTTGAAAAATCAATTAAATAATTTACCAGATTCCTGTGACTCAATTGATGTCTATTTTAGGCAAAGCAAAAGAGATGATGGGTGTTATTGTACAGATAATATTGAACTTGCAAATATGAGTGGTGGATATGTTGGAAGTAAAGAGCAGCCCAAAAGCACTCCTGTTCTTATTATTAATGGAGATTCTTAAGTATGGATTTTTATTCTGATTCAGAGTTTTTGTTATGGGAAGATGATATCGGCAATGCAGTTATATTGAAAAATGGATTATACTCTAGTAATTTCTATCTAAGATTTGAGTCAGAGCTTTTGAATGGTGGTGAACCGAATAAGTTCTTTACAGTTCGAACAACTGGTGGTGCATTTGTTGCAGGAAAAGTTAAGTGTGGGTTTGATAACCCGCATAATCCAGCCGTCTATGGCAATGAAAAGTCTTACCATAACGGTCACCTGTACACCGATAGACAGACTCTCTGTTTGGATATTGGGTTTGATGGGCCGTACTTTTTCTCAAATCCAAAGAAACTCGACCGACTTCCTGATAATATAGTTCCACTTCCTGAAATTAGGGTAAAGGATTATCTCTTTAGTAAAGACGATGAATACATATATGTCAGTTATGACAAATACATGACTGATTATAGTGATTACAAGTTCTTTATCGGGCCGCCTGAAGAGATGCGGGAGTTAAAGATTCTCGATTTTGATCGATACAGGGATGGTGGAACAACGATTATCAAGACAGAACGTGGAGAGTTGTATGTTCCAACACCCTTTAAAAAGGGCAAGCCAGACTACATCATCAAGTTCAATGGTAAGATTTTCGATGAATGTCCCGAAGCATTTACAGTGGAAGAGAATGGATCCGTTGCAAAGGTCAATCTAATCAAGGTTGATATTATTGGTCTTGAAAATCTAGATAGAAGATAATTGTCACTATTAATTGGTGGCGTAAGAGATCCACGAATACTTAGATATAGTATTCGTTATGGATACAGAATTTAAAGACATTATTGATCACAGAATACAAGAACATGTAGCTGCCATTTGTAGTACTGGTGAAATACCAGATACCAAAGAATTTGTATGCACAGACAATTTTGGTGAAGTAATTGATAAGCTAATCATTGTTCATATTCGCACTTGGATGTTGGAAGATAAGATACATCAAGACATATCAGATGAAGAGTTGGCAGACCTTAAAAGGAAGATTGATCAATGTTTCAAACGTAAGCGTCCTCAACTTGTAGAAGCCTTAAATCGTCTAGTTGAGAAGGCAGTAGTTGAGGGTAAGTCATTGGTCGAGGATTCTGTAAAGAGCTATACTAAGTAATAGTATGGCAAACAAGATCATAATAACTACCATCAATCCTGAAACTCCAGCAATTGAAAAGTGGAAGAATCTTCCTGGCTGGGATCTTGTTTTGGTTGGTGATGCGAAGACTCCTGAGTACAACGATTCTAGAATTAACTTTATACCATTGTCTGCACAAACTTCTGAGTTTGAGAGAATGCTACCGACTAATTCTTATTGTCGAAAAAATATTGGTTACTTAAAAGCTATTAAAGATCCGTCGGTAAAAATCATTTATGAAAGTGATGATGACACGTTTCCATATAAAAATTTTCCATCACATGTTTATTTTGTATCAAATCTTGAGCTGACAAATCCAAGTGGTGTTGCTAATATTTATGGGCACATTTCTGGTAAGAATATATGGAACAGGGGCTATCCATTAGATAAAATCTTATCACGTGATGTATGCTCAACATCAAAAGTTAATACATGTATTATAGGTGCGTGGCAGACACTCATCGATGGAGATGCTGATGTTGATGCTATTTATAGATTGACAAATAATGAAGCCATTAAGTTTAACCTTGAGGATGAATTTCACTTAGCCAATGACGTGTTCACTCCATTTAATACGCAGAGTGTTTTCTGGAATGCTGAGTCGAATGTTCTTGACTGCATGTACTTTCCGTGTACAGTAAGCTGGCGATTTGGTGACATCCTAAGGTCTTTCATTGCTCAACGTATCTTCTGGGCAAAGAAGATGCGCCTTGGAATCACTTACCCAATCGTGTATCAGGAACGTCTTCGTTCCAACTACATGGCGGATTTCATCGATGAGATTCCATTGTACAAGAATACATCTAAGGTTTTTGATATCCTTAGATCTATAAAGGACGAAGATTGTAACCTTCTCAATATCTACAAGAAACTTGCTAGTGAAGGTATTGTGGAACCTATTGAGATTGATATTGTTACCTGCTGGCTAGAATCGATTAGAAAATGAAATCATATCCATCTATCTCATCTATAATTCAGATGGGTCTTCCCATTTATGGTTTTGATAAGATTGACGGCTCAAACATCAGAGCTGAATGGAGCAAGAAGCGCGGGTTCTATAAGTTTGGTTCACGCAAGCGTTTGCTTAGTGATGAGCACCCAATTCTTTCTAAAGCTCAAGGACTCATTCTAGAGCAGCAAGATACGGTAGCGAAGATCTGTGAAAAGAACAGATGGGAAAGTATCATTCTTTTCTATGAATTTGCAGGACCAAATTCATCTTTTGGTAATCATATAGAAACTGATGACCATAATGTTTATCTAATTGATGCTAATCCATATAAGCGAGGCATCCTTCCACCAAGGGAATTTCTTGATAGTTTTGGTGACATGAACCACGCTCCATTACTTTATCAAGGTAATTGTAACAATACACTACTTGATTCTGTAAGGAACGGAACTCTTGAAGGTATGGGTTCTGAGGGTATCGTTTGTAAGACCAAGGGTAAAGGAAACACCATATTGATGTTCAAGCTTAAGCGTGAATCTTGGTATTTACGATTAAGAGAGCATTGTAATGGTGATGATCATTTATTCGAGGAGCTTAAATGAAGGTACATGAGGTGGTTAATAAAGATGGTGAGGTTATTGGATATGCAATTCGATGTCCAGCATGTGATGCTGAAGATATGGGATTTGCACATGTCTTCTATAAGAAGATGAAGAATGATATTCCGGGTTGGTCTTTCAATGGTGATTTTGAAAAACCGACATTTACTCCATCAATGTTAGCTACCGCAAAGTACGGAGACCCGGCTGATGGTAAGGACCACAGATGCCATTCATTTGTAACTGATGGTTTTATACAATACCTTGGGGACTGCTCTCATTCGATGATGAATCAAACTGTTGAAATTCCAGATTGGGATAAAGTGAATAATGAGTGATAAACTACTTAGATGTAAAATATCTAATGATGAATACCAATGTGGATGTCGATGGGATAAGGCAGAGAATGTACAAGAAGCTTTTGATTTAGGTGTTAGAGGTGATATCTTGGTACTATGTGATTTTCATAAGACATGGAACGATCATCATTTTGAAAAGCTTTCTAATGATTTAAAGTAAAAGGCCGGGCGAACCCGGCCTTTTCTTATTCAGCTGTCTTTACAGCTATCTTCTTAACTTTTTCTACGATCTTTTTTGGCACTTTAACTGTTAAGACACCATTTTTCAAGATAGCCTCAACATTATCCTGATCTACTGGTTCAGGCAATGACCAAGTACGTTGGACACATGTATGGAAGAACTTACCATTTGTGTCTTTGTGTTC
>Ga0172381_10002761_pt1 | contig 19039 bp, 28 predicted proteins | sample Leawel6488metaG_FD_119754 | JGI IMG/M metagenome (GOLD analysis project Ga0172381, IMG submission 119754) | Leachate microbial communities from a municipal landfill in Southern Ontario, Canada - Leachate well 64-88 metaG | ecosystem: Engineered > Solid waste > Landfill > Unclassified | place...
AGCAAGATATTATTGCAGAGAAGCAGCAGCAGCAACAGCTTATTTTGCAAAACAAAACATAAAAAAAGCAATTGATGACTTTGAAAAAGCAGGATTTAAAGTAAACTATTCAGATACAGATTCTATCTCAATAGTTCTTGGAAACAAAACAGAAAAACAATCTCTAGAAACACTAAAAGAAATAAACAAAAACCTTCCAGGAATAATGGAACTAGACTATGAAGGGTTATTTAAAAGAGGAATTTGGGTTACAAAAAGAACAGGAGAATTTGGAGCAAAAAAGAAATATGCCCTAATAGATGAAAAAAATAAAATAAAAATAAGAGGATTTGAAACAGTAAGAAGAGACTGGTGTGATTTAGCAAGAGAGGTTCAAAATCACATTCTAGAATTAATTCTTAGAGAAGGAAATGAAAAAAACGCACTAGAGTATACTAAACAAATAATAAAACAAATAAAAAATAGAAAAATTGAATTAAAACAACTTATGATAAGAACCCAATTAAAAAAACCAATTGAAGAATATAAATCAATCAATCCTCATGTAACAATTGCAAAAAGAATGAAAGAACTAGAAATGCCAGTAGATATTGGCATGTTAATTGAATATTATATTTCAGAATCAGATGAAAATAAAAAAGGCAAATCTGGAAAATCAAAAGAATTAGTAAGAGAAAGAGCAAAACTACCAAGTGAAAAAGGAGAGTATGATATAGAATATTACCTGAATAATCAAATTCTTCCAGCAGTTGAAAACATCTTTGAAGTTTTCAAGATAAATATTAAAGAGATTACCGAAGGAAAAAAGCAGATGAAACTTGGAGAATTTTAAATTTTCCTACATTTTTCATAAAGAAAAAAACCACCACTCAAAAGAGCAGAGGGTAAGACAAAAACCCCTGCAAGAAAAGCAACACCCTCTAAAGATTCTTTTAGATTACTATACTCAATAAAATTATCTATGCCTGCATACAATGCAAATCCTCCAGTTAAAAGTGTTAATATTCCATAATTTTTTGAGTCAGAATGCTTACTGGATGAGATAATTTTTGAATTAGTTAACTTCTGTTCTAACATAAAAAAGAATAATTTGCTTTTCTTTTAAATCTAAGTTGTTATGTTTAATAACAACAATAACAAACATTTATAAATTATAAAAAATAAAGAAAAATTATGGATATTTATGAAAAATTACAGCAAGCAGGATTAACAGGTAATGAAGCAAAAGCATATTTAGAATTATTAAAACAAGGGGAACTTTCTGCAAATCAAATAGCTAAGAATATTAGTATGGACAGAACTCTAACTTACACAGTTTTAAATCATCTTATTGAAAAAGGACAGATTAGTTATATAATAAAACAAAATAAAAAGATTTTTTCTTGTTCAAATCCTGAAAATTTACTAAATCCAATAAAAACAAAAGAAACATTAATTTTAGGTTTAATAAAAGAACTAAAGACAATCAAACCAGAACAATCAGAAAAAACAGAGATTAATGTTTATGAAGGCAAAGAAGGAATGAGAGCCCTTATGAATGAGATAATAAAATGTAAAGAATTTTTTGCATTTGGAGGAACAGGAAGAGCCTATGATTTATTATATGAAATGTCTGCAATGGCAAAGCAATTAGAAAAAACAAAGGCTTCTGCAAAAGTAATCATGGGAAAAGAATATCAAGGGCATGAATTCACAAAGTACAAAGCTATAGAAGTTAAATTTGCAGATATAAAAAGTGAAGCAACAACAACAATTTTTGAAGATAAAATATCCATACATCTAATTAAAGATAAACCTATCATAATTATAATAAAAAATAAAGACATTGCTCAGTCCTATAGAAATTATTTTAATTATATGTGGAAAAAAGAAAACTAAATTCCCTTTCTTTCCTCAACCTTCCTCAATATCTCTTCAATAACTTCTTCAATCGGTTTGTTTGTTGTATCAATTACTAAATCAAAATCAGAAAGATTTGGAAAATCAATATTATAATATTGTTTATACCTGATTTTTTCAGAATTAGCTCTTGTTTTTATATATTCTTCACACTCCTCCAGATTACTATAAGGTTCGTCTCCTCGTTTAGCATCCAAAATTCTTCTAGCTGCTTCATCTAAACTAACAATCAAAAATATTTTATAAGAAGAAGGTAAAAAATAAAATCCCAATCTTGAATCCATAACAAGATTATCCTTATTATTCAAATTTTTTTGCATATTATCAAGTTCTTCATCAAGCTCAATAGTTTTTTCAGCAAGTTTAGAAAGCTCGTGGATGCTTATTCCTCTTTTTAGTGCAATTTCCCTCATAAATCCTCCAACAGAATAATAATTATATTTTAATTTTTCAGCAAGTATTTTTGCAACACTGCTTTTCCCAGAACCAATAATACCTGAAACACTTATCTTCATTTTCTCTTAAATTACTCACCTCGTAGTTCAATTTTATATCATTTAATTTACTTAATTTAACTACTCTCCTTCAAACTCAACAATAGAATAAACTTTCCATTTATTTAATTTTTCTTTGCCATGAAGTGCAGGTAAATCAACAACAAATCCACACTCAACAATCTCTCCTCCTAATTTTTCAATTAAATTACAAGCAGCACAAGCAGTCCCTCCTGTTGCAATCAAATCATCAATTAATAAGACTCTTTCTCCAGACTTTATTGCATCGCTATGCATCTCGATTTTGTCCTTACTATACTCTGTATCATATTCATAACTTATTTTTTCATAAGGAAGTTTTCCAGGTTTTCTTATTGGAACAAAACCAACCCCAAGTCTATGTGCAAGCACACTCCCAAAAATAAACCCTCTTGACTCAATTCCTGCAATAACATCAATATTTTTATCTTTATATCTCTCATAAAAAATATTAATTGTTTTTTCAAAACCTTCTTTATCTTTAATAAGAGTTGTAATATCTCTAAACATTATTCCAAGTTTTGGAAAATTAGGAATTGTTCTTATTTTAGATTTAATAAATTCAGAATCTTTATTCCCTATTCTAAGAATTACTTTAATTAATAATTCCTTAACTTTATCTGCATTTTCTTTCATTCTCTCTAAAACCATCTCAAAAGTAACGGGCTCTTCATTATTTTTCCAGCAATCATAATCAGTAGACATTGCTATACTAGCATAAGGAATTTTTACTTCATTCGCAAGATTACACTCAGGAACACCAGTCATACCAATAATATCTGCAAAATTTTTAAACATAAAACTCTCTGCTTTTGTAGAAAATCTTGGACCCTCAATAATAACCATAGTAGCATGATTATGTTTTGAAAAACCTAATTCTTCTGAAGTTTTAATTAAAAGATTTCTTAGTTCTCTTGAATAAGGCTCTGACATTGATGGATGAACAACATTTCCAGGTTCATCAAAAAAACTAGATTTTCTTTGTTTAGTAAAATCAATAAACTGGTCTGGAAAAACTAAATCTCCTGGTTTAATCTCTTGTCTTAAAGAACCAACAGCAGAAGTAGCAAGTATATAATCACAGCCCAATAATTTTAATGCAGTAATATTTGCTCTATAATTAATCTGACTAGGTGGAATTGAATGATCTTTTCCATGTCTTGCAAGAATACAAACATCTACTCCATTCATCTTACCACAAATAATTTTAGAACTAGGTTTTCCATATTTTGTGTCAATATCTTTTTCCTCGTAATTAGAAAGCAATTTTGGGTCATCTAACCCACTTCCCCCAATAATACCTATCCTTACCATAAATTAGATTTATTTCATGAATTTAAAAGCATTTATGAGGAATAAAGCAACTTTAATTACCATAATATTTATAAAAGAAGTTTTTTTAAAAGTCTAATGGAAACACAAACAAAGGACAGAACAACCTATCAAAGAGTTTATGGTATTGCAGAAAATTTAAAAAACAAAACAACAAAAATATCTATTCAAGGGGTAGCTTCCATATTAGGAATAAGAGACCATAAAGAAATTAAACAAAGTTTAGAAGAACTTTCAGATCAAGGAATATTGTTAAGACAAAATAATTTCTATATCCCTAATCCTAAGTACCAATGGTCTACAGAACATAATTAATAATCTTTTTTATTAAGCATTCTTACAATTTATTATTCAATAACATTATAAAGACAAAATAATTTACTAAATCATGAGAATAAATTATGAACCAAAACTAAAGTTTGTGGAAAGAATAAGTGCTCTTTTAAATAATAATAAAGAGGATATTGACAAATTTTTTGAATCAGCTAAAACCAGCCCTAAAAGGTCAATTAGATGTAATACCCTAAAAATTTCTCCTGAAGAATTAATAATTAGATTAAAAAAATATAACTGGGATGTTTCTCAGCCTATTCCAAACCATCCAGAAATTATAATTATTAATAATATCTTACAACCAGGAGAATTAGGAAAAACAAAAGAACACATATTAGGATATTATTATGTTCAAGAAATAACCAGCATGATGCCTATTATCGCCCTTTCTCCAAAAGAGAATGAGATCATTCTAGATTGCTGTGCATCTCCAGGAAGCAAAACAACTCAAGCAGCAGCACTAATGAATAATAAAGGAGCAATAATTGCAAATGATGTTTCAATAAGCAGAACAGCAATACTTTCTGCAAATCTTGAAAGACAAGGGGTTACAAACACAATAATGACAAGAGATGATGCAATTTCTCTTTCACAAAGATTAAAAAAAGTAAATATAAGTTTTAAAAAAATTCTTGTTGATGCTCCTTGCTCAGGTGAAGGAAATATTCGAGTAAGCCCAAGAACACTTTTAGAGTGGAGTGAAGGACTTTTAAAATCAATGTCAAAAAAACAGAAGAAGATTGCATCTTCAATGATTGAATTATTAGAAGAAGGTGGAGAAATGGTTTATAGCACCTGCACTCATGCTCCAGAAGAAAATGAAGAAACAGTTCAATATTTGCTAGACAATTATGATATAGAAATAATTGAAACAAAACTCCCAATAAAATCTAGACCAGGAATAACAAGCTGGAAAAATAAAGAATTTGACAAATCTATGACAAAATGTCATAGAATATACCATCATGATAATGATATGGAAGGATTTTTTGTTTGTAAAATAAGAAAATTATCTGATAAAAAGAAAGGAGAAGAAGATATATGATTAAAATAAGAAAATATAAAGAAGAAGATAATAAACAAGTAAAAAGGTTAGTTACAGAAGTCATAATGGAGCTATATCACCAAAAACCAAAACATATTCAAGACTTAAACAACATAAAAAAGAATTATATTTCTTATATTGTAGCAGAAAATAATAAAAAGATTATTGGCATAGTAAGTCTTCAGAAAAAAGACAATAAAACTGCTAAATTAAGAAGATTATATATAAACAAAAAATTTAGAAGGAAAGGATTAGGACAAAAATTATTAAAAGAGATAGAGAGCATAGCTAAAAAATTAAAATTTAAATATATAGTTCTTAATACAAAACATAAAAATGAAATCGCTCTTAATCTTTATCAAAAAAATAATTATAAGGATTATAAAAAAATTAAATCAAGAGTTTATCTAAAAAAAGATATATGAAAATCCTATTATCAACTCAAAAAAAGAAAATACTCGCTAGACTTAACGAGCAGTTTGGAATAAAAGAAATCCCATATCTGCTTCTTCAGTTTGGTGAAGAAAAACTCAGAGCATATTCTGGGAATTTTTCAATAGAAGAACTAAATATTCTTGATGCAAATCTAAGAATTGAAATTTTAGGATTGTACTTTGCTAAATTAGAAAAAGATGGGATAAGATTAACCTTTGATGGTGTTCAGCTCTTCAAAAATCAGATAACAAAAAATATTATTATTCTTAATGATAAACAAGCAGAAGAATGGATGAAAGGACAAGATTTATTTATGCAATCAGAAAATTGTTTTAAAGTTCTAAAGCATAATAATGAATTCATAGGCTGTGGAAAGTCCACAGGTGAAAGAATAACCAACTTTGTTCCAAAGGAAAGGAGAATAAAATAAGTTACTTCCTCTTCTTATGAAGTTTATTTAAAATCTTTGCTTGCTCTTGTAAGTATCCAAAACCAAGTTCTTCTTCTTTTTTAATTATTTCATCAGTTTTCCATCCATAAGAAGTTAAGTCATAAAAAACTTTTTTATGTGTACCCATTTGTTTCTCAAGATTTTTACCAATTCCAACAAAATTTCTTATGCTACTTATAGGATAAACTAAAACAGGAATAAATGCAATAGGATTTATGATTTTGTTCCTACCAACAACACTTAAATCAATGTCTTTTAGCAATACAGGTTTTTCTTTGAGAATTCGCAAGTTTATAATCTCATTCTTCATATCTTTAAAAGTAGTATTAAACTCTCTTGTATGATAAGTATTAAAGAACTTTTGAAGTTCACGACTATCTTGCATATTAGGATATCTTTCTCTTAATAATTCATAAGAACTTTTCCCATTCAAGTTATAATTAATACGCAGTTTTTTCTTTAATGCTTCTGTAGAAGCAATTATTATACCATGTGAATTAACAAATAAAAGCGGTTGTTTAGAAAAATAACTGTCCTCTTGTAGAAATTCTGTAAGAGCTTCAGGAGTTTTATCAATTACTTGATTCATCAAATTAACCAGCCCTTTTTTATCTGCTTTTAAAAAATCAATTAATCTGCCCCTATCATTTGATTGTTTTTCATAAAAATCTCTTTGTTTCAAAGCTTCTAAATAAACTAGATTTTCTTCAAATTTTTTTGTTAAATCAATACCAAGCTGACCTACTCTCTTACAAAGAAAATCTCTAGCAGATTTTTCTTCATTTAAATCAGAAACAGCAGAAATATAATCAGTTTCTAAATTTTTATAAGTCTTAGAATTCTTAACAAATGATTCAAACGGATGTTGTAAAATCGAATAAAAGTTACTTATAAATTTAATTCCCTTTTCTTTAATTCCCATATAAACTCAAATTTGAGTCAACTTTTAAACATTTATATGCTCTAATAAAACTACTAAAAATTATTCTATTTTAAAATAACTACTTAAAAATCACTTGCTAAATCCCTCTATAATCTTTCTAATAGCATAATAACTTCCTCCAAATAAAACAACTCCTGGAAGTAAGGCAATACCGAGGGCTGGTGCAATTGCTGCTACCCCAATTGTACCTATAAATCCAGCGCCAACTGTTTCAAGCATTGTTGCAATGCCTCCTGTTTGTTTTTCAATGCCTTTTTCTAAAGCATCAATCTGCATAAGATATTTACCATCTTTAAAGATTTTAACTTTCTTTTCTTCTTCAGAGCACATAATTGAGGTATTTCCATTTTGAGAAGCAGTTATTGCAGCAGAATGCCTTGTACCATAACCTCTAAACACTTTTGTACCTTTAATCATAGCACCATAATCTTTCACATTCCCTTTTTTATCAAGTATAACTGCTCCATCAATTGTAGCTAATCCAACTAAAACTTTTCTCGCTCCCTTATCAAACATATTAAAAGGTTTAAACTTTTGTTTTAACAATCTTCCATACTTAATCTTATCACCAATTACAAATAAAGCTCCCTCTCCTTTTTTAGCAAGTTCTAAAGCTACTTTTAACATTTCTTCTTCAATTTTCTTAGTAGTAACTTCTTTTTTCATAATGTTTGTTAGTCTACATCGTCAACAAATATCAAAGGTTAATAATAGACAAGATTTTTAAGCACACAAGATATTTAAATTTAACTTTGTAAGAATTTATTATAAGAAAACAAAAATAAACTATGAACCAACAAGAACTAGCAGATTATAAGAAAGCAGGAGAAATTGCAATTAAAGTTGTAGCTTATGCTAAAGAAATTATAAAAGCCAACACATCTTTATTAGAAATAGCTCAAAAAATACATAAAAAAATAGAAGATTTAAATGCTATTGCTGCTTTTCCTGTAAATCTTTCTATAGATGATGTTGCTGCACACTATCACCCAGTAACAGGAGATGAAACAAAAGCAACAGGACTCTTAAAAGTGGACATTGGAGTTCATGTAAATGGATTTGTTGCAGACACTGCTTTTTCAATAGACCTCACCCCGGATAATAAATACAAAGAACTTATTCAATCATCGGAAAAAGCATTAGAAAACTCCTTAAGATTATTAGAAAAAAATCCTGATTCAACATTAAATGAAATTGGGAAAATAATTCAAGAAACAATTGAAGATAATGGATTTAGTCCAGTAGTAAATCTCTCAGGCCATGGACTAGAACAATATGAAATACATGCTGAACCATCAATCCCAAATTATGCAAATGAAGATAATCAAACATTTAAATCAGGAGCTTATGCAATTGAACCATTTGCAACAACAGGTCAGGGAAAAATTTATGAAGGACCAAGTTCAAATATCTTTGCAATAATTTCTGAAAAAAATACAAGAAATCCATCTGCAAGAAAAATTTTAGAATATGTTATAAAAAAATATAAAACTCTCCCATTTTCATTAAGAGAAATACAGGAAAAATTCGGAGCAATGTCAAGATTAGCAATAAAACAAATGGTTCAGGAAGGAATCTTACATGATTTTCCACAGTTAATTGAAAAATCCCATAAACCAGTTTCACAAACAGAACATACATTTATAAAAGAAAAAAATAAAATTATTATAACAACAAGACAACAATAAAATGGCAGAACTAAATCAAGAAATACTACGAACAAGATTGATTGAGACATACGGAGAATACACTAAATCTAAAGCTAACTCTGCGACCATACTTAAAATAAAAGCGATTGTTAAAGAATATGATGATTTAAGAGAGTTATTAGATGAAACCCTTAATGTTGCAATTGGAATTCTAGAAGCAATATCTAAAAAAGAAATCAAAGACAAAAAAGAAGAAGAAATGTTAATCAAATCAATAACTAAAGAATTAGAAGAAAAAAGTTATTTGTAAAAATTAAGATAAATTATTAATTCTTAAAACTTAGATGAATAAATTCAACCTAAGTTTATTTTCTTTATCCATAGCGTATAAAACTAGAAAAGAAGAAGAGCTTATTGATGAAGCGAGTTTTTAGAAATTAAGTTAGGAAGAACATATCCCAAGCTAAACAATACTTTTGCATAACTAATACATTTATAATGCTATCAACAAAAGTAAAGATTAATTTATAAACCAAAAAACCTCTTTTAATTTATGAGTATACTTGCTTCATTTGCAAATTGGCTTGTTTCAACTATTGGAACAATGGGATATTTTGGAATTTTTGTTTTAATGACCATTGAATCCTCTTTTATTCCGTTTCCAAGCGAGGTAGTTCTAATTCCTGCAGGATATTTAATTTTTCAAGGAAAAATGAATTTTTATTTTGTCTTTTTTGTTTCCTTATTAGGAAGTCTAGCAGGAGCTTTTATTAATTATTATCTCGCATTACACTTAGGGAGAAGGACTGCTGAAAAACTTGCAGACAAATATGGGAAATTCTTATTTATCACTAAAGAAAGTATAGAAAAAACAGAAAAATATTTTGAAAATCATGGTCCAATTACAACATTTATGGGAAGATTAATCCCGGGCATAAGGCAATTAATTTCACTTCCAGCTGGATTTGCAAAAATGAATCTAAAAAAGTTTACAGCTTACACTGCATTAGGCTCTGGAATATGGACCATTTTCTTAATTTATCTAGGCTATACATTCGGAGAGAATCAAGCATTAATACAACAAAATGAAAAAATATTTACAATTTTAGCAATATTGCTCTGCGGGGTCATAATAGTAAGCTATATAATACTAAAAAAACTAAATAAAAAGAGATAAATCAAAAAAAGAAGTATAAAATGAGTTTAGCAAATAAAATAAAAACCTTAGAAAAAAAGAAAATAGTTTCAAAATCTCCTAATCCGATAATTCCATTTACCCTAACATTTATTGCACTTATACTAACAGGAATTGCTCCATCAAACCTTAAAGTAACAATCTATGTTTTTACAATATTTAGTATGATATTTTCAGTTGCACATCTTATTATTGTAAAAGTTCTTGAAAGAAAATTAAAGTTTAAGCCGATAGGATTATCTTATTAAAAGTTATCTAATCTCTCTAAATTAAAACAGACTCACATCTACATCCTAAGGAAGATAATTTAATTTCTGAGATTATAATAAGCTTACTCAAAACCTTTATTAATCCCAGTTATATTAATTATTTAAGATGGTGACCAACTTTTTTGATTATCTGTATTACTTCATCCATCTTTCATTTAGACCTGAAACACTTTGGATACTTGCTCCCCTAATAATAGCCACCTTGTTAATTATAATTTATTTTAGCATTTATGGGGAAGAAAAAAATGCTTGGAGTAATTATCTTTCAAATTCCCTAGTATTATTATTTGTTTCCATGTCTTTGTTTAAATATGTTTTTTCGATAAATTCCGGAGGGTATTTTAATTTAGTTGAATACCCTGCAAAAACTATCGCGATAATAATCTTATTATTTTCAGGAGTTAGTTTAACCAAATGGAATTTTGAGCACATTCTTCCTGAAAGATTTTCAAGACATTTAAGTTCACCATTAACAATAAATACTTTTGCCTATGGAATAATTCTTTTTGTTTATTCAGCAATTGATTACAATATTTATACAACCATATCCTTAGCAGGATTTATGATACTGATAGCAGTTATTCTTAATCTATTGAAAATACCTATAAAAAAATTAAAAAAATCAATTGAAAAAGAGAAGAAACAAGAAAGATTTAGAGATTTAAAAGAAGCTATTTTTGAAATAGATGAATTAAAAAGAGAGCTAAAAGCAAGAAATAAAGAACTCAGCCAGATAAGATTAAAACAAGCCTATGAAAAAGAAAAAGAAGCTATAAAAATTGAGAAAAAAATTGAAAAAGAGAAAAAGAGAAAATTACATTTAAATTAGAGAATAACAAAGAAATCTATCCTAAGTATTCAACATTCTTTTCCAAAGCTGCCTTAGCACTTCTTAAATATTCAGTTTCAATTCTTCTATATTTATCCATATCTCCTTTAGTTACACTTGCAGACACTTTTTTCAAAGCCTCTTCAAAATGTTTCATAGACACTTCTTTACTTTCAATATTTTCACGAAGAGCAAGCATTGCACCTTCCCTCACTAAACTTTCTATATCTGCACCAACAAAACCATCTGTTTCATTAATTAACTTTTTAATAACTTCTTCTTTGTTTACAATAGGCATATTTTTTGTATGAATCTTAAAGATTTGTTCTCTTCCTTCTTTATCAGGAGCACCTGTTAGTAAAATTCTATCAAATCTTCCTGGCCTTAACAAAGCACTGTCCAACATATCAGGACGATTAGTTGCACCAATGACAATTACACTAGACAAATCTTCAATACCGTCCATTTCAGCAAGCATTTGATTCAAAACTCTTTCAGTTACTTTTGTTCCTTGTTCCATTCCCCTTTTTCCAGCTAAACTGTCTATCTCATCAAAAAAGATAATACAAGGACTTACTTGTCTAGCTCTTTCAAATATTTTTCTTACTCCTTCTTCTGATTTTCCAACCCACATAGATAATAATGAAGGTCCTTTAACCTGAATAAAATTTGCTTCTGATTCTTTAGCAATTGCTTTTGCTAATAAAGTTTTTCCACATCCAGGAGGTCCGTATAATAAAATTCCTTTTGGAGGTCTAATTCCCAATCTTTTAAATGATTCAGGGTATTTTAAAGGCCATTCAACAGCTTCTTTTAAGTCTTGTTTAATTCTGTCTAATCCTCCAACATCACTCCAATTTACATTTGGAGTTTCAACTAAAACCTCTCTCATAGCACTAGGTCTTACTACCTTCAAAGCATCATCAAAGTCTTTCTTTTCAATTCTTAATTTCTTTAAAGTCTCTTCAGGAATTTCTTCATCTTCTTTAAGTTCTAATTCAGGTAAAATCTTTCTTAAAACAATCATTGCAGCTTCTTTAGTTAATGAACTAAGATCTGCACCAACAAAACCATGAGTTTTAGAAGCTAAGTCTTTTAAATCAACATCTTTAGTAAGAGGCATTCCTCTTGTATGAATTTTTAAAATTTGTAATCTTCCTTCTTTATCAGGAGCTCTTATTTCTACCTCTCTATCAAATCTTCCTGGTCTTCTTAAGGCCGCATCAATAGCATTAGGTCTATTAGTCGCACCGATAACTACAACTTTTCCTCTTGCTTGCAAACCATCCATCATTGTTAATAACTGAGAAACAACTCTTCTTTCAACTTCTCCCTGAACATCTTCTCGTTTAGGAGCAATTGCATCTAATTCATCAATAAAAATAATTGAAGGAGCATTTTTTTCAGCCTCTTCAAAAATATCTCTTATTTTTTTTTCTGATTCTCCATAAAACTTAGACATTATTTCAGGTCCATTTAACAAAATAAAATTTGCTTCTGATTCATTTGCAACAGCTTTTGCTAATAAAGTTTTACCTGTTCCAGGAGAACCATATAATAAAACTCCTTTTGGAGGTTCTACTCCTAATCTTTCAAAAACCTCTGGATGTTTTAAAGGAATCTCTACCATTTCCCTTACTTTCTTAACTTCATTTGTTAATCCTCCAATATCTTCATAAGTAATATTTGTTGTTGGTTTTTCTGATTCTTCTACAGGTTTATTACTTAAAACAACTTCAGTATTCTCAGTAATAACACAAGGACCATTAGGGCTTGAATTAGTAACTAAAAATCTAATTTGCTGTAATCCTCCCCCTAGATTTCCACTCATTCCCATACCTCCAAGCATCTCACTTAAATTTCCAAAAATATCATCCATATTTCCAAAATCATCTCCCATTAAATCTTTTCTTCTCTGAACTCCACCTAAAACAACAATGTCTCCTTTAAGAACACATCTTCCTAATAATCCTGGTTTTAAATCTCCCTGTACTCTAATATTTCTTTGAGTAGGAGCAACAACAACTTTCTTAGCCTCTTTTATATTTGCTTTTTGAACAATAACATTCTCACTCACTCCAGTTCTTGCATTTTTCCTAATAATCCCATCAATTCTTATAATTCCCTCTCCAACATCAGCAGGATAAGCTTTATCTGCAATAGCAACAGTCTCTTTACCACCTTTAATTATAACAACATCTCCTCTCTTAATATCTAAACTCTTCATAACCTCATGGTCAATTCTAGCTATCCCTTTATATGCATCATCTTGCAGTGCTTCTGCAACACGCAATTTAATTCCACTTGTTTTTTCGTTTATCATTTTATTGAATTTATTTTTTAAATTTAATTTACTTGAATATGAATATTTTTAATATTTTGAACTTTGATTGCTTTTAAATCTTTTCCGCACTCCATACAAAAATTATCTCTTTCTTCATATTGTGCATTACATTTTGGACATATAGCTATCATTTTATTGTCAGTTGTATTTATTTTCTTTTTTTATTTTTTCTAATTCTTTTTCTTTATTTACTTCATTTGAATTTTGATTTCCAAAACATAAATTAATTCTTCCAAACTCCTCAAAACTGAGTTTTACCATTTCATCTATAATTTTTTCCTGATTATGCATAAAATCAACAATTTCTTTTGGAATTGAAACAGCATAAGAGTTTCCAACAAACCTCATCTTAACATGAAATTGTTTGTTTTTTAAACCCATAAACTCTTTATATTCTTGTTCATCTTTTGGATGAATAATTCTTGAACCACATTTTGGACATATAACACTCCTTAGAACAAACCCATTTTTATTGGTTTGAACTCTATTCATCTTTACATTGCAATTAGCACATAAAATTGTGTTCTGAAATATGTCCATAGTTTGTATCTTGTCTTTTTGTTAAGGATTTTGTTATTATCATTGTTGTTTATCTATTGATTATAAACCCTGGCGAAACGCCAGGGATGAAAGGGGTTTAAGAGCATGTATATTGTGTATACACCTCAGTGTATACTTAAGATAGATACTTTATAAACATTATGGTTTTTAAGTATATATCAAAAATCTTTGTTAAAAAAATTATTTTATTCAAATCGTAAAATTAATTACATATAATAATTTAAAAACTAATTTTATCTATTTATATTATGTCTATAGAAACAGAAAAACTAAAAAAAAGATTAATAAACAAATCAAAAAGAAATAATGTCCCTTATTATCATGAATTAATGAAGTTTAAAATTCAAATTGAAAAAGGGTTTGAACAACTAAAGAAAAAATATAAAAAACTCGAACAAGAAGACGAATCTTATGAAATTCTTTTAGAGGAATATAGAAAAATAAATAATTCTAATAAATTATAGTATCTAAATATTTAAAAATAACTTGTTCTAAATTAATTAATGCCTCCAGATACATATGAATGTAAGCACATAGACACTTGCAAAAGTTATGACCCTTTTGACCCTAAATGTATAGAAAATTCAAAAAAATTTCCATTATTCTCAAAACCTGCTTGTTATGTTCCTTGGCAAAAACAAAAACAAGGATTTATAGAAAAATTATGTGAAAAAATAGGGATTGGACTTCAAGAAGCAAAAGGAATTGAAGAAGATTAACCAACACTCTTAAAAACCCAAACAGCTATTATTTAATATGTGTTTTGAAAAAATAAAAAAAAGCTGGAACTGGATTTGGAACTCTGATTCTATTTGGAGCTGGCTTGTAGCACTTATTATAATATTTGTAATAATAAAATTCGTATTCTTTCCAGCACTCTCTTTTATTTTTGGAACCTCATTACCTCTAGCGGGAGTTGAATCCTCATCAATGGACCATCAGATTGTTAAAGATGATTCTAATATTCTTAATCTTTGCGGACATATTTATTCAAAAGACCAGAAAGGCGAGCTAGGACATATTAATTTTGATGAATACTGGGAGCTTTGCGGAGACTGGTATATAGATAATAAGCACATAACAAAACCAGTATTTGAAAAATTTACACTAAAAGATGGATTTAGAAAAGGAGACATTATTATTGTTTGGGGAAGGGTTACTCCTAAAGTAGGAGATATAATTATTTTCACACCAAGTTCTGGTTCAGCACCAAGACCAATAATTCACAGAATCGTAGAGATTAATGAAGAAGGAATAATTCAAACAAAAGGAGATCATAACTCAGAACAACTCACTCCTCTGAATAACATTTACAAAACAGATGAGACAAATATAAAAGAAGAACAGATTATTGGAAAAGCAATTTTTAAAATACCTTATCTTGGTTGGGTAAAAATCTGGGCAATTGAAATAATAAACTTTTTCAGATAATTTTATAGATTTTTTAAAATTAGATAAGTGTTCAGAAAATATATTCTAGAATTAATAACATAGTATCTTTTAGTATCATAATATTTATAAAAAGAAATAAATATTTAATGATATGAACAAAAAAATTTCAAAAAATCCAAGGGTAAAACCCACTAATCCTAACCTTGCAGAGAGGGTTAGAAAAATGTGTAATACTTTAGGTGTTCTTGCAGTAGATGGAGTTCCAATTACAGAAATAGATTTTAGAAAACTACCTTATCAAAAAGTAGAAAAAACCTATAAAACAATGCAGCACATTATGAGTCAAGTGGGGCTAGTTGAAGAAAAAATCTATTATAAATAAGGATTCTAAAATTTTTAAGATTCTCTTCTCAGAAACCTTTTTAAACATTGAAAAAGTTAAAGAACAATGGAATTTTGTCCTAAATGCGGATGTGTAATTGTAGAAAAAAAGAAAAATTTTGGTTGCCCAAGATGCAATTATAAAGCAAAAGGAAAAATCAAAATAGAATCTTCTGAAAAAATCAATGTTAAACCTGAAATAGGAATAATTAGTGATAAAGACACTGATGTTTTCCCAATAATTAATGCAATCTGCCCTAAATGTAATAACAAAGAAGCATATTTCTGGACATCTCAGACAAGAGCAGGAGACGAAGGAGAAACAAAGTTCCATAGATGCACTAAGTGTAAACACACTTGGAGAGATTATAGGTAAAAGCCAATTTCAATTCAACCCACATAATTCTTATAATCTCATATAATAATCTTTAAATAGTTGCTCTCTGATTTTTAAATACAAAAAGATGGAAGAAAAAATAAGGATGATTTCTGCAGCAGCAAGAGTTATCGAATTTAGAAAAAGAAATCCTCTTGCAATAGATGAAGAAATATTTCAAGATGTTTCAGATTATATCTCTCAAAGAAAAGACATAAAAGACGAGAAAATTAAAGTGGGCATGGTAGCTGCTGCTGCAAAAGCTTTTAAAATTTCAAAAGAAAATCCAAAGCTAAATGAAAAACAAATTTTAAGAAAAGTTATGGAAGAAATACCTGCTCTTTTCTTAGAGATAAGTCAAGAAGAAATAAAATAATTCTAAGGTTTTAATATTAAATGGTCGCGAGGGGATTTGAAAACTCCAATTCGATATAAACAAAAGAATTGGATGTTCCCAAGAATTTTAAAAAAATTGTTGAGGACCTACAAAAATTATATTTTTGTATGGGTGAAAATTCTCGATTATTAAATGGTCGCGGGGGGATTTGAACCCCCGACACCTACATTAAGAGTGTAGTGCTCTAACCAGGCTGAGCTACGCAACCATAAATACTAAAATATCAAGAAAAAACAAGTTTAAAAATTTAAGCAACAACAGGCTGATTTTGGGTTTTTTGTTCTAATCCAAACTTTGCTAGATGTTCTGAAAAACTGATTTCTGTCCAATCTTTATCTAAAATAACCTTTAAATTAGGTGTACTTTGAAACATCAATTTTCTGTAGCATTGACTAGTATCTCTTTGTTTATTTTCACACATTGCATCAGGTGACATCTGAGAACCACAATGATTATCTCCATTATATATTAATAAATCTCCCAATAAATGAAATCCATAAAAAGGACAATTACATTTCTTAACCATAAACCTATCTTAAAATACAGGTTTATAAAGATTATGCAGTTAAAATTAAAGAATAAACAATCTAAAATGAACCAAAAAAATAACATAAACCAAATAATGCAGGTCTTAGAAAAACATTTCAATTTTCAAGAAAGAACCACTCTGAATAAAATGAGACAAGAAAAAAATCCAAATGCTTTCAAAATTCTTATCTCCTGTCTTTTATCATTAAGAGCAAAAGATGAAACAACAGAAAAAATATCAAAAGAACTTTTCCAAATTGCAGACACCCCTCAAGCAATTTTAAATCTTCCAATAAAAAAGCTTGAAAAAATAATATTTTCAACAGGTCATTATCATAAAAAAGCAAATGCTCTAAAAAGTGTTTCAAAGGAATTAATAGATAGGTTCAACTCAAAAGTTCCAAATACAAAAGAAGAACTCTTATCAATAAAACACATTGGTCCTAAAACAGCAAACATTGTTCTTAATTTTGCATTTAATCAAGCAGTTCTGCCGATAGATACGCACTGCCATAGGGTTCCTAATCGATTAGGATGGGTAAAAACAAAAATACCAGAACAAACAGAAAAAGAATTAGAAAAAATACTTCCTAAACAATACTGGATGGAATTTAATGGTATTTTTGTTTTGTTTGGAAGAACAATATGTGTTCCAGTTTCACCCAAGTGTTCAATATGTCCTATAAAAAAATATTGTAAGAGAGTTGGAGTAATAACAAGTAGATAAAATAAAAATATCTATTAAAGTTCTTATATCTTTAAAAACTTAAATTTCTTAGATAAATTATGGATTATTCTAAACAAAGAGGAAATGTAGATCAGATTGATTCTAAAGTAAGGGGGCTAAATAATCAACGAGAAAAGGCATTAGAAAGAATAACTGAAGAATTAACAAAACATCAAAAAAGAAAATGTTCTGTTGAAGATTTTACAACTGTTTGTTTTAAAAGATGGGATAAAGAAATAACTCAACCTTACAAAGATTTGCAAGAACTAGTAAATGAGAACAAGGGAGAGTATATTATGGTTTTAACACAAACAACAGAACCTGTAGAACTTATAAAACACGGTTTTAATTCAAGTGAGTTTATGCCTGAAGAAGGATTAATTGATGAACCAAACTTTACTAAAACAAAATCTAAAATTAAAATAGGAAGATTAACAGGAAACTTAAGATTTGACTTAATAAATAAAAACATTATCTTCCCAACCAGAAAACATATTATTTCAGAGATAGAGAGCGATAACAAGGATATTTTTTATAACGAATTGACTCAGGACTCTATTGCAAAAGGCAATATTTCTTATAAGTGTTTTGATTTGATTCATTTATATCAAAAAGCTTGTGCTCATCAGTTTAATATGTATTCTTTTTCATTTTCAGGGAATATTAAAAATGAATCAATGATTATGATTAGTGAAGGTCATATAAAACAGTTTTTTCAACAGAATATGGACAATGTAGGAAATTATGAGAAGATAATGAATAATTTATCAAAAAAGAAATAAAAACAACACAATTACAATTAAATAATCACCTCTGATAATATCTAAAGCATTTACATTAATTGTCTTCTTATAGCATCAATGTTTTCGGCAATATCATGCCCTTTCTTAGTAAGTTTGATTAGTTTTATTCTTCCTTTCTTCTCAAAACCAACTAATCCTAAAACTTCAAGTGTTTGTAAAATCTTGACTGCATGACTATATGTACAATCAACTTCTTTAGCTAACACAGAACCATATCTTGCCTTAGAAACTTTTTTTAAAGCAACCAACATTAAAGCTGGTTTTCTTCTAAAAAATATATCAAAGTTATCTTTCATTTTTTAAATTTTTTTATTTGATGTTATGAAAAACACATCTTTATATGTGCTATTCAAAACTATATATCTAAAGCTATATTTTTGCTTATAAAGCTTTCTGTCAAAAAAATTAACCAGACAGTAACAAAATTTTATAGTATTGAAAAAAGAGTAACACACTGTCACTCGACGGATTTAACAGATACTTATTAGATTTATTCTTCAAGATTAATCTTTTCACCTGTCAGTTGATTATACATTTCTAAATATCCTTTACTGAATAATTCTACTTTTCCAGCAATTAATTCAATACTAATATTACCATTAGTTACAGAATCTTTC
>Ga0172381_10002762_pt1 | contig 19024 bp, 26 predicted proteins | sample Leawel6488metaG_FD_119754 | JGI IMG/M metagenome (GOLD analysis project Ga0172381, IMG submission 119754) | Leachate microbial communities from a municipal landfill in Southern Ontario, Canada - Leachate well 64-88 metaG | ecosystem: Engineered > Solid waste > Landfill > Unclassified | place...
GAGTATTTAGTATAACGTAGTCATGCCATGGAACAGTGTAGCCAGAGCCAACGTTTTCAGTTGATGCTGCATAATTAGTAGCGACAACAGGTAAACCACAGCTCTGTGCTTCAATCAATGGTAATCCAAAACCTTCTCCGCCAGTTGCCTCCAAAAGCACATCCCCGCAATTGTACAGCTTTGCCATGTCGTAGCCGTTTTCGTAGTCGTCTCCAGCCCAATCAGGAATGCCCTTATCATACGTTTTTGGGTCAATCCATCTAACAGCTTCACCTAAGCCTAAACGCATAATTTCAGGAAGCAAACTAACCCCGACATCAGCCACGCCCATGTTTTCAGAGTCGGGATAATTATTTGGGTAAACATTGCTCCACAATAGTAGGTGACTCTTAACATCTGGGTTGCGATCCAAAAATTTACGATACCCCTGAAGCTGTCTTGAAACCATTTTTCTTGCACGATTTGCGGCAACAATTACTACAGTGAAGTCGTCTGGATCGAGATGCCACAATTTCTTGCATTTAGCTTTGTCTAAGGGCTTAAAAACTGAAGTGTTAACTCCATGAGGTATATAATAGGAATCAATTTTTTTCTGCATTAATTCCCATTGTGCATGACGAGAAGGAGCAATAACTTTGAAAGCAGTTTCTAGCCTACTAGTTATTGCATCGCTAACAGGTGAATGGTCAATTATTGCGAAAGGAACCCAGTTTAAAGCTGCTTTAGGTATATGGCTGAAAACCCATGGTTCCTTCAAAGTAATAAGCATGTCAGCGTTGAAATCAGCATAATCAGGTATAGTAACGTCCTCTCCGAAAGCGTTAAGTCCACTATTGTAAACTATAACGTCTTCGTAAATTGTCGTACCCATTTTGTTAGCAAAACCCATTGGAATATGAGCTATTTTATGCCCTGCCTTTGCTAATCGAGTGCATGTTTCGTAGGTAACTCTGGAATATGCTGAGTTGCCCCCTTTTATGCGATCTGAAAGTATAAGGAGCCTAATTTTATTGCACCACCATGAAGAGTTTTTCTCTAGGAGTAGCCCCTTTAACAGCTTTAACCAGTTCTTGATCTTCTAGCTGGCTTAAGCGCATACTAACGTAAGCTCTAGATTCACCTACAAGTTCAGCTATGGATGATGCCGATTTCGGTTCTTTACAGTTGCATAATGTAATGTAGATGATTCTTGAGCTGTTTCGCAAGCTTAGTGCCTTCACCATTAATTGATGAGGCAATTGTTCAACATCAGTTAATTTCATGCTGTTGCACTGTTCCACAAAGCTTTAATGATGCAAGCGATAGCTTAATAAAACTATTGGAGAAATGCTGACTTGCACATACTAATCGCTAATTTTTCTGGGTGGAATAATTTGGGCGATGAAGGAATTCTTCAAGCCATCATGGATGAACTCGGCGATAACGAATACAGTGTATCCACAACATTGCCCTTTACCATGTTGGCGAATTATCACCGCAGGTTTCCACAGCTTAAGGATGTAAGACAAATTTACGATACAAGAACAGATTTTGACGCTTACATATTAGGCGGCGGCAAACTGAATTGGGGATACGGCTGGCGGCAAGCCTTAGCAGTTTTCTCTTCAGGCAAACCATCAATGAATTACGCTGTAGCCTATGGCAAACATCCAATGCTGTACCATCCTAAACTGAACGATCTTTATGCTGAATTTCTTAAACAGTTCAGCGCAGTCACAGTTAGAGACCAAGACAGCTACGACATAATGCAAGAATTAGGCGTAAACGCCACGTTGACTATGTGTCCAGCAATCAATTTGAAAGAAGAAAAAACCAGTTGCCCAGAAAACATGATTGTCGTCTGTCCACGATACGAAGACTCAGACCAGCATGGCAACTCAGGAGATAACAAGCCACAAATAGACTGGATAGTTAACCGCTTAAAGGGTCAGGAAGACGAGGTTTTGCTTATTCCGTTTGCGCCTAAAAACATGGAAGGCGTACCAGTAGATTTAGCGTTATGCAGAGAAATATCATCAAGATTAAAGGGTGCAATGATACTGCCAACTGATGGCTTTAACCCGAGACAAGTAAAATACGCGATTTCAAAAGCCAAAACGGTGATTTCAGGCGGCAGATACCACGCGCTAATATGGGCAATCTCACATAACAAGCCCTACGAAGTCTGCCCGTCAGCAATAGCTAACTATCCAAGAATCCAATCAATACTGCGAACTCACCAGAAATACGGTGACAAACTGAAGGAAATGGAGAAGGCAAACGTGGAAATATTCAAAAAAATAGTTTCAGAAAGAGGCGATTAAGCTGGAAGTCCATTATAATCAAAATTATTTTTTCAGTGAAATAAATGGCGGAGTACGCTATTGCGATTCAGCAGGTAAAATGAAAGAGTTTGGCTATCGACAAGGCGGATTATGGAATTTCCAGTCACTTTTAGATAAATTTATTGAATTGCTTGGTTTACCAGAAACACTTCTTGATGCAGGCTGCGGATGTGGCGGATTTCCAGCTACAGCCAACAATAATGGCATAAAAAGTGTAGGCTTAGAATTTAGTCAATACGCAATTGACCACGCAATACTGGGAGCAAAAAAATGCATAGTAAAAGGCGATGTTGAGCAACCCCCTTGGCCTGTAGAAGGACAATTTGATTGGATAACATTCATTGATGTTTTTGAGCATCTATTTGAGGATAGAGTAGATCAAGTTATTGCTGAAGCAAAGAAAAAAGCAAAAAAGTACATCATCGCCAAAATCTGCACTGCACAACACCCAAGAGAAGTTTGGGCTGCAAAAAGAGCGCCATACGAACAGGTTATTGAGCAAGCAAAAAGAGAAGGTTTTGAATGGCTCATAGCCAGCGGTCACGTATGTAGCGAAATGCCTGAATGGTGGATTAACAAATTTGAGGATTCCAACTGGGTTCACAGGGCAGATTTAGCTGAAAAACTAAGAAGAATACTACACCTGCCAGAAGATTGGCGCACAACCATCATACTTGAAAACGTAGCGCAAAAAAACGTTGAAGTACCATCACCAATGCCCCTGACTTTCACAAGCGACTATTACGACGAAAACTATTTTGCGAAGCCCAAAGGAAAAAAATACCGCAGAAGCAACGGTCTTCTTGACGGCTGGAGCTACAATAACCCACAAGCCGAATACCTTGGATGCAAAAACATAGTTGAATCATGGAAAAAAGTTTTCCAGCCAGAAAAAATGTTAGATGTGGCAACGGGTCGCGGAACCATGCTTGCCTACGCAAGAGATGCAGGCATAAACGCGGTAGGCTTTGACTACAGCGAATACGCAGTAAAAAACCCGTATCCACGATGCAAACCCGAATGGCTCATAAAACATGATGCCACAGATCCATGGCCGTACCCAGATCAAAGCTTTGATTTTGTAACCGTCCTCGATTTTTGTGAGCATTTATATACAGAGGATTTGCCGTTTGTTATCAAAGAGTTGCATCGAGTAGCTAGCAAACATATTTTCATCCAAACTGCAATACCAGGAAATAGCGATAGAGAATACGTCCTCGAAAAGAACAAACCTGTACCTCTTGAAATAGAAAAATACGCCGCCGCAGGTCATTTAACCCTGTTAAGTGAAGCAAAATGGGAAGAGCTACTTGAAGACGAACAGTGGATGAGGCGAAGAGATTTGGAAGCATGGTTTAAAGCCATAACACAAAAAGAGGCTATTGCAAATTGGCTACTAAATTCCATCATGGTTTTTGGGAGTGAAATAAAATGACAAAGGTTTCTTTTATTTGCATTACAGCAGACGAGGATCACCCGTATGTCGGAAACCCAGATTTACATGTTTTTCAACCAATTATAGAATCGTTAAAAGCCCAAACTGAAAAATCGTTCGAACTGATTATTGTGGACGCATGTTACCATAAACGAAAAGACTACTTCAAAAACGTGCAGTTACCCTTCAAAGTCAAGCATATACCAGCACAACCAAACGTATGGATTGAAAGAAAAGCTCCAGGAGTATGCGCCCAATATAACAAAGGCATAATCTATGTTGATGGAGAAGTATTATTCCACACAGGCATCAGCTACATGGTACGACCTGACTTCATAAAAAACATCTGGGAAAGATACACACAGGGATATTTTCCCCTAGCGTGGTACATGTTTGACCATACACAAGGCGGCAAAAGAGAATACAAAGACATAGGCACATCAAAAACCACAACTCCGCTACCATACAATATTTTAGGGTATAATGGACAAGACGTATTCATAGAAAATCGATACGAATTAGCATTCAAAGGAAACAGAGAAGTTTGCCAAGCACCATGGAGCTGGTATTTTGGATGCAGTAGCGTAAGCTTGGAAGCAATGCTCACAATAAACGGGTTTGACTTAAAATTTGACGGAGATCGTATGCTACTAGACTGCGATGTAGGCTCCAGACTTGATTTAGCAGGATATGGAAGACACTTAGCATTATTCAAAAACATATTTCTCATAAGAGTACCAACCGACTCGTCCAAATGGAGCGCGGTCTTACCAAAAAGGTCGCCAACAATCAAATGCCAATTACCCCTGATACACTATAGTAGATACATCAATGAACCAAAAGCAAATATATCAAACGTCAGTGATGAAATGATTAAATGGATGAAAGAAGAATACTGCCCCAAATACTGTAACATCACACAACTATGCAAAACCCAGCACCCATGGCAATACCCCTTCGAACACAAAGAAGGCTACGAGGGACACACAAGCAATAAGGCACTTTACGAACTCTGGAAAAACACGCCAACAATCATTGACTTACGAGCTGAACGCCAAAAAAGAATCGAAGGCGATTCCAAATATTCCGAGGGAACATTCACATAGAAGTGATGTAATCTCCAATTATTTCTTTTTGCCATGGAACAATATGGATAGGTAGTGAATGTATTGGAAAAAATTGGGCTTTTAATACTTCTTCAGGTTGTATTTTTAAGGGCATAAAAACAGGTTTAGCTGAAAAGAATTGTGAAAACTGTAAACCATATTTGTTTTTTATTCGTATGCACCCGAAAAATATCAAATTACATAGGCATAAACCTACTTCTTCCATGACTTCGCGTTTGGCACATTCCTCAAAAGTTTCATTATCTTCTTTACCCCCTCCAGGCAATCCCCAGTATCCTTTGAAAGGTTTGTTTGCGCGTTTAATAAGGAGAATTTCATTGTTTTTCGTAATTATTACTGATGAACCATATATTATCATACTGTTTACCTTAAGGATGTTGTACTGTTGCACAAAGTATTAATATTTAGTGCTAACTAAATAAGCTATAACATTTCAAAAGGAGAAAAAAAAGAAATGCGCATACTTTGCACTGGCGGAAGCGGTTTTTTAGGATCTCATATTGTAGATTTACTTGTTGAAAAAGGCATTGACACTTATGTGTTAAAAAGTGGCTATCGAAGCAACAACCATCCTGACGTAGTAAACAAAGAAGCCACTGTCATCAGAGGCAACCTACTTAACCCTGTAGAAGTTGATGTAGCCACACAAAACATGGACATGGTTTTTCACTGCGGCGCAGTCTTAAGCCATTACGCTGACCTGTACCCAGAATTAGCCTTCGACGTTAACGTTAAAGGCACATGGAACCTGAAAAAAGCTTGTAAACAAAACAATGTACAACGCATAATCTACGCCTCAACAAGCTTCGTCTACGGAGACCCAACAACAGTTCCAGTAAACGAAAACTCGCCATTAAATCCAAAAGGCAATTTCGAAGTAGGCAAACTGGCAGCAGAAAAAATATTGCAAGCAGTACACCCATGCCAAGTGCCCTACACGATACTGCGACTCTTCAACATGTACGGGCCAAGATCATACCCAGACGGCGTTTACTCTCAAGCAACAACCACTTTCATACTGGCAGCATTAAAAGGATTAAGCATCGAGGTTCACGCTGACGGAAAACAAGAACTCGACTTCGTTTACGTTAAAGACGCGGCTAAAGCATTCATTGACTGCATTAGCGAAAAAGCAGAAAACAAAATATTCAATGTTGGAAGCGGAACATCCACATCAATAAACAACCTTGCAATGTCAATAAACCTGTTAACCAACAACAAAGCAGGCATCCACTACAACACCGCACATCCACCATACCTAAAAACTGTTCAAGCTGATATAACAAGCATAAAACAGCAAGTAGGATGGACACCGAAAACTTCTTGGATGCAAGGATTAAAAGAAACAGTTGAGTTCTTCAAGGAGTGGACACAACAATGAAAGTTTTAGTTTGCGGAGGAGCTGGTTTTGTGGGCAGTTTTGTTGTTGATGCTTTAGTAGAGCAAGGCCACGAAATAATTGTTGTTGACAATTTTTTGCTGGGCAAAATGTCCAACATTCAAGACGCAATGGAATATGGCAACGTGAAAGTTTACAATGAAGATGCTCGTCAACTCACTGCGCTTCATGAAATAATTGCAACAGAAAAAATCGATACAGTCGTGAACTTAGCCATGAAATGTTTACCAACAAGCTTTGTAGATCCAGAAGGTGCATACATGGCAGGAGTACAAATCGCAGACAACCTCGCCTACATTCTAAGAAAAAACAGCTACAAACACCTAGTTCATTTCTCATCGAGCGAGATCTATGGGTCTGCTATAAAAGTTCCAATGTCAGAAGAACACCCAAAGAATCCGACTACGCCATACGCCGCAGGCAAATTGGCAGCCGACAATTTGTTACTATCATACCACAATGTTTTTGGATGCAAAGTCTCAATAATTCGACCATTCAACCTTGTTGGTCCAAGACAGAACTGGGCAACATTTGCAGCATTAGTGCCCTTGACAATTAGACGCATACTAAAAGGAAAAAAACCAATAATTTATGGCGATGGCTTCCAAACAAGAGACTTCACAAACGTTAAAGACATTGCTGAAATCGTTCCAACCTTACTAGATTCTGATGCCCTAGTCGGTAAAGCCGTGAATATTGGTCAAGGCAAGGAAACAACAATACTTGAAATAATGGAAATAGTCTGTGACGAAATGGGTGTTTCATTTGGAAAAGTCGAATTTCTGCCAGCGAGAGCCGCTGATGTACAAAGGCACTGTGCAGACATAACATTAGCCAAAAACCTGTTAGGGTATTCACCGAAAACAAACCTCAAAGAAACAGTTCACCAGACTGTAGAATGGTATAAAAACACAGACAGCAATCAAGGATGGTAACATGCCGTCAATTTGTTTTGTTGAGCCTCCCTATGGTTGGTTTGCAGAGCAGTTAGACCCGCCCTTTTCTCTCATGTACCTTGCAGCAGTAGCAGAAAAGCTTGGTTGGAAAGCACAAATAATAGACATGCACAGCCTTGAAACGCCTCTTCCAGAAGCAGACGTTTACGCTGTAACATCAACATCTCCACAGTGGTCAACAACACTGAAGCTTTCCGAAAGACTTGCAAAAGAGCATCCAGACAGCTTAAAAATTGTCGGCGGAAACCATGTCTCAGCTCTGCCAGCGGATGCGGAAGCAAGCAAATTTGACTTATGTGTAACTGGAGAGGGCGAAAAAGCTTTAGAAAACATCCTGAAAAACCCTCAAAACTGGAAAAACAGGCAATTCCAATTTATCCATGGTGAATCAGTACAAAACTTGGACACTATACCTTTTCCAGCAAGACACTTAATCGATTGGAAACAGTATAAACGTGGAATATTCTGGGGCAAACAGCTTTTAGAACCAGCCGTTGGTATAATCACAAGCCGAGGGTGTCCTGGGTCTTGCACATTTTGTGGTTCACATGTTGTTATGGGACATAGAACAAGATTCCGAAGTATAAACAATGTTGTAGCGGAAATGAATCAGGTAATAACTGAAATGGGTTATCATGGTTTTAACTTCCATGATGACACATTTTGCGTTAACCGTAATCGAGCACTTGAGATCTGCAAAAAATTTAAACCGCTGAATGTTGTTTGGCGATGCCTAACTAGAGTAAACACAGTAGATGAAGAAATACTATCAGCTATGAAAGAGGCAGGTTGCAAAGAAATCATCTACGGAATAGAATCTTATAGCCAAAAAATCTTAGATAGCCTACACAAAGGCACAACGGTAAAACAGAATTTACATGCTATGAAATTGACCAAAAAAGCTGGAATACAAACAAAAGCAGGCATCATAGTCGGTAGCCCAGGAGAAACATGGGAAACCGTTGAAGAAACCAAAAAAGGTTTACGTGAGTGCCCACCAGACTACTGGAACATAAGCGTATTTTCCCCATATCCAGGCTGCGCTGTAGCTACTGATCCTGAAAAGTTTAAAGTTAAAATTTTGACGCGAAACATCGAAGAATACGCAATGGTTAGCAAAGGGTACAAGGGAAACGTAGTTATGGAAACGGAAGCTATGAGAAAAGCTGATATAGAACAAGCTAGGGATGAGCTAATTGAGTTATGCCTGAGTTTAACTGGGGTTGAAAGCTCATGATTGAACGATGCTTAAAAGGAAGATTTGTAATCGCTGAAGACGTACAGTGCGAGGATGGAACAGAAATACATGATTTTGTAGTCCTTAAACATTGCACTATTGGAAAAGACAATAAAATCTGGAATCATGTTAACATTTATAATAGCACTATCGGAGAAAATAACGTAATAGCCAGTCATGTAGAGATAGGTGGATCTACAATAGGGTCACATAATAAAATTGAAGCAGGCGCATTCATGCCAATTGGAGTAGTAATCGGCAACCACTGCTTCATAGGTCCCGCAGTCAAATTTTCAAACGATAAATACCCAAGAGTTATAAACGACCAATGGGAATGGAAAGTTGGACCAGTAAAAATCGGAGACTACGTCAGCATAGGAATAGGCTCAATCATACTGCCGAACGTCACAATAGGCGAGCACTCGTTTATTGCAGCAGGATCACTGATAACCTCTGATGTCCCACCGCACAGTTTCGCAATGGGCAGACCAGCACATATAGTTTCAATGCAAACCATGAAGGAAATAGGCATATTGTAGGGTTTTAATGTCAGCCAATAGCATTGAAACTCTCAAAAAATATTTCTCAATCCCTTATGGTGGACACGTTTTTATTTTCACTAACAAAATCACGCTGGAAGACATACAGCAACACACATTCACAGAAATATTAAGCCACAAAAACGCTGTAGACGCAAATGGCAAGTTAGGATACTCTGTTGCAATGGCAGTCTTTGAAGCCATAAAAGAACACAGTGATGGCTTACAGGGTAAAAAAGTGCTGGATATTGGAGGCAACACAGGCTACTTTTCCTTTTTAGCAGTCGAAAATGGCGCTGAAGGCACTATGGTTGAAAAACAAGAAAAGCAGGCTAATGTTGCTAAAGCTATTGCAGAAATCAGAAAACTTAATGTAAAAATTTTTAACGGTTTAATTCAAGATTATTTAGTTGCCTCAACTGAAATATTTGATTGCGTCTTCATGTTGAACATGTTTGACCAAATGTTGAGAACAGATGAAGAAACAGCTTGGAAAACATTAAGGCAAGTTTCTGAAAGATGCAAAATGTTATTTTTCATGAACGGCCCAACCGAGCAAATTCCCAACACTAAAGGATTAGCTACTTCAACACCAATAAAACCCAACCCAGCATCCAACATTTTCAGCGACCCAGACTTTAAAGTTATAATTTGTTTAACAAAATATAAAAATCATAAAATCTTACTAGAGAATGGTTACGAAAACAGGCAGCTTCAAGTTTATTGGTGAAAAATATGAAACAACAACTTTTAGAAGTATTAGCGTGTCCAGATGATCATCAACCATTAACTCTCAACATATCTAAACAAAGCGGGGAAGAAATAGAGGAGGGCACACTCACATGCACATCCTGTAACCTAGTTTACCAAATTAAGAAGAAAATTCCAAATTTGTACTACAACGAAAAACAAACCATACCTGAAAAATGGTGGGAACTATCAGGTGCTCCATTAGTAGACCACAATTTTATGCGGGGAATAGATCCACATAATCAGCCGATAAGGACAAGAATCCGTGATGAAGCCATAGCGTTAGGCGAATCCGTTTTAGATGTCGGATGCGCAACAGCCATAGACTACCCATTATACAAAGAGAAGGGATTCAGATATGTAGGCGTAGACATCACTTTTGCACTATTAGAGGGAGCACTACAGAACACGCCTGACGTGCCAGTAGTACGTGGAGACGGCGCAAAGCTGCCCTTCAAAGACAACTCATTTTCGAGCGTTTATTGCAAAGACATGTTGGTTCATCTCCCACCAGACATCTATAAACAGGTTTTAACAGAAATGTGGAGAGTCGCTAGAAAAGCGTTGATGATTGGTTTCTTCGGCAACGCAGTAGACACAAACAAAGAATGCGTTTACGGATTAAACCCTGTGAACCCAAAAGTCGGCTACAACTACCCCCACTGGTGGAGCTACTACACTAGAGAAGCAATCGAAGGCGTACTCTCTAAACAACCAGACTTTGACAAATTAATAATTGACCACGTAGATTTCGAAGGACATGAAAACACAGTTCATAAAAGAACCTTCTATAAAGCAGTGAAAAAATAAAAAAATATTTTTTTTTATGTCGCGGTATGGTGCACGAAGCCGCTGGTCATTAGTAAATCATCGATGATTGTCAATATTTGTGCGTTTTCGGTTGTGTGCTTCGTCCATCCGTAGCTTGTGCCATGCCTGTTAAGCATTTGTTTTCAGCTCTTACTTGCCATGCGCAATAGGTACGTCTTCGACTCCCCAATACGTGAGAGTGTATTTGTTTGCGCCTGCAACTAGCTGGGTGCCCATCAACTCAAAGTCAACTGAGCCTTCAAGCACATGTATTGGGTCTTTTAGGCTGCCATGCAACACTTCTGCTCCTGCTGCTTCAAGCATCGGGTAATCGCGTACTCCAGACGGAACTGAACCTACCACTGGGTAAGCCTCAACTGTTCCAGTAGCGCCTGTCGCCGTCGGGTTAGTCTGCGTAATTCTGAATTCTGCTCCGCCTGCATCAGTAGTAGCCACTCTCAAGAACAATATTTTAAGCTGTTTTCCTGCGGGAACAATATGGTTAGCCAAAGTTAAAGCGGAACCTAAAGCAATGCCTACAGTAGACAATGAACCGTCATAAACTCCGCCGACAACAGAGTATGGCAAAGCATCCATAACTTCTTGTTTAGTGCCAAGATCTTTCAGGTAATTCATGTTTTCTTGCATCTATTACTCGCCTCCTGGCGCGGCTGCTGGTGCCCTTACAGGCGACAGCGTTATTGGTCTACATGGAATTAAGCGTCTGTTTAGTTTATCTAACACTTCGCGGTAATTGTCGTTAACTGGATTTTGAATTATTGAGTTGCCTGAAGCTTCGATTGTTCCGATGCGTTCAGTAATCATCTTGTTTATCATGATGTTCAAGCGCACGTTCGGCATAGCTATGTTCTGCGGGTTGTAGGCTCCAAAGTCGATTTTGAAGTTTTCTGGACGCATCAAAAAGTGTTCAGACAAGAATGTTGGCTCATGGAAGCTACTCATGTACTCCTCGAAATGGCTGACTTCGCGCAGGTCGCTTGATGGTTTAGCGCGTTTAGCCAAGCCGTGACGGTGAATGTCAGTTGGCAACTCAATGTAAATGTAAATTTGACCTTTAATGCCGAAAATCATTTGCCAAATCTGGTTACTCTTATTGGAGACATCGTAGCCTTTAGTGATTTCTAAATCGTCAGGAACAAAAGGTCCACTGGTGCTTAAAGCCGCAATGGTTTCTGGCCAAGCGTATTCGTAGTGGGCGAAATCTCTTTGAGAAACGTACTCATAGTACCTTGTAGTGTCTCGAATGTAAGACACAAAAAATCCTTCACGGATCCAACCGTCATTCCAGTCTTTGTACTCTAACATGTTTTCATACCCTTATTGTTTTACAGGTTACTTGCTTAACTCGTATTGTTAGATAATACTGTTTCAGGAGTAGGTATAAAAAACTTGTGTGTTTGGTTGCTTTAAAAAAAGAAAAAAGGGTAAATTTGTTTGTTTAGTGTCTTACTATTAGAGCTCGATTTTTGCCTCGAAATCTAACCAGATGCTGCCGTCAACTGGGCCTGTGCCTGCTGACTCCCATACTGATGCGTCGTCGTAGATGTCGATTGATGCGTAGTTGTTGTAGGCTCCTGGTTGATGCACGTATTTTTGTGCCATGTAGCCTAAGCCTGTGTTGACGTTTAGTTCAGGTGTTAAGACTAGGGTTTCGATGCTGTTAGCTTTGAGTTCGTGTGCCCAGACTCTTTCGCCAGCGGCGATTTTCATGTTGCCATGAACTATGCCGTAGACTCCGCTGCCTGCAACTTTGCGTTCTATGCTGTAAATGTGTATTAGTGGGTTGCCGCCGCCTTGACTGGAACCTGTATGGTCTGATCCTCTTGTTATAATAACTTCAACCATTCTTCAGTCCTCCTAAGATATTGTTGCTCCTGTCGCGCTTACCTGTAGCTTGTTAGGTACACGGTTAAGCTGTAGCCCAATGAGTTTAATGCGTTGGTAGCCTCTGCATTCCACGTAGCCTTTCAGTTCCAAGCCTGTTTCTTCGTCGCAGACAAAGCCGTTTTCGAAGATTATGCATGGTTGCTGGTAAGCTCTGGCTTCTTCAATGTTGATGCGTGGCAGTTTCTTGTCGCCTATTTGCAGTTTAATCTCTGACACCTTGATTGCTTTATCCAAGAACGCTATTCCTGCAAGACCCACTTTGAAGTCTTCTGGCACTGATCCGCCTGTACTGTTGCCTGTGAGAAGGATGTTGTCGCCTGTGCTTGTGAAAAGCTGATTCCAAGTTACCATTTGAGTGCCTGTGCCGAATCCGCCGAAGCCAACAAACATTTCAGGCATAATTGTGGTTTTGCCGTATTGACCAGCCATCGGTTTAGTTCCGCCGTAGCTTAATGGTGCCCAGTCTGCATTAGCTTTCAGTTCCAACGATTGTTCAAGAGAAGCCATCATGGAATTGAATTCGGAAAATTCAGCTTTAACTCTGCTATACTCGCATATTGTAAAACCATTAGTTTGCATGTAACATTCCTCCTTAAGTGATTGCGGCTCCTGTTGCTCCGCCTACTTTATCGTAGTATTTGAAGTATGCTGCACCTATTGGAACAATGCGTTGCCAAAGACCTACATATCCGCCTAAAGCCGTGGGTATTGGTCCTTTAACGTATCCAGTAAGCTCAAAGGATTCTTCCTCATTGATTTCGTAGCCTTCCTCAAAGATTATTGCTGGAGCATCATAGTTTTCGATTTCTTCAATGTCGATTCTGCCGAATTTTCTGTCGCCAATATGCATCCTGATTTCAGTTATGTGTTGTTGCTGGCTTGGAAAAGCAAAGCCCATCAAGGCTATCTTGAAGTCTTCAGGAATCGTGTTGCCTGTACCGCTGCCAGTCATTAATGTTTGGTTTCCAGCAGTTGTAAATAACTGCCTAAAGGTTGCGCCGCCAAGAGCTGCACTTCTAGTTGAATCCATTGGGTTTGCACTGTGGTCATCAAACAGTTCAGGCATAATAGTTGTTCTGCCATACTGGTTAGAGTTTAAAGCTAACGCACCAAAAGTTTTTGGTTTCCAATCGAAGTTGCACTTGCTAATCATTTTCGCTTCTAAATCTTTGAAAGCATTCTGGAAGTTTGGAAATTCCTTCTGAACCGAACGCTGTTCGCAAATTACAAATTGTCCGCTTCCTATGTTCTCATTCCTCAATGTGTTTTATAGTTGTATTTATGGGGTTAGAAGTGTTTAAAAGCTAATTCGTATAATTAGTAAGCGTTGGGTATAATGGTAGCTAAATTAAAGCTTAGATGGACTCAGAGGTTAACCATTTAATGAGCGCTAGGTATCAAGAAACCAGAAAAATTCACGCAATTTCCAAACTATACCAGAAGGGAAAAACTCAGATACCAAGTGAAGTTCGAAGAAGCCTTGGTTTAGCAGATGGTCACAAAATACTGTGGATTGTTGAAGGCGGAAAATGGGTCATTGAAAAAGCTTAATTTTTAAAAATTAATCAAAGAAAAGAAAAATTGGTTAAAGAATTTTAACGGTATTTGCCTGCGCCTACAGACGACACTGCTGCTGGAGGCACCACTTTCTGCACTTGAATCGGAGCAGTCACTTGAACTGGAGAAGGAACAACCTTCAAGCTAAACATGCCAGCAGAAGCCACTGGTGTCACAGCGTTAACGATTACTCGGTCAATTAAGCGTGGAACCGAATACAGCATTGTACCCTTAGCGATTTCCTTCAGTTTCTTGCTTTTCTTTCCAAGCACATACATTGCAACTGGAGGAGCAATAGTTGTTAACAATTCATCGTTTCGTGGAAGTTGAGGAGCAAGTCTTGCTTTAAGCTGTCCTGGGTAAGTTGGTTGAGTGTCAGCAATTGCTAAGTCAGCATAGTAAACTAAGCTGCCTACAAGGCCGCCAAGCAACATTTTCTGTGTTCCTGAACTAATCATTTTAAACGGGTTCAACTGCATGTCTTATTACCTCCGTATCACGTAACTCATTGGAGTTACGCCCTGAGATACAAGTGCGACTCGATACAATGTTTGGCCTACAAGTTCGCTGAAGCCATAGATTGCTCCGCCCTTAGCTATGTCTTTAATGAAAGATTTCTTTGTAACTTTGCCAATAGCATATAATGCTAAAGGTATGCCTGCGTCAGCTATCCAACAGTTTAGTGGCGGAATAGCTGGATGAATAACAGTATAAGGAATTTGTCCTTTTGCGGCTGGATTGATGTTCGCATAGCCCTCAAGCCCAGCATCAACGCCTGCGGTTGCGACAGCGCCAATCAACATGCCTATATCTTGTGAAACCATTAGTTTACATCTCGCTTAATATCTTTCACAACATTGTTCTTATAAGACTTTCGAAGAGGGGGTTACTTGGCAATTGTAGTCTTGTATATTACATACCCTACTGAGGCGAATGCAATGGCAAAAGGTATCGCTGGACTAATCGGCACACCCTCTAACGCGCCAGCTTGAGGCGACGGAGACACAGATGCTTCACCTAGAAAAACGCTAATCGACTTGTTCAGGTTCAAAATCTGTGCAAGCTCAGAAGAGTCAGCATGATTCTTGCCCTCGCCAGTAGTCCAATAAGCAATTTCCTCATCATACTTAGCCAATTGGTCAGCTCGGGCTTCACCAGTGCTTTTACCACGCAAAAGCGAAGTGATAAACTGGAACTCAGCTAGAAAAGGCGAATTAACAGCTCTACTTGCTCCAGCCTCATCACCAATATAGAACCAAAATTCCTGTTGATACCCAGCATAAGATACTGCGCCAGCGTCAACTAAGGCTGGTCCAAGTTGTTGGGCTGTTAGACATGACGTTAGAAGAACGATTCTTTCCTTCATTAAAGCTAATTCTTGAGAGTTTTCTGCATGAAGCAAAGGAGCCAAATTTTGGCAAGTGAAAACAGTTGGACTCCCGTGGCCGCAACCTAAAAAGACCAGCGGGTTAAGTGTTGACAACACTTCTTTTATTTTAGCAGGATTAGCGTCAACACCCATTAATTCAGTAATTGATTGCCCAGCTTGTTTATTCGCTTCAATTATTTGGTGCAACGGAACCGACGCATAATTAAGGTAATTATCATCTGGTTCCACGAACAAAAAGGTGTTAGCGAGAGCAGGCATGTTTAGTCATCTTAAGATACTATTTTTGCCGCTTTAGCTAATAAGTTTTAGCCCTCACCGTACACGTACAATTTGGGACATGCGCGAAATTTCGCCATTGAGCCATTGTTGACCGATTTGTGTTCCAGAATTGATTTCTTCCATAAGCTGGGCTGGAGTAAACACTTTATTACTCATAGTAGCAAACAACGGTTTATCTTGAGGTTTACTGGCTAAAATCGTTTGCAACCGCACTTTAGCGATAGCTTGCTCTTCCAAGGATGAAGTCCCGAATTTTCCCATCTCAATAAGAGCTTGCAATCGTGCCCCAAGAACCGAACCGTTCATTATTTCATTTACTGCAATTCTGGGCGTATAGGCATAGCCATCTACAAGCAACAGTGGTAAATCTTTTTCAACTTCAGACAACTTATTTATCCATTTATTTGCTAGTTCCTTTGTCATACTCTTACTCCTCGTTTGTTCAATGCTCTTATTTGAATAGATATTTCTTTTTCCTTGTTTGTTGTTAAATTATGCCTACCACGAGACAATTTACATTCGCAAATATCAAGCAATAAATCACATTGCTTGCGTTTACCAATGAAGTGAGTTTGTAGTTTTAGGAGCGTCACGTATAAAGTTTTAATGCTCGATATTTTGAGTTTATATGCATCTTTACAATTCATATGACCAAGATGGCTTTGGTGCTGGCAGTATATTTTTCCACCTATTATCTCTTGAGCTTTCTCCAGTAATTGCCTATTAGTATTCGCAATTTGCAGTATAAGATCCAATTTGCCTGCACTAACTGAGGCAGAAAGGCACCCTTCTCCTTCAATCAGCCCAATTATAAAGCCTACCTCAAAATCGTTGGCTTTACCGTTTATCAGTTTAGAAGGAATTATTTCCATGAATTCTCTGCGAATACCAATTAGTTTTGCTTTGTAAATAGTGGCATGATAGGATCTATTTATCATACCTGATACAATTTTAGCCCCTTGTGATGGATAAATAGCCTTCAAAATCCGAAGCTCATCGTCTGTCCAATAATTATTTCGTCTTTTAATTTTTAGGAAAACCGCTTTTGTCTTTATAGCATCCTCTGTTCGCTTCAGTTTTTCAGCTATTTGGGATAGAGGCATGTCAGTTGGATAGCATTTTTCCAAAATCTCGATTTCTTGAGGAGTCCAATATGTGTTTGCGGTGTACAACTCGATTACCTCATGACTTCATTGTAAGCCATGCGAGGCGTGTAAGCATAATTGTCAACTAGAAGAAGCGGCAAATCCCGTTCAACTTCGCTCAGTTTGTTGAACCATTGTGCAACTAGTTCCTTAGACATTTTCAGTTAATCTCCTATAACCGCAAACTATTTGGGTTCAATGTATCTTGCTGTTCTTCTAGCTGTAGCGCCAACTACAGTTTTTCCTGATTGAGTAAAGATTAAGGCTCCTACAACGAAACCTGCAACTGCGCCTACAAGGAAGGATGTCATATCTGCCATTTGTAATTCACCTATACAGAGTTAGGTTCAAAGAGAATAAAAGGTTTGCGAACAACAAGCTTTTAAACGAAAACAATAGAAGATAATATGTAAGGTAACAATATGCCAGTATTAACCATCATAGTTAACAACGATAAAGGTCAACCAGTCAATAACGCTTCAATCTACCTTTTTGAAGGAGCAGGCGGAATAGAAACTAAAGAAAACGCGGTTTTCAACGGAGCCACAGGCGCAGATGGAAAAAAAGCCTTCGAGGTTTCAGGTTTTTACCGAGTGGGAATATACATTAAAGACTACATTACAACCGATTCAACCCATACTGTACCTGACGAATGGAAAAACATTTGGACATGCTGGGGAGCCGCAGGCGTAGGCTCAAACGACATGGATTACCAGTTTAACGTAAAATTAATCAATCAACCTACATCACCCATCATTTGGGTAGTGGCAGGCATAGGAATAATTGCAGTAGTAGCCATGGGTGTCCTAATGGTTTATAGACGCTCAAAAAAGAAATAGTTTGGTTATTGCTGCTTCTGTTTTCTTTCACCAAACAATTTTGAGATAGCATAGATGCCGCCTACTACAACTACGCTTGCAACAGCCACCGTTAAGATGCCACCGTAATCTGGACCCGTTTCTGTTCGCGTAGTTTCATTAACTATGCCCCATGTTTTTTCGCCTGTAACTGGATCAACAATCCACCCATACGTTTTCTCCGTAACTGTTACAGTTTTTGTAACCATTTTGGTGAGAATGTCGTCTGCCACAATTGCTGCCGCCGCTATTGATGCAATTATGGCAATAATGATAATAGCGATTATAATCGGGGCGATAAGTGAGCGCCCTAAAGTTACGTCATTTATGGGTTTGTTGGTATCGGCTACGATTTCCAGTGTAATAGCAAGTTTACAGTTGTCGTTGTCTTTTATCAGTTGCATGTTCAACACTGTGGCGCTTATCACAGTTGCCGTGATTCCTTGCTCCGCTAATCTACTAGTATATTGTGCCTGAACACCCGCAATAATTTTGTTTCTCCAACTATCTATCGCAGACTGTTCCGACCCGTAATCAGACATGATTGTTGAAAGAGGAACTGTGTTCCCAGATTCAGCAGTCACCGTTATTGTTTGGTGATATGTTCCAACTGGTGGAGATCCAATTATGTAAGCGTCATAACCCAAAGAGGGAATCTGATCCAGCAAATACTGCAATGGACCTTGCACCATAACAGCGTTAATCAAGTCTTGCCCATTATTCGGAACCGCATCTATCGTTACCACTAACCCTAAAACTAAGTCAGTGATTGTTGAACCTGAAAGATTCCATGACATTTTCATGAATTTTACAGGATTCGAGCAGTTTGCGCTTACAAATGCTGCGATGTCTGTTAGGTTTTGCTGAGTAAAATTGTTAAGCATCGACGTAGCTGGCGCATCAATTACGCCTGGAACACGCAAAAGCCCTACTATACCGATGTTTTGTCCTTGAAGAGCAACCGTCAATAAATTTACTTTATCGCCTGCTGTAAAAGGAACTTCTGTTCCCGTTTCAAAATAGGGCATAGACTAATTATTCACCGCCTTAATAGTTCGTTGTCAAATGCTTAAATGGTTTTGGTTTCAGCCAATTTCTTAACATAATAATCAAGAGCAACGCATTTATTTGGGTTACAATCTATGACGCTGACAACTTTTTGACTGAGACACGCAAAACATGGAACATCAACCACTGAATCAACTGAAAGACATTTTTGTATAGATTGTTGCAACATGATAATTTATATGTCTCATTATAAAGTTTACCATTGCTGTTCTTTGACTGATTTTGCGTTTATTTACGATTAAC